>CAJHYO010000321.1_pt1 | contig 10466 bp, 8 predicted proteins | sample 9198741 | NCBI WGS metagenome assembly CAJHYO01 (sample SAMEA7708364, study PRJEB35096) | sediment metagenome | biome: marine neritic benthic zone biome [ENVO:01000025]; feature: sediment [ENVO:00002007]; material: shallow marine sediment [ENVO:03000034] sea grass bed [ENVO_01000059] ... | reverse complement strand
GACGAAGGCCGCAGAGGTCTTCGCTATTGGAATCGGAGAATGTGGAAGCAACATCGTAGGCTCCTATCTGAAAGCCAGTGAGGACAGGAAGCTCCCTTCGAGAGTTCGAGGCTATTTGCTCATGAATACTGATAGAGCTGACCTCACCAAAGTGCGCCAAAAGTATGGCATTCCTAAGGAGCATACAATGCTTTATGGTGCATCAGAGATTGGTGTAGGTGGCCGGTTCATGGATGGATACAACGCCGTCCACGAATCAAAGGATATCATCTTCGACCAGCTAAGCGACCTAGGCTTCGAAGGGGTTTCAGGATTCTGTATATTCACAAGCCTCGGCGGCGGTACTGGTTGTGGAGGAACTCCAGCCATCATCGAACTTCTAAAGCAGAGATTCCAAGAGGAAGAAGGCCGACGAATCTTCGTCTATGTTATTGGCATCTTGCCGTTTGAGGGACAGTCTAGTGAAGCCCTCAACTCAATTTGGGCAGTTTCAAGATTACTCAGAGCCCAACTCCAAGAGCGAGGAGCAGACCTAACAATTCTCCTCAGCAACCGAACGATGTTGAAGCGTATTCTCCAATCAAGAGGAGCTGACAGCGTTGACTATCTTCAACGTGAGTTGGAGATTGACTTTGCCAACGTCGACCAGATTGAGAGTATGGTACCTTCCACGCTGGATGAAGGAGGTGAGCTTGAGGCGCGAACTGAACAGGCGTTTGTTGAGCTCGTGAATCCACTGGCACTAGATGTCGTTGAGGCTATGCTCTCACCAGGGGTGTATGAAGCCCACAAAGATGTGTTTCCAACAACAGACCTAGCAGATTACGCTAGAAAACTGGACCCCGTGGTTGTTCCAGCGCTATACACAGATGTAGGGCTGATTCCAGATGCAGGGAGTATGGCCAAGCAACTCAGAACCATGATGGACTTTGCAGTAAAGGAATGCTCCTATGCTGATGTAGGTGAAGAGCCAAACGCAGAGAGCGTTTATTATGTCTTCTCTGGTCCAAGGCATGTTTCGAAAGCTGAGTATGGAATGCATCTGAAAGAAGCACTCAATGGCTTCATTGCGCCTGGAGCGGCCATAACTCCTTGCTATGTTCAATATAACACCAGAGATCCAAAAACTGATCTCTTGGTTCTTCTGGGCTTGCCTAAGATTCCAGAGTTAGTGCAAATAATCAATGAAGCTACACAGCTTGTAAACCTACATAGTGGTTCTTCACCTCTGAAGCAGGGGTGGTTCATGCGAGCCAAGGGCACAGGCAGGAAGGAACTTGTGGATGCAATTGCTGACTTCAGAGAGCTATTCTCCTACTATATGACTCCTGGCGATGCTGCAGAGCCTATGTAGATGATGGAGGGGTGCGGACTTGACTGAAGGAACCAACATTGCAGAGGACCTCTTTGATAGAGTCCTCTTGATAGTCACATTGAATTCTACTCTCCTTCATTTTCTTCTAAGCACCCAGATAGAAGGGACAGTTGACCCCGACAGGGTAGACTCGTTGATTCAGGGTCTCCTCAGAACCCGCAGATGGATGGAAGAGGCTTCTGACATGAAAAACGTCACTCCATCCACACAGAATATCATCAGTCTAATCGTTAAGAGACTCTCCCAGATTGAGAGTCTACTCCCCAAGCTATCAGCAAAGGCGAAAGAAGCTGAAGCCAAGGGCGCTCCGGCGGCGGAGATTCTCTCACTGTTGGATGAGAGCAAAGCAGTGATAGCTACAGCCACTCCATCTTCAAGCACTGCAACTGCAGCCCAGACTCAGGCGACTCCTGATTCAGGAGTGATTCCACTTGTTGGAGATGAAGTTGAGGCTCCTGTAGAGCCATATCGAAAAGTGGAAGTTGAGAATGACGAGTGGGGTCTCATAGGTCAGATGCAGAGGATGATCACATCCTACAGCAAGCGGTGCCATGTTCTGCTACCCACGTTCTGGGTTGACACTCTCAGAGAGCTACACAAGTATCGATCAGATTCACCGTATTATGGAGATGTGATAGAGCTTCCAGGTCGAGTTCTCGTCAAGATTGTGAAGGGGCTACTAACGGAAGCACCAGGAGCAAGACTCCTCCAAGACCTTTCCAAGAAACGCCCACAGGAGAATCATCTGAACCCTTCCGAGATGGAACGAATAGAACGCGCTGTGGCCAAATATTTCACGGGAGTAGTAGATATACTCACTGAGAAGGAATTCAATGTGGAGGACAAGATATCAAGCGCACATGCTAGCTTTGATTCATTTGGTTGGGGCGGTCCTGAGCTAGAGAAACGAATCATAAAGAGGATCAATCAGCAGTGCCAAGAAGCGTTGCAAAATGCGGAGTCAGCCAGTGATCCGCCTAGACAGGTCATCTATGCAGAGATCACGAAGCTTCTAACCAAGCTTCAGCATGCTATCCTTGCAGAGCCAAGACTGCGAGAGATTCTAGCTCAGATGAAGCCGTGAGATTTTGTGAACCTCGCAACGCATTTGATATAAGGGGCAACATCAAAGACCACTCAAGACAGTTGAGGGAAATCCATGTCAGGTCTCAAGACAATGTTGAATCCAAAAGTTACAGCTGTAGTTGGTGTTTCTACATCCAATCCATTCTCACCAGGTAATGTCATCTTCAGGAAGCTCGCCTTTGAGAATGAAATACCAACATATCCAATTAATCCGAAAGGCGGTCTAGTTGAGGGAAAACAGGTCTATAAGAGCATTAGTGAAGCTCCTGATGACATCGAACTCGTTGTAATATCAGTACCAGCAAAATATGTGCCTAGTGTTCTGGGACAATGTGCTGAGAAAGGAATCAAGTCAGTTATAGTGGTCTCTGGAGGGTTCAGTGAAGTTGGGGACTCTGGTGCGTCTCTGCAGGATGAGATTGTTGAAATCGCTAATAAAAATGGCATCTCAATGGTTGGTCCAAACTGCATTGGCGTCTTTGTACCAGACCAGTTGGATACTTTCTTCCTTCCATCTGAACGTGTGGCCAGGCCACGGAAAGGATGTGTTGCGATAATCAGTCAAAGTGGAGGATGGCTAGTAGAAAGACTTGAGGAGTTCGCATCTCGAGATGTTGGAATCGCTGCGGCTATTTCTATAGGCAATCAAGCTCAAACTAATACAACTGATTTTGTCAGATACTTTGGCGAAGATGAAGGAATTGAAGTTATTCTCGCCTACATCGAAGGCTTTGGCGAGGGTGAAGGGAGAGAGTTTGTGGAAACCTGTTCGAAGATTGCGTTCAAGAAGCCAGTAATCGTATTGAAGGGCGGTGAATCAGAAGCGGGGCACCGAGCCACTCAAAGTCATACATCATCACTCGCAGGAGATATGGCAATTACTGAGGCCGCATTTGAGCAATACGGTGTGATTCGGGCAATTGATGAAGACGAAGTGATGGCATATGCAAAGGTCTTCTCCGCAAATCCAAAGCCGATGATGGGATCAGGAGTAGGAACAATGACTGTGAGTGGAGGCCACGGAGTCATCGCTAGTGATGAAGCCTCTCATTACGGGTTGGTCTTTCCCCCATTCACTAAGGAACAACAGGATCGGATGAGAAACGTTATGACGCCAGCATATCAGGGGATTGCCTCGTTTAGGAATCCTATTGACCTAACAGGTAGTGCCGCTGATGTAGACTATGAACGTGTTCTGGATGAAATGCTTGCTATCGATTCCATCAATGCTGCATTATTGCTCTTGCTCCCTTATGCTCCAGGAATTTCTTTACAGATTGGTGCCAGAGTCGCCAATGTAGCTAAAAGACATACTAAGACTGTAGTCTCATATGTACCGAACTTGGATAAATATGAGGTCATTATACGAGGCTTTGAATTGAATGGCATTCCAGTGGCTGACACAATTGAAGAAGCAGTCCAGATGCTGAATGGTATTAGGAAGCGGACTAAGTTCCTCCAGAGAATTGGGGCGATTTAGCCTGCAATCTTCTTGTAATCGATATCTAGTGATTTGAGAGCATCGATGAGTGGACCACTCAAGAGAAGAGGTCTCTCGGCTAAATCATCAACGCTTTTGCACCCTGTCAGATACATTGCAACCTTGAGTCCCTCTAAGATGCGCTCCACTTCAACTACAACGTCAAGGGCAGAGCCCATTGCAGCTGGCCTGAGCAAAGGATATGCAACGCCGGCTGCCATGGCACCTAGAGATAGTGACTTAGCAACATCAAGTCCGTTTCGAATTCCTCCTGTAGCAATCACATCAAGCTCGGTAGCATCTCGAACCATGATGACACTCAACGCGGTCGGTATTCCCCAAGACCAAAAATCAAGTCCGAGCTGCGCTTTCAGGTCATCATCCTCTTTGACTGATCTAAAGTACTCAACCGCAGACCAACTTGTTCCACCCACTCCTCCAACATCAATTGCATCAATACCTATAGATGCCAGAGATTGAGCTACCTCTCCCGATATACCAGCACCGGTTTCCTTCACCAAGACAGGGACATCGACCGAGTCCACGATAGATGAGATATTCTCCAAGACCCCTTCTGAGTTGCAGTCACCCTCAGGCTGAACTGCTTCCTGCAGTGGATTGAGGTGAATCGCAAGAATGTCTGCGTCTATCATCTCTACTGCATCCGGGGCGACATCAACATGAGTTGCTCCTATGTTAGCTATGACCGGAACTGACGGAGCTGACTCTCTAACGACCCTGAAAGTATCTGCAAGAGATGGATCCTCCACAGCCGCCCTCTGACTACCAACTCCAATTGGAATTCTAAGCTCTTCTGCAGCTTCGGCCAGTTTCTTGTTGATCTCATAGGTCTTAGGATGACCACCAGTCATTGCGGCTATGACAACTGGAGCATAAGCACGGAGACCAAGAAAGTTCGTTGTAAGGTCAATCTTGTCTTTGTCAATCTCAGGCAGAGCATTATGAATGAAGCTTATGTGCTCATACATGGTAGAACGACGACATTGCACATCCTCTTCAAGGCAGATCTCAATGTGCTCGATCTTCCTTCTTCGTGTCATTGAGGCTTCTGTCAGCTCATCTTCCGAAGTGTCATCTATAACTGGCTCGCCTTTCGCCATTGAGTCATCTCCCTGTGTGCGAAAGTTGTACTTCGGTGTTGATAGCCATTGTGGTTGAGACCTCAATCGAAACACTCACTGCTTGTATGCAAAGCTTTTATTCCGGGTCCTTGGCGTAGTGACACGAGTGCAAGCAATGGAAGACGAGTCAAAGTTCAGAGTTGAGGCTCCAGAGGAAGAGGAGAAAGAGAAGAAAGGACTCTTCAGGCCGCTTCCAGAGACCGCCCCATCGCCAACTGTCACAATAAAGGGTAAGGTTGAACCAATCGTAAAGCTGTTAGGGATAAGCATGACGGAGAAGCGCAGAGACCTAATAGTAATGATTTTGATGCCTCTGCTCGTCGGACTCATTGATGCCGCTATGTATTCAGAGATTATGGTGCTGCGGATTGAGGCTGCAGCATTCTACACTTTTGTTATTCCAATGATTGCCGCAATACCGGTCGGCTTAGTAGTTGGCCGGACCAGCCAGAGTCTCATTGCTGCTTTATTGACCACCCTCTTCTTTATGGCATTCCTAGTGTTATTCCTAGTTAGCCCCGCACTGGTTTGGCCAGCATTCGACGTAGGCCAATTCTTCCTCAGCGGAATGGTCATTGCAGCGGTATATGTGCTATTAGTTGTGTTAGCATCACTTATGGGCGCTCTTATTGGGGCTGTGATTCGGGAGTTCTTCTAAGCAAAATGGCTTTTAGGGCTCACTCTCATTTAGATAGCTCCACCCAGCTTCAACCATCTCGCGTTTAGTCTTTAACCAAGACTCATACCCCTCATCGCGAATCTTTCTAAGAGCTGGCAATGCCCAGGAGCGACTCTTGAGTTCTGAACAGGTTTCCATCCTGATGCAATCCAAGCAAGTCTGATAGCCTCTATCTTTTGCACACGATCTGACTTTGCAATCCGAAATGCCGCCCCCTTTTCGACACCCATCGCAACTACCAAAGACTTCCTTTACACCTTCTAGCACTTGTTCAAACTCGTGATAATGTTTGAATGCTGGTTCTTCCTTACTGAGCGCTTCCTTTCGTCCTCCAATTTTGTAGGAAGTGAGTATCATCTGAAGACTCTCGACTCGTTCTGCAACTCTTCCTTGATGGATTCCGCATCCTGGGCAGTATAGACCACAGTAAGAGGTCAGATCATCTGAATCAGGCATTCAACTCGCCTTGCAAATGTATACACATCGGTTCAAGATAAAGCTTGTAGACTCAAGAAATCATGATAGCCCGCTCTGAGCACAGCATTATTAACGGCTTCATCCAAACCAACCTAGACTCGTCTGGCTAGTATTCGGAGGTTTGTTGTCGTGACGATTGCTGTCGTCAAATTCCCCGGGACTAATAGTGAGAAGGATGTTCTTAGGGCATTTTCATCTATTCTAGGGGCAGATCCGTATATTGTATTGAATCGAGATGGGCCGGACGCCCTGAACGAAGCGGACGCACTGGTCATTCCAAGTGGAGCCGCAATCGATGAGTATGTGAGAATAGGTGCTGAGAAATGGATTGATGATTTGAAGGGGGGAATTCAGGCGTTTGCGGAATCCGGGAAGCCAATACTAGGAATTGGAAATGGTGTTCAGATCTTAACGCGATTCAGACTTCTTCCAGGAAAACTGCGTAAGAATTCAAATGGTAGATTCGTCTGCAAGTGGGTATATCTTAGGGTGTGTGAGGATCCCACAATATTCACAGAGGGCCTTGAAGGTTTGGTTATCAGGGTTCCAGTCGCCCACTCTTATGGCAGATTCCACTTCACAAAGAAGGAACTTACAAAAGTCAATGAAAGCGGAGGGGTATTGTTCAGATACTGCAACCAAGACGGTGAAATGATCCCAGAAGCCAATCCAAATGGTTCAATGGATAATATTGCGGGAGTGAAGAATGAGGATGGCAATGTTTTCGGCATTGTTCCACATCCGGAGAGAGCAACTAGAGTAGAGCTTTCATCAACCGACGGACTTATTCTACTTGAGAGCTTTGTACGCGGTGTTAGGGCAAGGTGAATTTTTCCTCATGATTAGTGAACAAGAAAAGGAACAGCTAGCTTTGGCACTCGGCCGCGAGCCAACAGAAACCGAGTTGGGTGTTGTTGCTATTCTATGGTCTGAAAGGAGGAGTTACAAAAGCAGTAGACGATGGTTCAGTGAGTTCAAGACTGATGGGGACAATGTGGTTGTGGGGCTTGGAAAAGGTGCAGGAATCATTGACCTTGGTGACGATGTTCTCCTTGGGGTAGCGATGGAGTCCAACAATCACCCTACACAAGCCAATCCATACATTGGCTCTGCTCTTGGTATAGCTGGCGTAATCAATGATGTGATTGCACACGGCTATAAACCAGTTGCACTACTAAACAACCTGAGATTCGGAGATCCTAGCATCAAGGCTCATGCTTTGGCATTGAAGGAAGCTGTGAGGGGAATATCAGAGTTTGCTAACAGTGTAGGAATTCCAATGGTAGGAGGAGATACCGAGTTTGACGAGTCATTTGGAGAAAATTGTGTGCTGAATGCGGTATGCATTGGAATAGCAAAAGCAGACAGCATGGTCATGAGCTACGCATCAACACCCGGCCATCATCTTGTTCTCTTTGGAGCGAAGACTGGGAAAGAACGTCTAATTGAAGATACAGAATCACCTGATAGCTGTTCCACCTCAGTCCCTGGAAATCCTTTGGCAAAACGGATAGTCATTGACACCCTAGAGCAGCTTATTGATGGAAAGCTTCTAGGAGGCTTAGAAGATATTGGTGGAGGAGGAATAGTATTGGCTGGAGCGAAACTGGCGGCGCGAGGAAACACTGGAGTTGAATTACATTCTGACAAAGTTCCAACTTGTGAGGAAGATATGAGTGCGCTCGAAATCATTACATCTGATTCTCAAGATCGAATGCTTGCTGTAGTAGCTCCTGAGAATCTGGAAAGAGTTCTAGATATCCTTGAAGGATACAATACACCTTATGCTATGATTGGTCAAGTAACTGACGAAGGTCTTTACAATATGTATCACCATGGAGAATTGAAGGCTAGTATCCCGGCCGTCTTGCTGACCAGTGGGTTCCCAGAGCCAGACCGATTTGAGGAATGCTTGCCCGAGAGAACAGCTTCTATGGATTGGTTTGTAGAACCAAAAGATCAAGTGCAAACCCTACTTTCCATGCTTGCCTCAGTGAACATTGCGGATAGAATGTGGATCTACAGTCAGTTTGATCAGCATATACAGGCGAACACTGTTGTTGACATTGGAGATAATTCTGGTGTCATTGACTTTCCTGGTGGAAAGAGAATCGCGCTAACGACATCATGTAACACATTTTGGAGTCACCTTCATCCACAGATTGGAGCGGCCAACTCTGCTGCATTGGCTTTGAGAAACTTGGTAGCATCAGGTGCTAAACCTATCTTCATAGCAGACTGTTTGAATATAGGAAACCCAGAACGACCGGAGTCTTATGCAGAGTTTGTAGAAGCAATCAAGGGAATCGGAATGTTCTCACATGACTTCAATATCCCCGTTCTAACTGGCGGCGTTTCACCATATAACGAGAAGACAGTAGATGGCAAATCAAGCAGAATCAATGTTACTCCTCAAATTATGATGGCGGGTGTTCTACCACATAGCCGCCTACCAGCAAGGAGGAATTTGTGCACGCCATGGGCTAATCTATATCTTGTTGGGGAAACCCATAGAGAGCTTAATGGGTCTGAGTTTCAAAGGATGCAGCTTGGTAGGGTTCAAGGACTTCCACCTGGCTATCAATCTAATATGGAAAAATCTACGATGGAGGCAGTGCTTGCTTCACATGAAAAGGGACTTGTTAGGTCCTGCAACAATATTGGTAGAGGCGGTTTGGCGATTGGTTTGATGAAAATGGCTCTGCGCGGAGAATATGGATTCAGACTTGATCTCTCAGACATTCCAGGTTCTGCTATCGAACTGACGGAGATTCTCTATTCAGAGACCTCAGCTAGATACCTTATCGAGGTAACTGAAACAAATCAAGAGGAATTCCTCCGTACAATAGATAGCTGCGGTGTAATAGCAACTGAACTTGGTCTGACTTTGAATGAACCAATGGCGAACTTTGGAAAATTCAGTGTTAACATGCAGGACGCAAGGAAAGCATACTTCAATGGAATTGCGAGATTTTTGGGTAAGTGATTTCTTCAACCAGCGATACTGAAGCGCTTAGATAATAAGGCCAATAAGAATTGACAGGGTAGTGCATCAGCAATGAGTAAGCTAGTCTATCCATATACAGAAGCGCTGCTACATTACGAGTTCAAGGACGACCATCCACTAAAGCCAGATCGGCTTTCTCTGACTTATGAGCTATCCCAGACCCTGGGTCTTCTAGAACATGTCGATCTGATAGAACCTACTATGCCTACGCGAGATGACCTTGAAAGTTTTCATAGTCCGGCTTATGTAGACGCCGTTATTGATAGTGGCGAATCTCTAGCATCAAGACCTGAGTATGGACTCGGGACAACGGACAACCCTGTTTTTCCCAATCTATATGATGCAGCTGCTCGATATGTGGGAGCCACACTAGATACGATGAAGACAATGATGGACGGTGCATCCAGGGCTTTCGTCATTTCTGGCGGACTTCACCATGCACATGAGAGCATGGCATCAGGTTTTTGCATCTTCAACGATATAGTAGTGGCCATAAAGCACTTACAAAAGCAGAGGACAGCTAGAGTACTATATCTAGACATTGATGCTCACCATGGTGATGGAGTTCAGAATGCTTTTTTTGATTCAAAGGATGTGCTCACTATTTCAATTCACCAGCATGGCCAGACTCTTTTCCCCGGTACTGGATATGCCCATGAGAATGGTAGTGGTGAAGGAGTTGGATATTCCGTCAATTTACCTGTTCTACCTGGAGCAGGTAGCGATGAGCTCATTCAGGCATTCGATGAGATTGTCGTACCGTTATTCGACGCCTTTCAGCCAGAATTGCTGGTGACACAATTGGGAGTTGATGCTCATTTCTTGGATCCAATAGCCCAACTCGGCTACTCAACAAGAGGCTATGAGCATGTTCTACGTAAATTGAAGAAGATTTCTGAGAAGACTTGTGATATTGGCTGGCTTGCCCTTGGCGGTGGGGGTTATCACCCTGTGAATGTTGCACGTTTATGGACTCTATTTCTATCATTCATGTTGGATAAGAAGGTGCCATCTGACATGCCAGATTCGTTTGTCCAGCTCTGTAGAGAAAGAGGATACACAAAGTTCCCTGTGAGTATGAGAGATAAAGACGAGATAGTTCAACTCTATCTTCCCATAGAAGAGGTCAGGTTACATTTTGACAGGGTGCTTCGACAAGTGAGAGAAAAAGTGTTCCCATGGCATGGACTTTGGTGAGCTAGTCTTCTTCACTTAAACTT
>CAJHYO010000025.1_pt1 | contig 10597 bp, 12 predicted proteins | sample 9198741 | NCBI WGS metagenome assembly CAJHYO01 (sample SAMEA7708364, study PRJEB35096) | sediment metagenome | biome: marine neritic benthic zone biome [ENVO:01000025]; feature: sediment [ENVO:00002007]; material: shallow marine sediment [ENVO:03000034] sea grass bed [ENVO_01000059] ... | reverse complement strand
GAGGGAAATAGCGATAGATGGTCCCAATGCTGAGTCCGGCACGTTCAGGGATATCATTGATACTGAATCCTGCATATCCTCTCTCTGCAATCAGATCGTTCCATGCGATGATCACGCTCTCAATCTTGGACTCCTTATCACGACTGAACTTCTTCTTTCGCTCCATCATTCGGACCAAGAGTGTAGAAGCGGTCGAGTAATAAGAAGGTTCGTATGTGAGCGATTACTCATATAATAACCCTTATCTGAGCAGATGCTCATTTATTTTATGGTTGAATGAAGATGGTGAAGACAGAGAAGCTGACACGGTCAGAAGTTACAGAACTTGGCCATTATGAATTCATGGCGTACATAGGAGTGCCATATTTCAGATGGGGAGGAATGGCATCGACTGACCGACTTGTGAGCCTCTGTGAAATCAATTCTACCAAGAAGGTTCTGATTGCAGGTTGTGGAACGGGATACAGTGCGTGTCACATTGCTCAAAGATTAGGATGTGAAGTGGTCGGGTTTGATATCTCGGAGATGCTCGTTGCAATGGCTCAATCGCGAGCTAAATCTATGGGGCTGCAAAACCAAGTCACGTTCATCGTTGCAGATGGACACGACATCCCTTATGACAATGGCACCTTTGATGTCATCCTGACAGAATCGGTAGCTCTGTTCATGGACAAGGAGAGGGCGCTGAGAGAGTTCGCTCGTGTTGTAAGACCTGACGGATATGTGGGTCTCAGTGAGGCGTTTCGGGCAGAAGACATCTCCGCTGACGCCAAAGAGAAGCTAGACGAAGCAGAGAGGATCCTAACAGAAACTGTGGGCGTACCAGTGGCGATACCAACTCAGTCTGAATGGATAAAGCACTTCCAAGCGAATGGGCTTCAAGACATCATTATAGAAGAAATCGATATATCATTGAGCGCAGGACAGTGGGCAGAAGTTGTTGGAAGGAGTGGAGTGGCTAAGGTAAGCCTAAGAGCAATCTATCACATGATTTTCAACAATAGCATCAGAAAACGATTGAGGCGTGACAGTCAACTGCAGAAGTTGCTCGTTGATGATGACACGCTGAAAGGTAGCTTCGGTGTAATAATGTGTATAGGAAGAAAGAGAGTTCAGTAGTAGTATCTCTGCTTATGTAATTCGGGCGGTTCCAGATGCGTTTCTCTGACCCATGAGGCATGCATGTGTTTTCCGGACCACTTGTACATTATATCCGCCAAAATCCACGGACCGTTCAATGGTTGCAATAGCCAAGGGTACTGAAACACGTCCTCATTGGCTGTAGGACTCCACTGGTGCGGCATTGTTAATTCCACACCATCTCTATGAATCGCATAAGTAACCTCGATAACTGCATTCTCATTCTGCCATCGGTGAGCGAAACACTTGATGTTGTCCCACTCCACCTTGTCCAATAAGACATTCGACATGAAACGCCCCTTCTTTATCCCCTCTATCCAAATGTATCCTTGTTCCCCTGCGGCAAACAATATACCGTTCTCTTTGTCTTCCCCAGCTCGGAGTGACTCCTCAAGAAGAAACGGTTGAGTCCCAAGGAACTTCAATACCTTTTGATGCAGCTCATCATGAATTGGCCAGTCCTCTGAGATTGTGTTTATGTCGAGTATCGCATTTCGAGTTAGACTCTCTGGCATATTCTCCAAATATGAAGTATCGCTTGTGAATTCTTCAGCCCCCCTTACCTCTTTCACAACCTCAAAGCAATTGCTCATTGCAGCCTGAAAATGCCTTCTGATCTCAGCCTTATTCTCGCCTTTCTTTGCTTTGGGGGCCTTAAGATTAAGAGAGTGGGTCTTCCATTGGATGGTTCCACTCTTTGGTTCTAAATCAAAACATCCATACTTATCCAATGCGATCCCTGCTACTCTCACTCGGTCCGATTTCTTAGACTCAACTCCAAGGAAGCAGTCTAGCGGAATCACCTTCCGTATATGGTATGTTTGGACCTTCGTTTCCTCCATGAACACAGCTCGCCGATTTGAAATGACGAAGAATCCTCTTTCGATCTCACTGACAAAACGGACATCTTCGTTTGGCAGGAGGCATTTCTTAGCGTGCTCAAATTCCGACGCTGCTGAAGATGTTAGATAGTCAGCTTTGTGACTCATTTCCAGACCTCGCTACTCCAGCTCGTCAATGGGGCTTCTCTTAGTTTTGAGCCATGCATCGGGATTGGTGGCCTGCAGTTTCTCTTTGAACAGACCATCTGGGATCTTTACATGTCCTGTTATCTCCAGCTCAATAAACTCCATCCACGGATTCTCTTGGAGGTTCTCTATGAGCGTCTCAAGCTTCTTTGGCGAAGTCTCTACCGCCGAGTCGATTATCAAAATGCAGTCTTCACACATATAGAAGAAGCCGGGGAGTTTGAGAAGAACCTGGGTGTGTCGCTTATCTCCTGGACTGGGTTTTCTGTCAACATGGAACTTGCCTACAATCCCATGCTGTGGAAGCGAATCTTCTGGCATATCGGTCCCGCAAGAAAGACATGCCTTAGGCCATCTGAGCGCGACCACATCCTCTCGGTTCCTTTTGTTAGAGAACTTGTACAATGCTGACGCCATCTAACGGATTGGAAAACCTGCAGATATTCGATTTGGTGGGAGACTCCGGGACCCGGTCCCGGCCTAGCTGTAGGATTTACACTTTCCTGTACTCTCTTATGCGATTGATTGATTAGCGAAACGGTATCAAGTCCTATGGAGATATCGGGCTTGGAGTTTATTGTCGGATACGATTTTGAGCAGTTCGAGGAGTATTATATCGGTCTCAATGATCTCCACACCTTCTACAGAACCCGTGGTCTAAGGGAGTCCAAAATCAACGAACTCCGCAATGACGAGAGAGGACACATTGAGAGTGACCCCGACCACCTGATTGTCTGGATGGATCAGGACCAAATTGTCGGTCATACCATCTGGCACGAAACAAGTACAGATGAGATGACCGCCGGCGACCCGCGTGATGAAGATGATAGAGAAGCACTCCGGAAACTCTTTGGGGGGAAGAGAGGGAACCTCGTTGAGCTGCATGAGGTCTGGCTGAGGACAGAGCACAGAGGGAAACGGTATGGACATCGCTTCTTAACATTCTTTGAACGCTTTGTTCGCGAGAGAGGGTTTGATGGGATTGTGTACTACACCGACGACATAGCGGGTATCGTCCTATGTAGGGGGAGAGGATACAATGAGGCTTTCCTTGAGAGAGAGGGATGGTATGTCTTCTCATATTCAGTGAGATGACTAGTCCACTCTTCGAGAAGATTGAGGCTTACTCGAGACCCTCATAGAACTCGTTAAACTCCACCCAGTCTTCAATCGGCCTCTTTCCTTCATCGCCACAGAGAGGCCATGCAGTACCGCAGGAGGTACAATGATAGATAAAGCCAGCATAATAGCCCAATGCACCGCCTTTCAAGCGAATAAAGGCCGACTCAAGATTACCGTCAGATCCGCAGACAGGACAGGCATCATCCCTGTCCATCATCATCATGGGCTCTGAAACCTCTTGCAGCTCTCTCATGTGCGCGTTCAATCTCTCACTCTCTCCAAAGCCATACGTGATACCAGAAGGGCAGTTCTCTGGTGTTGGTGGCAACAGCAGGATTTGAGCTTTATTTAGTGCCAAACCTTCTTATAAATTGGCACCACAGACTATTTATCGTGATACTTAACAATAGTTAAATTTTTATACTAATATACTCATTTGAATATCACAAGGAGAAAGCTCAATGATTGATGTGCTGACATTGAGAATTATCGCTGGAGTGTTGTTCGTCTCAACATTCTTGCTAATTTATGTCGTGAACTTCAGAGGGAAAAAGGATGAAGGACCATATGAAGTGAAGACTGAAGTTCCGTTCCCATCTTCAATCGAGGTTATAGGCGCAATAGCTTACTTTGTAGTCCCGATTGTCGCAATCATCTTGATGTTGGTGACTCCGTCATTAGTCTATGAGACCGCCTTGAACATCTATTTCGCAGGCGACATCTTCGTGCAGGTTTTGGGGATCATTGCCTACGTGATTGGTGGTGCTCTTCTCATCTGGAGCGCAAGACATCTTGGTAAATTTGATGTTGGTAAAGTCGCGGTATCGCATGATCATTTTTTGGTTGACACAGGACCATATGCACGAGTCCGTCATCCCGGATACACTGGGACGTTTCTAGTGGTACTAGCGGTATTGCTGCTTCTGCTTAACGTGCTGCTCATTGTTGACCTCGTAGTGACTGCAGGATACTATGTATATCGTGCTAGGCTGGAGGAGAAACTTCTATCGTCTCAAGAAGGTCTTGGTGATCAGTATCTGATGTATATGAAGCGAACAGGGAGGTTCTTTCCTAAACTATGAGCAGCTTGATAGCGGCTTTTAGGACCCCCACCGGTTATAGCATCTCTTGAATCGGTCCATACACTCACATGTCCATGTCCGGACATAGATTCGGATGTTCCCACATTGCAATTGCCCTTGTGGATCGATTCCAGCCTCGTGAAAGAGCTCACCTGACTCGTCAAAGATCTGTATCTGGAAGACATCTGTGCGCCCCTTGCCATTATCCCAGACCTCGATTCTGAGATAGAATCCCTCGAGATACACGCGGTCCTTGGTCTCACAGTTGTACACCTTGATTGTGGCCTTACCTTCGAGTATAGCATGATCCCCGTCTATGGCCATGCCAAACCATTCCCGGCTCTTTACTACGTACACGTGTCCAGGCTCTCGGAAAATGTACATCGCGTATCCACGGAGCCCTCTATGTGCCCTATACTTCCCACTAAATGCAAAGTAGCCCTTACTACCATCTACCTCCACTATCCGTCCCACGCCTCGGACGTAACTATACTTTTGGCTGCTGATCTTAATGATGGCTGTCTTTGTGTCTTCCACATTTCCAGCAAAGTCAGTGGAGTAATAATGAATAGTGAACTCACCGGATTCATCCAGTACAAATGGGTCAGCATAGAGCATCCAAGTAGATCCGTCAAGACTGTACATGGTTGATGCTACTCCAGAACAGTCATCTATGGCGCTCAGTGCCACCTCGACATCTGAGTGATACCAACCAAACTCGCCCTCATCTCCCGTAAAATGTATGGTCGTGACAGGCGGTGACGCATCTAAGACTGTTATCGTCACCAAAGCGATGTCGCTGAATTCGATTCCGTCAAAGGCCATGTAGGAGAAGGTGTCTACTCCGCACCAAGCTGCGGCCGGAGTATACGCAAAGGAACCATCGGGGTTGAAAAGGAGCGTCCCAAACATAGGCGCATCTACTAGCATTGCTTCTAATGGGTCTTCATCAATGTCTTCGTCGTTAGCCAGAACTCCTGGGGCTGCTACAACAAGTGGAACATCTGCTTCAGTGGTGAAGACATCAGGGACTGCGGTCGGAGGTGAATTGACATAATTGACGGTTATAGTCACAGTGGCAATGTTGCCGTAGTCAGTTCCATCGAATGCTTGGTAAGTGAATGTATCGACGCCGTACCAGTTTGCATCTGGGATATAGCTAAGAGATCCATCTGGTTCCAGCAGGATTATACCATTCAGAGGCAAACCAACTAATTTGGCTGTGAGGGAATCACCTTCAATGTCATAGTCGTTCGCTAAGACTCCTGGTGCGGGTATAGTAAAAGGCACATCATTATCAGTAGAATAGGCATCATCAACAGCTACAGGGGCATCATTAACTGGATTGACCGTAATGGTCACCGTTACGATACCACTAGAGTCTGTTTCATCAGAAACCCGATAGGTCATGGAGTCAGTGCCAAACCAGTTTTGAAGTGGAGTATATGAGAAGGAACCATCAGTTCCGATTGATCCCGATCCATGGGAGGGATAGCTAAGTACACTAAGTGTGATTGCATCTCCATCTATATCAAAGTCGTTTGCTAAAAGGGCAGGGGCAGCTAAATCTAGCGAGGTGTCTTCATCGAGCGTGTAGCTATCATCAACCCCTACAGGTGCATCATTTACTGGGGTGACAGAGATTGTCACTGTGGCGAGACTACTTTCAAATTCACCATCAAACGCCCTGTACTTGAAGGTGTCATCCCCATTGAAGTCAGGATTCGGTTGATAATTGAATGAACCGTCTGCATTCAATGTGAGGGTGCCTTCAGTAGGTTTGGTGTCTAGAATTGCCTCGAGAGAGTCTCCATCAACGTCAACATCATTCGCTAGGACACCAGAAGCAGCCACAATGAGATCCACATCCTCTTCTGTTGTGTAGGCATCATCATTTGCTAGAGGGGGAGTCTCCCCGTCTTCAAAATATCCTAGTCCGGCGAGCCCATTCTGATAGTGCTTCCAAATGTCTGCGTCTGATAGCAGACCATTGTATACTGCCACCTCATCTATCATTCCGCCAAGGTAGGTGGCATCATCTTCGTTCGGATCTTCGATCAAAGGATCTTGCCCATACCCAATCATGAATCTCGAATTTTCCGACCCTCTATAGGGATCATTGAAGCTCATTGGCTGTTTCGCACCATTGAGATAGAAGTTGATGCTTCCAGTGATGTTGTCCATGACAACAGCTACGTGATACCACCTTCCGGGAGTGACTCGCATATCGGACCTCGTGTACCGCCTCGCATCCGCCCCATCATACCGATCGAAGTACAGAAAATCATTCTCAAGTCCAAAGTGGTACATCTTGTCTGCAGCGGTCCAACCATTCTGTACGATTGTTCGTCTATACACACCAGCACTGCGAAGAAATATCCATGCCTCAATTGTGAGGAGCTCTTGAATGGCTAGTGACCTATCACCTCCACAGTCCACTAGTCCCTCAGGATAAAGGTCCAGTCCGGTCTCAGACACTCCAGCGACGTAATACCCACCTCTGATATTACCGTCATTTGGTCCAAAGCTGTCAAGGGCCATGAAGCCTCCACGCTCATTGAGCTTCCAATATGATATCAGACTTGGAGGCTCTAAGGGGACAATTTCAAAGCTTGTAGTATGTGGTTCAAGATTATAGCTAGCGGCTGTGCCATGAGTAAGAGGGACTGTTGCTCCCAATGAAACTGTGGACATTAGAAGCATGAAAAGAGCGACCGTCGTCCCCAACAGACCTACCTTATGTTTTCTGTTCATTTCTCTCTCTCCTCGGGGATGCCATGAAAGCTGTCAAGGTATGTCGATGTTGATTCAAATGCGCAATTCAGAAAGTGCTGCTTTTATCAAAATCCCACGCAACGGTGCCCGCTGTTATGCAAATTCACTTATTAATAAGGCCCAAATTCGAGATTTCCACCATGTCTTCGGAAAATGAGTTCACCATTCCATTTACAATTTATATTTTCCGCAAAATGGAAACGTCAATTATTGCAGCAAGTATTATGATGAGGTCTCAACTGTATTTAATAGGAACAATTCGTATTATGCAGGTATTATACCGGGAGGTTTGAGTGTGTCGCACCCACGAGAAGAACACACGGATGTCAAGATGCTTCGCATAGGGAAAGCATATGGGAGGTTCTTCCTTCTTGAGGAGGATGAGGAGAGAGATCTAGCACTCATTCGAATCGCTAGAGCTTATGGGGAGTATTTCAATAGTCCACGGGGAAGAGGGATTCTCATGACAATGGCGGAAGGTGAGGAATTCAATCTCCGGTTTGAGGATTTGTTACTTAGAGTCATCAAGAGAGCAGGGAGGGCAGTAGTAGAAGCTATGAAGATTGATGGACTGGATAGCCTGTTCACTTACAGTCCAACCTAAACAAGCTGGATGCTAATAGTTACGTAACCAAAACCCGATTGTTTTACTTCTTAAGTATAGAGCCAAGAAGGTCGGAATGCTTATCATGAAAGCCCGGCGCATCAGGCATTCTTCTTGTATAGCAGGCGTCTTCTCAGCGGGCGAGTTGCTTACTTGGTTACTTCGGGTGCTCGACGGTTTCAAGGGGTCAGCACGACCTCCTGAAATTGTGCTGTGCGAACGCACGAAACTGAGATCCAAGAACCACATAGTATGTTCTGCTTTCATATCCCCCATAACTTTTCAGACTGTATTCAAAAATGACTCCGTCTTCGAAGCGATGAGCATGGGCTGATTCCCGGGTGAACTTACGGTCAAGACCCCATCTGTCATGGAACCCAATGATTCTGGCAATTCTTACATCCATCACATCATCGCTATCACGTTTCTTTGACAACGTGTCGATCCGATTCTCCTCCTTAATCTCAAACCCGCCTCTATTCAGCAGATATTCCGTCACTGCCATCTGTAGCTGATTCCCCGAATCCTCCTTGACAACTCCATCTGAATTTTCGTCCAAGAGTCGGCTCCCTATGACCTTAACACCAGGTGATAATGATCTCTCGCCTCTCCTTCTAGCTATCGTTCCACTATCACGCACTCTCTTGGCACGTTTTCGTGCGTGTTCCCTTTTCCGTTCGAGTCCAGTCTGTTCCTCATTGTCTGAGTCTACCAGGTCATGTTGCCTCCGAAATTACGCTCTGCAGTGGTATCGTAGATGTTATAAACAATTACCGAATTAACAATAGTTAACAGAAGAGTGTCAGCATGAAAGAGAGTGAGAACAAAGCAAAATTCAGGCTTCTGTATGATGAGATCTTGAACAAGGGAAATCTAGATGTGTTTGAAGAGCTATGTGCTCCAAACTTTGTCAAACACGCCATTCCACCGAATCCAGACTATGGCATTGAAGGCTCTAAACAAAGCGTCATAATGCTACGAACTGCATTTCCAGACATCAAATACACTGTGAAAGACATGATCGAGGATGGTGACAAATTGGTTGCTCGATGGTCAGCCACGGGCACTCACAAAGGCCTATTCATGGGTATTCCTCCTACAGACAAGCAAGTGTCCTTCACAGGAATTGAGATCATTCGAGTAAAAGATGGTAAAGCTGTAGAAGAATGGGAAGAACTGGACAGAGCAGGATTGGTGCAACAACTTACAAGCTAGACCGCAGCTTTTCGTGTCCTGACAGGATGAGCAAGGAAGGCCCGATGAAATGAAGATTGGAGAGTCTGTTCAGATAACACTTGGTGTAAAGAACCTAGAAGAGAACATTCCGTTTTATGAAAATCTGGGATTTCTGAAACTTGCTGAAAGCAATGAGCCTTGGCCGTGGGCAATTTTCACTGATGGGTCCAGAAGAATCATGGTAAATGAAGACGGGAACATCTACACCGGGATTAGCTATTTTGCTCATGATTATGACGCAGTACTTGAGCACCTAAAGAAGAAGGGTATCACTCCTAAATTGGAAAGAGAAGTTGAGGAGTCCTCTCAAGCCATTTTCTCAGCCCCATACGGACTAATGTTTGGGGTGATTGGAACAGAAGAACCAGACATAGATCTTGGCAAACCTGAACAACCGTTTCCAATCGGATTCTTTGGAGAATTGTCAGTTCAAGTCGCAGACCTGAAAGAAGCGCTGCAATTCTGGGAGAAACTAGGATTCGAGAAGAAACATGAATCCGATGATCCCTACCCATGGGCAATAGTCGACGATGGATTGATACCTCTCGGTTTGCACCAGCACAGCGATATTCCGACTCGACCAACAATGGCCTACTTCTCTCATGATCAGTCGAAGGGAGTTGACCATGTCAATAGAGTTGGATTAGAGATAGTAAGGAAGATGGAAGGAGATAATATCGTGGTAGAAGGCCCTGATGGTCAACTTGTGTTCATCTTCCAGTGGTGTGAAGCGCCTCCAGCTTCTTCGTGGATATGTGTGGTAAATTGAGCGATTTAAATGATGAAAATTTGAAAGGCGAAGGGGAATTATCATGAGCAACTGCCAATGCCAAGGTATAGAACTGGAATTTGATCGGGAAACAGCAGCTAAGGAACTTGAAAAAAGACGAAAGGACGGTCCAATCAAAAAGACCCGTATGTTAATCGACGCACTCATAGCTGAAGGCATCTCCGAAATGACACTACTTGACATCGGAGGGGGAGTTGGAGCCATTCAACATGAGTTGCTGAAAGCTGGTGTCAGTGGTTGTCTTAGCGTGGAAGCTTCTAGCGCATTTTTGGAAGCAGCAAAAGAAGAAGCAAACCGTCTGGGACACTCAGATAGTATAAAGCACCTCCACGGAGACTTCGTTGAATTAGCTAAGGACATCCCGCAAAGCGATATTGTCACCTTGGATAGAGTGATTTGTTGTTACGACGACGTAGAAGGTCTTGTGGACGAATCTTCGATGAAAGCACGGAGATTCTATGGATTAGTATATCCACGAGATACTTTGTTGTCAAAGACCATAATTGCCCTTGAAAATCTGGTTTCCAAAATTAAAAGAAGTCCTTTTCGCGCTTATGTACATCCCACTGAAACAGTTGATGGAATTGTTCGAGGCAATGGTTTCGAGAAACGTTTCTTTCGCGAGGACGGGGTGTGGCAGATCGTGGTTTATGAGCGTACTCCCAAGTAAACATGTGCCTTTCCTTTCTGTCAAACCGTGTGTGATACTATATGCAGTCAAGAGCAATGCATGGGTGATTACGCAATCAATACAGGGGTTAAATGTGTCACCTATTCCCCTATGATTTTGACAAGAACGCGTTTGGACCTTCGACCATCG
>CAJHYO010000224.1_pt1 | contig 10730 bp, 14 predicted proteins | sample 9198741 | NCBI WGS metagenome assembly CAJHYO01 (sample SAMEA7708364, study PRJEB35096) | sediment metagenome | biome: marine neritic benthic zone biome [ENVO:01000025]; feature: sediment [ENVO:00002007]; material: shallow marine sediment [ENVO:03000034] sea grass bed [ENVO_01000059] ... | reverse complement strand
CTCTAGACGCTTCGCGGAACCGGCTGAAATGCCTTTTTGTAGCCATTTGGAACTCAACTTGCTTCATTTTTGTGCTCCTTAATGCAGGTCACAATGTGATTGTGGACCTCTGCAACCACTAATTCAATGGTCATGGTTGCATCCACGAAGATGAAATTGCCCGTGTCATCTTCCATCATTTCAAGATATGCGTTTCTAACTTTGAGCAAACGATCATACTGCTCGAACTGCTCATTGAGAGAGCCCTTCCTCTCACTGACTCTCCTAAGACCTATGTCAACAGGAACATCAAGAATGAATACTATGTTGGGCTCCGGAGCAGAAATCTCCTCTCGATTTCGCCTCAATATGTCCTTCCAGTGGAGTCCTGTACTTGCAGACTGATATGCTCCGGTCGCAAAGAAGTATCTATCCATAAGCACGAGACTCCCTGATTCAAGGGCTGGTTGAATCCGATTCCTGACATTCCACTCTCTGTCACGGATAAAGAGCTCTAGCTCTTCTTGAGGGGTTAGCTCACCTTTTGGAGAACGTGCTCGTATCTCCCTGCCCCACTCATTCTCATTGGTTGGTTCTCTAAGCCTTACTACTTCGTGACCTTCATTGCTAAGTATGTCAACCAGCTGGTCACAAACAGCAGTCTTTCCTGCTCCATCAACACCCTCTAAGACAAAGAGCATTCCTTCCACCGCATAGATTTCTCCTTAGTCATGTACTGAAATCCCGGACTCATTATTGTATTAGGTGCTTCGGTTATGAAGCAGAGCCGAAATTAGACAGCCTACTCATTCATGAGTAGCTTCCTATCGCCATACAATGTTTATTAGGAACACGAATCAGTATTCATGTGAGGACCAAAGGGGACCTCAAGGTATTATTCTCGACGTGGACACTCGAGGCGAGAAATCGGTAGGGCATCCCCCTCCCATGTAACAAACTGCGATAGCGACTTGCGTCCAACCGCGTTCGTTCGTTCTTTGGGTCCCCTTTATAGGGGGGCCAAGGTCCCCTTGCAGAGTTCTCATGCCCCCGATTCGCTATTTCGGGTGTCCACGGCCCTAGATCAGCTAGTCAGAATGAGTTAGCAACGTTTATTACCAGCTCGTCGTAGGATAGGTTAACCTATCCTATGGAATGATTCGGATTGAAACATTTGAGAATAGTGCCCCTACTCACCTTTGCAATGATGGTTCTCCCTGTAGGCATTGAAGGCCATATAATGGGTGACTCAATTGATTTCAAACCGAGGGCTACTGGAGTGATGCTCCAAATCGACTATGGTAACGGGACCACAGTTGCTTATGACGAGGTTGCAGGGTCAAATGTCTTGGAGGTCACTGAGTCTGTCGCTCTTGTTCAAGCAGAATGGACTGGCGACCTCGCATTCGTTTATTCAATTAATGGAGTATCGAGTAAGGAGGAGACAGGACTGTGGTGGCAATATTGGGTCAATGGCGAATTCGCTTCAATAGCAGCGAATCTTCGCATGGTACAAGACAATGACACTATTGCCTGGAGGTTCACAGATTCCCAAGTCGAGCAGCCAACAACCACCCAACCTGATGACCCAGGTCAGTTTGGACCCCTCTTTATTGCTTCTGCTGGTCTTGGATCTTTAGGAATAGGTTTCTTACTGGCACTCCACCTAATGAGAAGAAGGAACTGATGTGAGATATGAAAAGACTTGGCATCATACTTGTGCTATTCACGCTCCTCATGGTCACCCCGTCAGTATCTGTACAAACTGATTATAGTCCAGATTTGATTCCTCGAGAAGGAGTCAATACAATAATCGAATGGACCGTCGTTGATGCGCCAGATGTTGTATTTGCTCTATTCTGGTCGGGGGCAGATTCATGGATTGCTGAAGCGGGTAGCCAAATGAAATTCAATGTGACAGACGCTAGCGGAGAAATCAAAGGTCATTTGACACTTGGAAATGTAACTCTCTCAGCAAATAATACAAACATCGCAAAAGACCTCATTCTCGGAGTTTGGGGCCTAACTCCTTGGTTTCCAGGCCTTGTAGTAAAAATAGGGGAAAGTAACATGGAAGATCTGAATCAAACCGCGTTTGCATCAGCAGAGAGGGTTTCTGGCAACTATCTAAACGGTAGCATGGTATCATCATATGATGCAGTATTATCCAACGGCGTTTCGTATGATTGTATTATCTTTGAGTATGAACAAGACCCAACAGGCTTTGGCGACCCACAATTGACCACACTTGCGTATGACACTGCGACAGGAGTTCTTGTCAAGGCTAATTCCAGTTTTTCGTTTGGGACTCCCTACTCTCTAATTCTGGAGCTTGAAGGGATTTACATCCCTACTGTCGATCCAAGCTTTCTATGGATAGGAGTAACGATTGCTGGAGTGGTCATTGTTACTGTGGCCATTCTTAGATTCAGAAGATAGAACTGGAGTTGAATTGATTTGCAGTTGGAGACCCGAAGTCCTGCATCAATGACACGAAGTCGAAGAGTCTCTATAACTGCGATAATGACTGCTCTTGCTTTGACGGGAAATTATGTCTTTGTAGCAATTCCAAATGTTGAACTCGGTTCAAGTATCTTGTTTGTGACTGCGTACTTGTTTGGATTTCAGACTGGTGCCTCTTGTGCTGTGCTAATGGCTATTATTTTCGGTTCAGTGAATCCTTGGGGAGGGCTCATTCCGCAAATATGGATAACACAAGTCATAGGCTGGGTATACATTGCAGCGGCAGGTGCACTCCTAGGGCAAGGAAGACGTGGCGTCAAACACCCAGTAAGAGAAGCGTGGCTACTAGGCTTCGCGGGGGCATTTCTGACCTTTTTCTTTGATATGCTCACTAATCTTGGATATTCATGGGCATTCGGCATTCCCTATTGGTTTGCCATTGTTTCCGGATTTCCGTTCATGGTTGTTCATATTGTATCAAATGCAATAATATTTGGAGCAGTGACTCCTCGGCTGGACCAAATTGTCCGAAGTCAATTCTCGTCATTCATTTGGAACAATGAAACAGAGATGTTGGTTCCGAGCGAAGAGTAAAAAGTGAGCCTGGATAGAAGAGAGTGGAGCGTCCTATTGTGTCTTGGAAAGAGAAATTCATTCAGCTTGTGGGAGCAGCAGACGGCAGAGTAGCTCCTGCATTTGGACCCCATCATGCAGCCGTTGCCTTGGTGATGATTGGACGTGAGCAACCACTCGGAAGGTATGAACTCTGTCAGAATCTATCCGTAGGGGAAGGAAGCGCACGTACACTTTTGAAACGACTAACGGATTCGGGGTATATTTCTCCTGAAGGAAAGCAAGGACAGAGGTTGACTGAAAGTGGTCACCATCTCTTTGAGGAAGTATCGAAGGAAATTCCCATTGGCCTTTTTCTTGACGCGCCAGCACTGGTCATGTATGAGAGCGCATATGCAAATCTCGTGAGGAACAAGGGTGATGACGTAAAGGATGGGATAAGGCAGCGAGATGAGGCTATCATACAGGGGGGATACGATAGTGCTGGAGCGACGACCCTGATCATGAAGAACGGCTCCATAGTCATGCCACCAGATGACTTTCAAACACTCATAGAATATGAGAGAGAGACTCTTCTAATTCTTGAGAGCTTAAGACCTGAAGAGAACGATGTTATTATCATCGGATCAGCAGATAATCCGAATCTAGCACGCGAAGTGTCGATGGCAGCTGTCATGACTCTTTTCTGAGAGGAATCAATATGCAGATGGACCTGTTTGGCAATGTTCCTGAAGTTGTAATAGATGTTCATGAAACAGGTGGAAAACGAACAAATGCAGTCAAACAGCTCATTAGCATGCTTGACAAGGAGAAGATTCCCTACACTATTGAGAAGATACCCATCGGTGATATATTGGGGCCTGAGGGAGTCGCTATTGAAAGAAAGACGGTGTCTGACCTTGTCAACACCCTAAAGGGTAGTGCAGCTGGAGTGCCTCGATTTACGAAACAGATGGATGCACTTCTCTCATATGAGAAACCCTATCTTCTTATTGAGAATATTCTTGCCATCAGACGCGACCCAATGAAGGGCTGTGTATATGTACCATTCAAAACCAAGCAGACAAAGGGGAGACCTTACGTTGTCACTATGGAGAGGGCGAGCTACATTCACCCTAGTTCTCTAGACGCCTTGATCGAAAGCGTACGTGAGAGAGGAATCGAGGTGATTTCTGGGTTTAACGCATCACATTCAGCGGGCCTGTTATTTGGAATAATTACTGAACAATCTGAAAGTGAAAAGGGGAAAGGAAAAAGACTTCCAATGATTAGAACTCGAAAGGGGCTGGATACAGTTGTGGATGAACAGGAGTTCTTTGTTGCTGGTTTCCCTGGCATCAATGTCATGCGTGCAAGAAGTCTTCTAGAGAAATTTGGATCCCCGTTTGAAATCGTCACTCGAACTGATGAATGGTCGAAATTACCTGGTATTGGAGCAAAAACAGTAGAATCTGCTAAGAAACTGCTCTACTCAGATTATGTCCCATCCAAAGACGATGATGAGAGTTCAGATGAGGAAAAGGACTAGCTCGCAAGTTTTAAAAAGTGAAACTATTCTATGACTATAGAATACCCGAGAGAAGGTGTAATCTCATGGGAGACGTTCGAATTGCAATTGCAGGACTTGGAAATTGCGCATCCGCACTAATCCAAGGAGTGCATTATTATAAAGACGCAAAGGCCGAGGATGAGGTACCAGGTCTGATGCATGTTGATTTCGGTGGCTATTACCCGAAGGACCTGAAGTTCGTGGCTGCTTTTGAAGCCAACAGAAGAAAGATTGGGAAGGATATAGCAGATGCAATTTGGGAAGAGCCGAACTGCTGTGTGCCATTCTATCCCGATGTCCCAAAGTCAGGGGTGAAGGTTCTTCCAGGCCCGATTTCAGACGGCGTGGCTCCACATATGAGAGAGTCATTCTTTGCTTATGACGAGAATGAGATGGAGTCAGCAGATGTATTAGAGGAACTAAAGAAGTCAAAGGCTGATATGCTTGTCAGTTACCTACCAGTTGGGAGCGCTGATAGCTCACGTTTCTATGCAGAAGCAGCACTCGAAGCTGAAATCGGCTTCATCAACGCCATACCAGAGTTCATTGTATCCGACCCTGAAGATCCTATTGCGAAAGGATTCCTAGCAAAGGGACTTCCATGTGCTGGTGATGACATTAAGAGTCAGCTAGGTGCTACAATCCTGCACAGAATACTCGCACAGCTATTTGACAAACGAGGGTTGACGCTGCAGAACACCTACCAATTGAATATTGGCGGGAATACAGATTTTGAAAACATGCAGGTTGAGGACAGACTTCAATCCAAGAGGATAAGCAAGACCGAAGCAGTCACCAGCTGTGTGGAATACGAACTGCCAACCAAGATTGGACCCAGCGATTACGTGCCTTTCCTCGAGGATAACAAGGTCTGTTACATTAGCATGCGCTCGAAAGCATTTGGCGATCTGCCATTAGACCTAGACCTAAAACTATCAGTGCAGGACTCACCCAATTCAGCAGGAGTCATTATTGATGTTGCCAGGGCAGTCAAGATAGCCCTTGATCGTGGCATTGGTGGTGAACTCTCAAGCATTAGCTCTTACAGCTTTAAGCATCCAAGATATCAGATTGATGACTTTGAGGCAAGAAAGCGTGTTGACGAGTTCATCGACGGCAAGCGTGAGAGATAATCCAAACACCACACACAAACACTATCTGGTCCAGCTCTTGTTTACTGGACCAGACATCTGTTTCCATGGAATTAGAGTTCAGTGAAGCTCCTGACAGTTTCTTCATCAAGTTTCTTAATGACTTCGACCAGAAGCTCAATTGCATTCTCAACATCTGATAAGTCAAGCATTCCGTGGTGAGAGTGAATATGTCGTGTTGGAACTCCGACAAACAGTGAAGGGGCACCCATTCCAGTAATGTGAATGATGCCAGCATCTGTACCTCCAGATTTCAGAAAAGCTGGCTGATGTCTAATCCCTTTCTCTTCTGCTATGTTGAGGACGAACTGTCGGAATTTTGGATTTGGAATCATTGATCCGTCTCCAGCGGAAATTGATACACCTTTGCCCATCTTCTGAACGAGACCTGTAACACCAGGCACATCTCCAGATATGTCAACATCAAGTGCAAATCCGATATCTGGCAGAAGCATCTGTGCAGCAGTTCTAGCACCCCTTAGTCCCACTTCTTCCTGAGTCGTGGACACGGCGTAGATTGTGTTCGGATGTGAGATATTCTCTTCAGATAGCCTGCGAAGAACCTCAAGAGCGATGAAGACTCCAATGCGGTCATCGAATGCCTTAGCCACAGCCAATGTGACTTCTCTGGTTTCTTCTTCAGCATCCTTGTCATCCTCGTTCTTCTTTTCTTTCCTAGTTCGTTCCATCGTTCTGAAAGTAGAGTTCGGCACTCCAGGGTCTCCTACCCTGATTCCCAATTCCTTGACTTCTTTTGCTGAGTTGCATCCAATGTCAATGAACATCTTCTCTTTGGTGACTATCTTGGTACGTTGCTCGGGTGCCAAAACATGCGGCGGAGGGGCGCCTATGACACCAATAACTTTCTTGTCCGCCTGGGAGGGCTTGATTACGACCTCCTGTGTGAGCAGCGTCTGGTCCCACCAACCACCTAGCTGGTGGAACCGGAGAAATCCGTTCTTCTCGATATGAGTGATGACAAAACCAATCTCATCAACATGTCCAGCTAACATTATTTTCGGCCCGTTGTCCCCCCTGCGAAAAACAACAGAACCAAGTCGATCATAGAGCACCTCATCAGCGTACTTAGCTCCATAATCTCTAGCAATCTTCTGTGCTTCATGTTCGTGTCCACTTGGTCCGAATGAATTGCACAAGTCTTCCAAGAGTTTGACATTAAGTTCCTTATCTGCCATTGAACTCACTTCAAAATAGTTACTGTGGAATGATGCTCTCGAGATTTAAGTCAGGTATAGGAGTTTCGGTGCATGCACTGATTGCAGAAGGGCTTACTATAAGCTAAATTTAGCGAGAAGGCCGAAAGCCTGTTCTACATTCTGTCCTGTGAGAGCACTGGTTTCAAGATAGGCTACAAGGTTATGCTGTTGAACAAACTCCCTGCCCATCTCAGAAGTTATAACACGATCTTCAGCCAGGTCGACCTTATTGGCAAGTAGAATTATCGGTATTCGTTCACCTAAGGCGTTCTCAGTTTCTTCAATCCACTTAGGAAGCTCAAGATAGGTGCTCTTTCGCGTTGTGTCAAACACTAGCAGAGCGCCTTTCGACCCTCTGTAGTAGCTTCCGCGGATGAAATCAAAACGCTGCTGTCCAGCCAAGTCCCAGACCAAGAGCTTGACGACAACAGAGTTCCCATTGTTGTCTGGAACAGCTACAGTCTTCACAGCAAATTGCGAACCGATAGTCACTATATATTGTTCAGAAAACTTCTGAGTGAGGAACCGATTTACTAGTGCAGTCTTGCCGCTACCGCCAGCTCCAATCATGACAACCTTACGCATGAAATCAAATTCTGACGCTTTAGCCAAGTTGGTCCCTCGTGAGATCAATTATAGTAGTGCATATCTCAGTGCTGCACAAAGCCTTGAATCATTGAGAGCTGGGCTTTGACCATATTTAGCCTTTTATGGCATTTAATGGAGTGGTAAACCCCTTCGTACATCGAAATAAGTTGGCGCCCTATTCACAGTTTTAGGCCTGTTTCTGGAAGAGATTATAACAGGTGTTACCAGGGTCGTACCTGTCGGGAGGACGACGCAGCATGCGGCTTATCACTGTAAAAATGAGTGAAATCTATGCAGATGGATTGGACAGACTCGTTGAGATCGGTATGTATCCATCTAGAAGTGAGGCCATTAGGGTCGCAATCAGAGATCTGCTTCGCCGTGAGCTGTGGCCAAAAGATGGAGGCCCTCTTTTGATGAACGATGACACCGAATCAGAGTGATTCAAAACGGGTTCCATTCCACCCCAAAACACAAATTAGTAAATGTCTGTGAATCAAATCACACAGGGGTTGTATTTGGAGGTTTCACGCCATTGAATCTCAGAGTTCTTTTCAAGAGTATAAAATTCGCTTTTCGCGCCAAGAAACGTGTGTTTACTTTCATTGTAATCTATGCGTTTCTCATTGTGATGGTGTCACGCGGACTATCTTCAGGAGTAGACCAGCTTCTCTGGCTCGTCGCTGCATTCGTGTTGGCAACCCTCTATGCAATACTAATAGCACAGTCCAGGGCGAAAGACATCGCCATACTCAAATGTGTATCCTGGAGTAACTCGGACATATTTCTAATCCTAGTAGGAGAAGTAGTTCTTGTCTCGCTCACAGCATTCCTCATTGTTTTCCAAGTGAGTGTGGAGCTATTGGGCTTGGCAGCATACTTTGACCTACTGGCAATATTCAGTACACTGCAGGGATTGCTCGTTGTGGATGTGACGATTCTCCTTGTGACGCTGGTTGTGATTGTAGGACTTCAACTGCCTGGACTCTACTTAGCACAACGTAGAGCTATGATGATACCACCAATGAGAGCGTTGAGGGAGGAATGAAACATGGCTAATGCGATAATCCAGCTTGAAGAAGTGAACAAAGAGTTCGGTAAGGGAAAGAATACTGTTGCAGCACTAAAGGACATCAATCTTGAGATCCAACAAGGGGAATTCATAGCCGTCGTTGGACCTTCTGGCTGTGGCAAATCCACTCTACTTCACGTGATGGCAGGCCTTGAACAGCCAAGTGGAGGCAGGGTCCTTCTGGATGCTGTTGATGTCACTCTCATAAGTGAGAGAGACCTCCCGAAGGTCAGGGCTCAGAAGATTGGATTTGTCTTTCAGGCCTTCCTGCTTATTGAGGACCTCACTGCATATGAGAATGTTGAATCGGTGCTCTGGCCTAATGAAGAGCTGACTAAGGAAACCCAGGAGAAAATGACTCTTGAAGTTCTTCGAGATGTCGACATGCTTGAGAGAAGAGATCACTTTCCGCGACAAATGTCTGGTGGCGAGCAGCAACGAGTGGCAATAGCGAGAGCTCTTGTTAACAAGCCACCAATCCTTTTCTGTGACGAACCGACAGGCAATCTTGATAGCAAGATAGGCGACAGCATATTGAAGGACATCTCGACTCTCGCCAAAGAAAAGAATATGACAGTCGTATTGGTCACTCATAACGAGGACTTGACCAAGTATGCTAAACGCGTTCTGCGCATGAAGGACGGAGCAATCAGATAGGTTTTTCAGACTGGTGCCGTGACCTGGCTGAATCCAAAGCTTAAGAAGTGAAATCAGTCAGGTTTGCACACCTTTTTGGAGCGCACCCCACGATGCAGAAGGCCGATTGCAGCAAACAAGAGGAGCTTGCAGAAGAGAAAGCTGGCAAGGGACTCAATGAAGAAGCAATGGACCTCTTTGCATCAGCAGCGGAGTGTTGGAAACGTTGGGAGTCTTTTCGTAGGGCTGCAAATTGCTTCGAGCGTGCCTATGAGCATGCAATGCTTGCGCATAGATATTCAAGAGCAGCGAATGTCATGATCGAAGGCGGCTATTCTTGGATCAAAGAAGGGCATCATGACAAATTCGAGATTGATTGCCAGATTGCGGCGGAAGCATACATCTTGGCTGCAGAAAAGGAGAAGGACCCATCCCATTTTGTGGAAGGCTCTCTGTGTGCTATTACTGGTGGGGATATTGAACTTGCTAAGCAGCTCATTCATGCAGCCGCTGAAACAACAAAGGGGCAGATTAGAGAATTGATCATCTTTTCCCTGATGTTAAGCGAATACCAGTTTGGAGATGCCGACCTCTATATCGATGAGGTCCTTCCGACAGCAGTTGACAATCAAACAATTCGCAAGGCGCGAAGATATCTCTATTTGATACTCACTGGATTCATTCGAACATCGTTGGAGTCAGAAGCAGCCATCACGATGAACGGTCTCGTTGAAAGCACAGGCATGAAAGAAGAGAAGCTGGCAAAGCTTGTGAGAAAGGGAATCCAAGAAGGGCTGATTCCTGCATATTATGATTCGGACTCGGGAGAGCTTGTTGTAGACACGGACCGATATGATATTTCAGCACTTGCAGATAGAAAAGGACCAATTATGAGCCGGGACCTAAAAGACCCTGGTGCATGGGACCTCGATTTAGGTGATTGAGCACCCTGGCAACATCCGATTAACATTGATATTCGAATCATAGTAACAATGAAACTGATTCGCTGGCTTTGATAATCGAGGGAGCAGCAAACGTTTTTAGTACGATTGCAGACCCTCAATCGACGGCACCCATTCGAAGGTGGTTTAGATGGCTGAAGGCCTAAAGTGGTTGCAGTGCCCGGTCTGTAAAAAGACGATCTCTTGGAAGGTTCCAGAAGAGGCACTGAAGAAAGTCACACGATTCCCTGTTGCTATAGTCGTCAAGCACGAGGATCACAATTTGGTCTGTTATGTTGATAGTCATCTCCAGTTAGCTGATACAGAGATTGCCGCTGGTTATGTTGAGGGCAAATCAAAAGACGAGGATTGAAATCCGCCTGACAGATAATCACTTCAGGCCATTGTCCATCGCCCATTCAAGCACTCTTGATGCTTGAGCGCTAGCCATGCCCCAATTCCTGAGTTTGTCAATCAGATTGCGTATTCCCGCCACCCAATCAGACAAGACATCATCTATCCTTCCTCGAAGACCAGGCTCATTAACTTCTCTCTGAAATG
>CAJHYO010000240.1_pt1 | contig 10800 bp, 9 predicted proteins | sample 9198741 | NCBI WGS metagenome assembly CAJHYO01 (sample SAMEA7708364, study PRJEB35096) | sediment metagenome | biome: marine neritic benthic zone biome [ENVO:01000025]; feature: sediment [ENVO:00002007]; material: shallow marine sediment [ENVO:03000034] sea grass bed [ENVO_01000059] ... | reverse complement strand
CCTAGTGTTTCTAGTCCTAGGATTCAAGCAGGAGTTCAGAGATGCTGTTGAAGTCATCACGCGCGAGGAAATGATAAGCGCGGCCGAGCTGGGAGTTCTAATATTGTTCCTTTGGCCACTGATGCCTCAGACGGTTCAACTTTGGACCATAACTGTTCCTACATTTCAGATCTATCTCTTCGCCATCATCCTCATGTCAATCAGCTTTGTCAACTACTTGCTAGTTAAGAAGTTCAGAGGAAGGGGTCCTTACTTCTTCGGCTTCTTTGGTGGATTTGCAAATAGTGAGGCGACAGTTGCAAGCTTGACTGATTTTCATGTTCGAACTGAGAGAGCATTTCCTGGACGGACGGCGGTGGGAGCAGTCCTTGCGAATGTTGCGATGGTGCTTAGAAATGGGTTACTATTAATCATAGTAGACCCTTCACTCCAGATATTCAGGTACTACACCATCCCCCTGGCAATACTGTTCGTTGTGGGTCTCTATCGCATGCTTCGGGTGAGTAAGAGAGCTGAGCAAGTTGAGGATGAACATCTTGAGGGTGCATTAGTATCTCCATTTGAGTTTGGAGCTGCCATTCGCTTCGCGCTTGTGTTCGCTGGTGTGTCAATTCTATCCTTATTCTTGCAAGACATCTATGCTGACTTGGGAGTTCTTGTGGCTGCATTCATTGGCGGGTTTGCCTCGGCTGGTGCTATTGTTGCCATTGTTGGTATTGGTTTTGCAGGAGCAACGATAACTCTCTCAACTGCAGTCTACGCAGTAATCATTGCAACCACAACTTCAGTATTGAACAAGATGGTCTATGTCTACACATCAGACCGCGAAACTACATTGCTCAAGATGGTAGCCAAAGACTCTCTGATCATGGCTGCAGGAGTATTGATCTTCATCCTCTTACTCTTCTTTGGAATTCTGCCAATAGCATGAGAAAGCGCAAGACTTAAAGTCCAACACAGCCGACTCGACGTTGGTGACAACATTGGATGTTGGTGGCTTAGTTCATCTGCAATGATGACTGTGTTAGTAGACTCTATGCCGCCCCTAAGAATTGTTGCTGTGAGAATTTTACGGAGGACTTCTAATTGTCAGATTTGAGACGAGTACGAGGTATGAGGGACCTCATGGGTCCTGAGATGAGAATTCGAGAGTACTTGATTGCTGCAGCAGTTGAGGTCTTCAAATCTTTTGGCTATGAACCGTTGGATTCTCCAGTGATGGAACTCTGGGAAACCATTTCTGCAAAAGGCGGCGATGACATAGAGGCAGAGACCTTCAAATTCAAAGACAAGGGCGATCGAGAGGTGGGATTAATTTTCGACCTCACAATTCCGTTGGCACGAATTTCAGCCTCAAATCCTCATTTGCCCAAGCCATTCAAGCGATACGCAATAGGCAAAGCCTGGAGGTATGATAGACCACAACTAGGACGTTACCGCGAATTCAGTCAGGCAGATGTCGACATCGTAGGAGCAAGCAGCCCAGCCGCAGATGCAGAAGTGGTTCTTGTGGCTCTGCAGCTTCTGAAGCGTGTTCTTGGCGACAACTATGTCATTAGAATCAACAATCGAAAGGTGCTCAAAGGCATGGTAGAGAAGGCGGGGGTCTCAGACGACCTTGCATTCGAGTGCTTCAGAGCAATTGACAAGCTCGACAAGATTGGCAGAGATGGAGTACAAGAGGAACTCAAGAATAGAGGAATTGGCAGCAAAGAGAGTGGCTTCCTGCTTGATGCCATCCAGGCCAGGGGTTCTGGTCTGGAAACCCTTGACAAGTTTGCCACCCTCCTTGATGGGTCTAAAGCCGGGATGGATGGGGTTGAGGAACTCAGGCTAATGGCAGAGATCTTTACTGAGAGCGGAGTAGGAGAATTCACAGAATTCGATATGTCACTTGCACGTGGTCTTGATTATTACACTGGTCCTGTGTTTGAAGTTGCATATCTCGGAGAACCAAAGGTAGGATCCATTGGCGCGGGCGGACGCTATGACAACCTCATCGAGCAATTTGGTGGACAACCAACTCCGGCGACTGGTATCTCAATGGGAATAGATCGTCTCATAGACATCCTGATGGCACGAGGCGTTGGTGATGATCTGGACAAGGGTATTGATGTGTATGTCGCTCCAATTAAGAGACCTATGGTCAAGTATGGGATGAAGATGCTTGGAGAATTAGCAAGTGAGGGTATTTCTGGAGTATGCGATCTTATGGAGAGACCTCTCAAGAAGTTGCTTGATCAGGCTGACTCCAGAAAGGCTAAATTCGTAGTGATTGTTGGCCAGCGAGATATCGAGAAGGGCGAAGTCAGTCTAAGAAATATGAGCACCAAGGAAACCTCACAAGTCAAGACTGAGAATCTGATTAAGACCGTCAAAGAGGAACTTTCGAAGATAAAGGCGAGCTAGCCTTACACGGTAAGGCTTTTCTCACGCCATGTCTATGGTTCTCTGGGATTCAATATGGTTCGTATGCCAGTGGTCGCAGGTAGATTCTATGAAGGAAAGGCAGAGATTCTAACTGAGAGAATTCAGAACTGCTTTCTAACAGGGCTCGGTCCCGGACGTCTTCCCGAAGGCGATCCTGGAGCAATCCGTGAGCTGAAAGCAATCATAGCACCTCATGCGGGGTACATGTATTCAGGAATGCCAGCTGCGCACAGCTTTCTACGGCTCTATGAAGATGGCAAGCCTGAGCATATCGTGATAATCGGCCCAAATCACTATGGCGTTGGAGCTCGAGCTGCAGTCTGTAATGAAAACTGGGAAACACCACTAGGAACTGTAAGATATGATACAGAATTGGGTTCCGCTATCGTCGAAGAGAATGAGCACGCATCGAACGACTGCGTGGCACACAGCAGTGAACACTCAATTGAAGTTCAGCTGCCTTTTCTCCAATTCATGTTTGGAGAAGATCTAAGCTTTGTGCCTATTTGCATAAGAGAACCTACATTCGAATTATGCGAGTCCGTGGGAAAAACGATAGCATCTCTGGCTAAAGATATGGATATTCTAGTTATTGCGAGCTCAGATTTCACCCATTTTGAATCAGCTGAGAGTGCTAAGAAGAAGGACAATCAAGCGATGGAATATCTAGAATTCTTGGATCCCCAGGGATTCATCGATTTCGTCCAAGGTCATCGTGTCAGCATTTGTGGTGCGGGTCCAATTACTACTGCAATGGTTTATGCAAATGAACGCGGCGCTACTAGATTTGGAGTATTGAAGTACACCAACTCAGGTGACATGACTGGTAACTACAAAGACGTTGTAGCTTATGTTTCAGCTGAGATTGTGTAGTAGCTAGACCTGTTCAGGTACAGAACATGTGTCGCTGGGCTTATACGATGGCAGGCCAACCCCTGCAACAACTGCAGAAGCTACAGATACAACGACAGTAAGTCCTAGTGCGGAGATCGAGTCGCCACTTGTATCAAAGAGAACGCCTCCTAGGATAGGTCCGACTACATAGGCGGAGTTGCTAATTGCGCCAAATGTACCCATAACACTTCCATATGCTCTTTCATCTGAGAGATCAGCTATCATTGCTTGGATTGTAGGACCTCGCATAGAGATTGCTACACCTAGGATAGCGCCATCAATGTAGAACTCTGTAGGACCAGATGCAATCATGAAGAAGTACAGGGACAATGCTGCGACAAGAGAACCACTCGTAATCAGCCATTTTCGTCCAAGTCTATCAGACATCTTTCCAAAGGCGATGTTACCTATAATGACTATCACTCCGAGAATGCCAAAGAACACTCCAATTTGGAAAGGACTGAAAGCATATCTTTGAACAGCATCTAGCATGAAAGCTACTTCCAGTATACCAATCGCAAACATGTTTGCGAACATTGTGATGCCCAGTGCCGAGTAAGCTTTTGCATTCCGTGAAAAGACCTCACGTACAGGTATTCTAAAGCTTTCAAGCTCACTCAGAGCGGTTTGCCGTTCGGGTTCATGTACAATGATATTGAGAGTGACGAGGGTGACTAGACTTGCTGCAGCTGCAATAACAAAAGGAAGGCGGATTCCAAGGAATTCCGCTAGTATTCCACCTAGTGAAGGACCCACTACAAAACCCACCATGTTGCCCATGCTCAGGTACCCCATGGCACTTCCTCTGTTTTCAGGAGTTGTCATGTCAGACACAAATGCATTCGCAGCTGGATAGAATCCTGCGGAGATGCCACCCTCCAGAGATCTGGCAATAATCATCACAATGATGCTGTTAGCATAAGCATAGATGAGGTTAGAAACAGCAAATCCAGCAAGGGCTACAAGAAGGATTCTCTTCCTACCCACTCTGTCTGATAACCCACCAAACGGACCTGCCAAAAGAATCCTCGTGAGTGCAAAGGAGGCCGCAAGAACGCCCAGCTCGGTCGCTCCAACTCCTAATTCTACGATGTAGAATGGAAATATCGGAGTCACGATTCCGAAGCCGATCTGTAAAATGCTCAACGAGATTGCCAGCATCCAAACCTGATACATGCCTGATTTTTGGTCAGGTACAATTTCCTGATTCAAGGCTTGATCTGCTACTGGCTGCTCGTCGAGGTCATCCATTACTAATGCGCTCAGAGCGGGGCAATTTCTGAGCCTTTTCAGTGTTGCTGATTGGCGCCTCGTTATTTCTCAATAACTACTCGGCTGACACCATCGATTGCAGTAAGGGTTTCAATGACCCTTCCAGGAAGAGGTTCGTGAGTGATGACCTTCAAACAAGGCTCTTCATATATCTCTACATCCTCTGCCAGAACCTGTCGAATAGATATTCCATATCCAGCAATAATGGAGGTCACTTCTGATAAGATACCTGCATTCTCGGGTGACTCAACAAAGATTGTCAATACACCATAACCGAGAACTTCACGAACTTTCTCGAGAGATGGTCCCGCTGGTTGCAGCCGCTTGAAGAACTCGCATAACCGATCATTTTTGCAAATGTCTTCAGTGGTCGCTCGGACCGTTCGCCTATCAATGCCAAGTGCGTCACCAATAGCTTTCAAGGGAATCCTGATAGGACCGCATCGAATCACGCCAGGTTTCTCTATGCTGAAACCATGACGAACAATTGCCTGGGCCACCTTCAGCCTTTGAGGGGATTCATGAAAGAACTCTACAATATCACGCCACATTCAGGTGACCGCCGTACAAATTAGATTGCTAAACTAGTTCCTTTTCAAATAGGATTTCGTCTATAAAGCCCTTCGGCATTTTGAAATGTCGCTTTCTGTAGCCTACTTGGCGATATTCCAACGCCAAGTACATTGAACGGGCAATTGTGTTGTCTTCGAATGTACTGAGTATAATCTTCTCGAATCCCGAATCTATTGCTGACTCTTCAGCAGCATGCATTAGCGCTCTTCCAATACCTCGTCCTCTGTGGATCTTCGCAACAATGATGCCTAGCTTTGCAACATGCCTGGAAGCCATCCACTCTTCAGTTTGTAGCGTGAGATGCCCGGTATACTCTTCATCAATCTCAGCTACTAGCATCACGTCACGACATTGATTTGTCCGTTGAATCCAGTTTACCCAGTCTGCAATGTTGCTGTTTGCATTGAAGGTTGGGAGCCATATCCCCTCTTGAATGACCTCATTGAAGCCTCCATGGAGCTGTCTTGCATCAGCGGGGACTGCATGCCGCACTGATATGATGGCTCCGTCTTTGGTGGAATATTCCCAGGTCTTCATTGATGGTCTCGAAGGATTTGCTGACTTATGTGTACAAAAAGGGTTTTGGTGTGGTCCCTAATGCTCTGGTTTAAGCATTGGAACATCCACACGTTCGCCAGGTCTTGGAAGTGAGCATGTATAGACTCTATCAAGCTCGATGTAGCCAGTGTTCTTATTCATCTCCCTGAAAACTCCCTTCAGCTGAAACGCTGCAGGTTCGAGGGTGACTAGTGAAATAGCGACTCGCTGCCCATCTTCGATTTTTAAGCCCCTCTTCCTCTCAGCAGCCCGATTCACAGATATCCGATTTGTTGATGCAGGCACCATACCCAGATTCGGAAATGCAACAGGATATCCGGTTTCGTCTAGAAAAGCTAGAACCTTGACAGCTACCATCTGATTGAAACGCGCATATACGTTTGATGGCATATTACCTTCATCGCTAGCTTGCTGCGGCACCTTTCTCTTCGCCATCTTTGCTTTCAGAAACGACGATAGAACTGAAACCTTCGAAATCGGCTGGTTCTCACTCGCCCAAAATGCCTCTGCAACCCCGGCACTTCTGGCGTTTGTGTATTGATTGTATCTGAAAAGCGGCGTCATGGCGATGAACTCGTATACCTCATCATTGCGATGAAAAGACTCGAAATCAGCTTTTATCATCCAGCTATCCAAATCTGTAGTCATCACTAGTAGTCCAAGTTTCTTGTTTCCTGCTTCGAGATTTAATCGTGTCTTGTATGTAAGGAAATCGCCATAGGCGAGAGTGTTTCCCTCATATCGCGTTAGTGTAGTGATGAATGCTATATTGGGTTCTCCGTGTTGGTCCTTTGTAGCCATGAACTTGGGCTCTTCCATAATGGCTAGAGTGGTTATGAGTTTCTCTGATAGAATGCTATCCACAGGTATTGACCTCCGGCTTCACTTCATTTTCTTCTGAATTTCCGTCTTCTCTTTTGGTCATGCCCGACCAGACAACGTTTGAAATACCCTCCTCTCTGGCAATCGAAGCTAAGCGCTCCATTGTATCCTCTGTGACAAGATCTTCGTCTCTCAGGGGATATACAAGTCCGAAGAGGGCATACTTGTCTATGCACATCTTGTTGAAAGCCAGAAGGTCGAATCTTTCAGCAGTTGGAATACTGTCCACTATGAATCGTGAAATCGCCCGGATGTTCTCTTCGCTGTCTGTGTGTCCAGGGATAATTGGGGTTCGGATCCAAACTGGCAACCCGCTATCAGCGACTATTTTAGCGTTGGAAAGGACAAGGTCCAAAGGTACTCCGGTGTATTCCAGATGTTTCTCAGGATCCATCACCTTCAGATCATAGAGAACCATACTGACAACTGACAATGCTCGTTTGAGCACTGACTCACTGCAATAGCCGCAAGTGTCAAGCGCTACATGAACGCCTTCAGCCTGCAAGCCTTCAGCCAACTCAATCATGAAGTCGGCCTGAAAAGTGGCCTCACCTCCAGAGAGTGTAATCCCACCTCCAGATGTTGTGAAGAAGACCCTGTCCCGAAGAAGCTCCTCTACAAGAGCTTGTGACTCCCATTCTTTTCCCATGATCTTGATTGCTCCAGTGGGACACGCATCCTCACATGTTCCACATGTCTTGCATTTCTCAAGATCAATCTGCATACCCTCTTCCAATAGTGTGAGAGCACCCTCAGGGCAAGCTTCGATACATGCTTGGTCTCCTATGCACTTTGTAGAGTACCAGACAGTCTGAGGTTGTGAATCAATGGTTTCGATATTGTGGCACCATGTACAGCTCATCGGACAGCCCTTCATGAAGACAGTTGTTCGAATGCCTGGTCCGTCCTCAGTGGAACACCGCTGTATGTTTGTTATCAGTCCGGTTAGAGTCATCAGAGCTTGTGCTCCGTTCGTTTGATAATCTCTTCCTGAAGTTCTCTTCCAACTTGCGTGAAGTAGGCGTTATAGCCTGTAACGCGCACCATGAGATTTGAGTACTTGTCAGGATTGCTCTGTGCATCCCTAAGAGTGGAGCTATCTATGACATTGATCTGGAGCGCTGTCCCACCAACCTCATTATAGGCTCGTAATAGAGCTGCAAGTTTTTCGATGTGTTCTTGAGTCCTCAACATAGAGGGACTAAGTGTGATTGTGTGTGAAGCGCCATTGGGGACGGTTTCCAGACCTAATTTCCCTACAGATCGTGCAGATGCTGTAGGGCCCTTTTCATCCATCCCTTGGACAGCACCAACACCTCCAGATAAGAACTCGCCTCTTCTGCGGCCATCAGGTGTTGCCGCAGTAAGAGGTGCGAGAGGAATGTAATAATTCCAGCTCAGGTATCCAGCCCGATATCTCCGTCCCGTAAAGGGATTTTTGTGCTTGAACGCTTCCTCAGCCCAGAACATGGAGAGGTCACGTGCAATATCATCGACATAATCATCATCGTTGCCGAACTTGGGTGCTTTTGACTTGAGCAGTTGCCGTATCTCCTCATGTCCAGCATAATTATCGTGAATCGCCTGAAGAAGGGATGCCATCGATAACCGTCCTTCATCGTACACCAGCTTCTTTACAGCTGCTACTGAGTCAGAGAGAGACGCAATGCCCATGCCTTCGAGCGTATTGAAATTCCAGTCAGTGCCTCCCTCATTGACATCCTTCCCGCGTTCAGCACATCCATCCATCAGAGCACTCAGATAGGGGGTTGGCTGGTATTTAGCTCTCAATGTGTCAGCCATGTTTCCTGCAGTTGTAAGAAGCTCAATCATTGCTTTCAGCTGTGTCTTGACAGCAGCAAGAAGCTGCTCAGAATCTGCAAAAGCTAATGGATCACCAGTTTTAGGTCCAATCTGATCACTAGTCCTCATATCCTTGCCATCATTGAGAGCCAGCTCAATGGCTTTGGCTAGGTTGATGTTCACATCTACCGTGTCTGAGCGGTCATTTCCTTGCATTGTGTTCTCTAGACATCCAACAATACCATAGTCCCAAGCTTCTTCTCTGGGCACTCCCTGCCATACCATGCCCTCTATGCTGTGTTCATCGAAATTGAGCAGGAATGGTGATCCCTGAGCTTTAGCCAGCATCTCTGAGACCCTGATAAGCAAATTCTGGGGTGTATTCCTATGAAGTCGGACGTTCGGTTTTGGTTCGAAGAGGTTCATCTCTTCGATGACTTCCAGAGATAACCAAGTCAACTCATTTGTAAGATCCTCTCCATTAGGACCACACCCACTGAGGGTCATGAGTTGCCCAAAGCTTGAGTTTATCCCCTGGTTGATACCAAGTCGCGCTTGGTAGTCATAGACATAGTTGTGTTTTATCCAATAGAGCTGCATGAGCTCTTTTGCCATGGCACGATCGATCTCACCAGATTCGATGCTATTCTTGTAGTAGGGATACATGTATTGGTCCCATCTACCATGCGAGAGACCTGCTCCAGGATACGACTCAGCAGCCATTACCAATATGTGAATCATCCAAAGAGATTGCAGAGATTCCCAGAATGTATCTGGAGGGTTCCATGGCACTTTGGAGCATATCCGAGCGATCTCCTCCAGCTCCTCCTTTCGAGAGGCGTCGGTTTCTATTTTGGCGAGCTCTCTAGCCTTCCTTGCATATCGCGAACTGACGTCACGTGCAGTTTCAAGACTAAGTATCAATGACTCTACATACTCTCGGTGTTCAGGTGTGACATTGCGACTTAGAATCTGCTCGTACTCCTCAACCATCCCCTTCAGTCCCATTTGCAGTGCCTTCTTGTAGTTAGGGATAAGATGGCCAGGGACAGCTGAAGCTGTGCCGACTCCAAGGCTGTTAAGACGAGATGCTTCTTCGAACCATATGTTCATCTCTTTGTTACGTTTCTTGGTTTCTGATTTGTTAAGCGACCTAGACAAGGCAGTATTGAAATTGAAGCCAACAATGAGCTCTCCGTCAAGAATCTCAACAGGCATGTATCGTGTCATGACTTCATGGAAGAAGATAGCTCTTCGTTTGGCTAGTGAATGAGTCCAATAGTCATCAGGCAATTCGACTTTGACTGCCATTGCCATAAGTGTCTGATCAATTGACGCCATGAATGGATAGATAGCTGGTTCGTTGGCCCAATCATGTCTGCTATAGACCTCATCCCAACTTGCACCAGTTGTGAATGAGTAGGGCTCATTTGTTTCAGTGCGTTCATAAAATGAATAGAAGTGTTTTCTCAGCTTCTTCACACGTTCTGGAAGATTCTCTGATGCTGACCAAATCTCAATATCGGTAGCTGGTTGTTCCTCTATTGTCATAGCGACATCCCCACAGAGTGTCTTTAGTTGAGGAAACTTTAGCCAATATAAGCGAATTGAATCCGGTTCTATGGTACGATGCGTACGAATATCAAACCGGCGCTAGCTTTAAAAACGGGCTCAATCCTGTCGCCCCAGCCTGACCACTGGTCACTAGGTATCAGGAAGGCTTGACTATGAAGTCAACGAGTAGACTGCTATCAATACTGCTCCTTGCCATGATGTTGGCAGGGGCTATCTATGTTCGACCACTTGCTATGACTACAAATGATGGTTTCCTGGCGGACCGCTTAGAGAATTCTAATCATGTAGTCACCGCTGGCTTCGACTCTCAAAACATCTCGGTTAGTCTGGTCAGTCCAGCAAATAGAAGTGGTACTTCGGGTACATTGGACATTACTATTGACATAACATCCGACTTTGGTACATTGAATGTTACTCTTTTCATTGAGAACGCAATCTACTCAGCATACAACAAGACATCGATTGGTACCGGCAACCAAATCCTTTCAGTGGACACAGCAACTGTCGCAGAAGGGAATCTTAACTTCACCATTCTCCTCGAATACAAGGATGTGACCTGGGATGAAAAGGAATCATTCTTCCTGGAGTACTTCGTTGACAATGATGCACAGAACTTTGAGTTAGAACTTCTTAGCCCATCGAATGAGAGCACACTTGCAGGGATTGCAGTTCTCCTCCTTAACATCACTTCTGACTTTGACTTTGTCAACTTCACATTATACATAGATAGTGAAATCTATCCATCATATGATGGATAGATTTCACTATCTATGTATAATGTGAAGTTGACAAAGTCAAAGTCAGAAGTGATGT
>CAJHYO010000213.1_pt1 | contig 10814 bp, 12 predicted proteins | sample 9198741 | NCBI WGS metagenome assembly CAJHYO01 (sample SAMEA7708364, study PRJEB35096) | sediment metagenome | biome: marine neritic benthic zone biome [ENVO:01000025]; feature: sediment [ENVO:00002007]; material: shallow marine sediment [ENVO:03000034] sea grass bed [ENVO_01000059] ... | reverse complement strand
GATGGGCTCTATTTGGGGCGAACTGCTCCTCACTGAGAAGATTCTTGGAATGTCAGATACTGCAGAACAGAAGCTTGAGATCCTTTCCTCTGTCCTTGGTAATTTCTTCTATACAGTGTACTATGTTGGAATGCGTGCTCTCTTTGAGCAGAGTGTCTATGACTCCATCGTAGATGGTAAGCTTATTGACGCAGATTCAGCATGCGGCCTTTGGAGTGACGCACGAGATCGTATTTTTGCCGATAGTGTTGAATGGTCTGAATACATGGAGTACGAGTGGGCCCGCATCCCTCATCACTTCATTCCAAACTTCAGGTTTTACAACTACAGCTATTCCTTTGCACAGATGTTGGTCTTCGCTCTCTATGAAGCATTCAAAGAAAGGGGCGATGACTTCAAAGCGCCATTCAAAAATCTCCTCTCAAAAGGCAACAGCATGAGTCCTCAGGAGTCTCTTGCAGAGTTCGGTTATGACATCTCAAAGCCAAGCTTCTGGGAGCTCGGTGCAAAACAAGCTGACCGGTTACTAGAAGATGTGAAGAAGCTAATCTAATCGGTTCAATTATGGGACACTTGATTCGGTGGTCAATTCCTTTTGCACCACAGTACATATTTGGGGGGTCTGCCTCTGAGCATGAGGAGATTCAAAAATGGGTTTCAAAGTCGTAACGAAAAAGATGGTCGAAGCATCTGGGGTGACAGAAACTCCAGACGACTTCTTTGGTATTATTGTCAAGTATATCCCTGCCCCCGTGATTGCTGGTTATAAACTGGTTGAAGAGATGTTTGTAGCGGCTGGACGGACCAGTGAGATGCCTTGGGTATTCTTGTTGTTCCTTGCAATCACGCCTCTTGCTGTGATGGCTATGACAAAGGAAAAGGGCCCCATGAACAAGGAGCATTTGAAGTCCATCAAAGTTCAGGTTGTAATGACTGCTCTGGCTTTCATCATTTGGACACTTGTGATGAGCAGATGGATGAGCTTCGACCCACTGTGGGGTACTGTATTCCTTGTGCTCTTCACAATTGGTGCACCAGCAGTGGGTCTAGGTTTCTATGAGAAGGGCTTCTAAATCCTACAGTGTTGCAGAAGGGCGTTTTCCACATTCAGTGGGTTCCATACTTACATCGTTCTTAGACTTGCCACGTCTAAACAATGTCAGAATCTGCCTCCTTGCCCTCAATTACGCGCGCCTGCTCTGACCATATAATTTATAAATCCAGAACGTGCTGTATAACTTGAACGTTCCGGAAAAACAGAACGATTTGTCGGTCCGGAACAGTAGGATATTCGCGTGGTACTAACATTGTCCCGAACAAAGACTGAACAAGTGGCTGCGGAACTCTTCACACGGTCAGCAAACGCTGTCGTGAGTGAATACGAAGCAGGACTGGATGCAGCCCCAGTCGAGATCGAAGTCCACCCTGATTCATCTCTAAAAGTCAAGACTTCGAATCTAAGCACTTACACTCGAATCTTAGCTGGCGTAGTAGGATCAGTGGTTCTGTTAAGTCCATTGATGCTGCTTCCTGGTCTTATTGTATTTGTACTCCCTGCAGAGATATACACAGTCGGGTGGATCTATGATAGAATTATTGAACTCCAGAGAGGTAGGGTCGTATCGAATCCCGAGGGATCGACAACGGGCACTGTAACTCTGGATGAAATGAAAGACAAGGCGAACTTGTCTGCTCTGCGCTACAAAGGCGCACTCCTTGAACCACTAAAGTAGGAGGAACTGAGCATGGCACGAATAAAAGCAGTACTGACATCATATTTCGATACAGCGGACATCCTTCCCTTATCTCCTCTCCAAACCATGCGAGTCTACTCTACACCCATACTTGGAATATTAGGGATGATCGTCTTGCTTTATCCCCTCACATTACTTCCAAGTCTAATCATGGCCGTCCTGCCAGCCGAAATCTACCTAGCCGACAAGGTCTATACCGGACTCCTTTCTCGCACGCCCCATCTGGAACTGATTGAACTTGGCACGCCATTATATGATCTTGAGGACACACGCGCTCGAACGACTGGTGGACGGCCGCCCAATGCTACTGATGGAATTATCCCATTCACGAAGTGATCGCAATGTACAAGGCTCCTCTCTATCTCCTCGTCGTCGCAATAATGTTGGGGCCCGTGCTGACGGCTCCGGTGTCTCTCCCTACTTCCTCCGCCGCTTCTTTTGCCGGAGTTCCGTCAGCACAAATTGACGCACCTTTGGCTACTGATGGCTGGAGTTTTTCAACTCCTGAAGAACAAGGAATGGATCCAGACCTGTTGAATGAGATGATGTACCAAATTGACCAGCATAATATTCTCATTGACTCAATCCTGGTTGTAAAAAACGGCCATCTGGTCTTTGAGGAATACCTCAACTCCGTCTACGACAATGAGTCCCGACATATCATTCATTCATGTACGAAAAGCTATACTTCCGCATTAGTTGGGATTGCCCTAGATGAGGGCTACATTAGCAGTACAGATGACAGATTGGTTGACCTTCTCCCGAATCGAACTATCGCCAATCTCGATGAGCGAAAGCAGGCCATCACACTTGAACATCTGCTCACAATGACATCAGGACTAGAATGGGATGAATGGACTGAACCCTACCAATCACAATTGAATAGCCTCAACCAGGTATGGGATGCGAGTGATAGCGTACAACACATCCTTGACTTGCCAATGGAATATGATCCAGGCGAAGCATGGGTCTATAGCTCAGGCGGGTCTCACCTTTTGGGCGCTATTGTAGCTGAAGCCACAGGAACGTCCCTTTTTGCATATGCTATTGACAAACTGTTCACTCCACTAGGAATATTATCTTCAAACATCTTCTGGCCTCGGGACAACCAAGGTCGCTATTGGGGTCATGGTGGAGTTGAAATGGTTCCACGCGATATGGCAAAGTTTGGATACCTCTATCTTAACAACGGAACCTGGGATGGAAAACAGATTATTCCTGAAGAATGGGTGCAGCTCTCATCTGCAACTCAGTTTTCATTCAATGACTATAGCGGCTATGGATATCAGTGGTGGACTTACCCAACAGAAATAGTAGAAGTCTACTCTGCGGAAGGATATCGAGGACAGTACATCTTTGTCATACCCAGTCTGAACATGGTTGTAGTATTCACATCAAATGTTGCAGCGTACGAAACCTATCCTCAATCAGCGATTCTCTTTGATTATATCATACCAGCAGCAATGAATACGATTCCCCAAAACATAGCTGCTTCCAATACAATCACTCTGGCTACTCTTGCTCTATTACCACTGCCACTTTTGTTCGCAGGACTCTACTTTAGAATCAGAACTAAGAGATGGCTTTGGGGGTCAACTCGTAACCTGGAGGTGAACAGGTAATGTCCTCTATTCTTGAGATGCCTGCCATCCATGCTACGATTTTAGCGATAGCTTTGCCTATCATCTCCGTATGCCTGTTTATTCTTGTCATACCATGGTTGAGGAATGGGGCAGGTAGCAAGGCGCGTAGATATCTCTCATACTTGGCCAAACCTCCACGAATTGGATCCCTCAAGGTTGCGTCATCAGAAACTGATGCAGGCAACAAAGACAAAGCATTATGGAGAGAGATCAAAGTCAGACTCTTCTTTGTGTACATAGGAATTGCTCTCTTTCTTGTCAGTTTCACTATTGGAGAGTTCTACGAGGTCTTCTTTGACATGCTACTCCCTGTCACACAAGGCAGTACAGGAGAAACAAGGACGGTAACAAGTGTGGTTTTCCAGAACCCATTCACTGCTGGTTGGATTGGAGCGATGCCATGGTATGGAGGCCTTCCAGCGCCTTCGGGCTTAGGCACTTTCCATGAAACCTGGAGCTGGGTCTTCATCACAGCATCTTACACAGACAATCCTTTCTTCCTTGAGACTATAATCACGGCTTTGCTGGTGATTTCATTCGTAGGTGGTCTATTGTTCCTCGCACCTCTCAGTGTCAGAACGATTCGACACTCATTCATGTCTTCAATGTTCTTCTTAACGACAGGAATGACGATCTTTGCCAAGACTGCATTTGGGTGCTTTGCACAGGCATGGGCATTGATTTTTGGCAATGCATCAATCACCTATGGCGTCAGAACTGCGACTGGAGACATGATTCCAAACCTCATGGATGCCATTTCATTTGGCCTACCAATAATCCTGGCCATATTCGTCTTATTCCTGGTGCTGGGTAACAAGCTATGGAAGATGCATTACGATGATTCAGAGTCCAGAACCTGGTTTCTGGTGTACATCACTTTGAGCTACTGGCTGGGACTCGCCCTCACAATATTAGTTGTGTGAATCAAATGAATACAGAAAGAACGATAAGATACCTTGCAGCGCTGGAGAAATCGAAACCTGTTCTTCAGAAATGCTTCAACATGTTGGTGATGATCGATGACAAGCAGTAAGTCTGGAATAAGAGCATTCGCTGAAGATATCTCTGTCAGCTTCAAGTTTGCAGCCAAGAATGTACTCTCATTCATTTTGGGGATGATTGGAGTCTTGATAGTGACCGTGATATTCCTCGCGTTGTTGTTGTTGGTCTTCGTAGTCACAGTTATCTTTCTACTTCCCGGCGGAATTTGGGCGTTTATCGATATATTCGTAGCCATAGTAGAATCACTCGCAGAATGGCCGTCGCCAACTAGCCTCGGCCTTGTTGTCCTCATCTTGGTTCCTTTGGTGCTCCCCATCTTCGTAGCAATTGGAGCACTGTATGGAATGGCAAGGGAAGTCATTGAGAGTGATGGCACAACTGCTGAGGGTGTCTTTGCCTGGTACAGCAGACGATTCTTCCCCTTAGCTGGTGGTGGGACTGTAATTTTCGTTGTAACAATTGCTCCATTAGCAATTCTATATGGTTACGCCTATCAAGTCCTAGGCGGAAACATCACTGGTACAAACGAAAGCCTTCTGATTGCAACTGCAATCATCTGGTTTGTTGTTACTTCTGGTCTTCTGAGTATGATGTTCCCCGGTATCATAGATGGTCTTACGGTGAAACAAGCAGTCGCTAGATCCTTCAAGATGGGAGTGAAGTACCTCGATAGAGTCTTCTCTGTCTGGTTATTCTTCTTAGGTCTAATCTTCGTTCTTATTGCACCGCTGATATGGCCATACCAGTTATACTACATCTTTAACCTGGGCTTCTACCCCGCAGTTGCGATCCTATTTATCCTCTTCATCTTGGTCCCAGCCATGGCTATTGCTCAAAGCAGAGTGTACCTACTATTAGGAAGTGAAGAGGATGAAATTCCTGTGACCGATGAAAGAATAAGTGAAGCTGAAGAATGGGGGGCAAATAATTGAGTCCTAGAAAAGCCGCGCCAATCAAGGACACTGAAGTCCTTTCAGACAAGAAGAAAATCAAACTTCTGCTCGATCCACTTCGAGCAGATATAATACGTCTGCTGGGTCATCAGCCAATGACTGTTAAGCAGATTGCAGTTGCACTCGGTCGAAAGCCTGGAACCATCCTTCACCATCTTGACAGACTGAAGAAAGCAAAATTGGTTGTACAAGTGCGCACGGAGAAGACTAGAACTGGAATAGTCCAGAGATACTATCAAGCCACAGCGCGAGAATACCAGCTTGGGGTAGCAAAGGTCGTTTCACCTGTGCCCTCAGCTGAAGAGATTGAAGAGACGCCTGAGGATAGATGGCGAAACGTCATCATAGGGCTGGCTGAACACGGCATCATAATTCCGGAATCGAAGGTACCACATGCTCTCGACTTGCTAAAGGCTATGACAGAGTGTGAAGACAATATCAGTAGGCGAATCTACCGTTCTGAACGAAGCTCCATGGCGCCCTATATACAAGCTGAGGTGACTCGGATATTGCGCCGTTTGGCACTTGATCAGGATAATGAGTGCAGTCGTATTCAAGAAGAGTGGCACCGTTTCTTAGAGTGGCACCGGAAGAAATAGTGGTTGGATAAGATTTACATCAACACGTAAGAATCCAAACCTGATGTACGAAGAGACCAATCCACCTGACATTGAGGAATCCGTTGTCCAATCTGCTGTGGAGAAGTGCTTTCCTCATATCTCAAACCCTAGAATCCAGTTCTTCTATCATGGAACGTACAATGTCTACTTGGTTGAGGAGAAGTATTTGTTTAGATTTCCTAGTACGATTCTTCCTATTGAAGAACAGCAGACACTTGTTCGTAGAGAAGCGGCACTCCTGGAAAAACTGCGGAGTTATATTACCTATGAAATCCCTGCTCCTGAGTTTCTGGATACAGAATCTGACACTCCGTTCATGGGCTACAGAATGATTCCAGGTGCATCATTAACAAGGCATTTTGATGCAACGACGAATGAGCAACAACGATCTCTGGGAGCGCAGGTTGGCAGTTTTCTCAGCCAACTTCATGCAATAGATGGAACTGCCTTAGATATAGGAGAAGATGGCACCTATAGACCCGAAGAGAGCCGTTCAGAATTCAGTGACGTTTTTGCTCGAGTTCAGGAAAGTGTCTTCCCTCAGTTGTCTAAACAAGAAAGAGAATGGACTGAGGACTTATTCCTGGATTTTTTGAATTCAGATGAGAGCTTTGAGTTTGAGCCAGTTCTCATCCATGGTGATTTCGATACGTCGAACATCTTGGTAAATCCGGAAAAGTTCACTATTACTGGAATCATCGACTTTGAAGAAACTCGTGTTTACGACCCCGCTGCCGATCTCATTTTTCTGAGTGAGGGTGTTGAATTCCTCACATCTCTATTGCATGCATACACAGGCAAACAAGACCCTCAGCTTGGTCAGCGGGTTATATTCAGACTTGGAAGACAGCCATTCATCTACATTCTATGGGGCACAGAATATGACCTCGAACCGATGGTGACATATGGATACACTACACTGAGGGCTTTCATAGAGAACTGGAAGAGCTATGTCGCTGTAGCAAGGCAGTGCTTCAAAGCCTAGAGGTTGTAATACTCCCTGATCTGCAGCGCATGGCCACCTTCATGGCCTTCTCCTTTGTATCTATAGCCAAATAGTGACTCCATGGTCACCGCGGAACCATCTGCCCAGCTGAGTCCAGTTTCGATGTTCCAGTCATCTGTTGTGAGATCCTCTATTCTGCGAGTAAGCACGTCAAATGATTTCTCCCACTCCTCAAGGACCTCTATTAGAGACCATTTGCGTCTTTTCTCAACCTCGGCTACATTGAATGCAGTTTCGCCTTTGGTGAGATACCATGGAGCTCTCTTCTCAAGCACATCATCTATAGACTTGGCAATCTCCCAATTCCATGCAGAAATGTGCGCGACGATGTCTTTGATGCACCAATCCCCCATTACGACATCATTCACCATTTGAGATTCTGTGAGCTTCGCTATGGTCTGCTTGAGTTTCCTGTGGTCTTCTCGGAAGAACCTCAGCACCGCTCCCTGATTCAGATCATGTTCCTCCTGGGACTGGAATTAATGTGGGCTAGTGTCTTATTGGATATGAATTATAGCTAATATGGTATTGTTAGAGCAATTCTTGCCCTATTGCCCTACCAAACTCTTTTCCCTTGACAGCATCTTCTTCGTTTAGGGGCCCCTCGTAGCCATCAACAAGTGCAGAAAAACCTGGCGTGATAATTCGGGCTCCAGGAGCTTTCTTCGTCAAGAGTTCCTCCATCTTTCTCAATGCTTTACCATTGTGAGAGCCCATGTAGGTCTCAAAGGTGGTTACAATCTTTCCATCAAGTCCATCCTTTGCCGCTCTCTTTATTGCGCCCTGGATCCCCCGAGTTGCTCGCATCACATGTACTGGGCATCCGAAAAGGACTGCATCAAATGCAGCCACTTCTCCTTTGTCCAACTCCTTGATGTTCTCAACCTTGCAGTTTATCTCACCCGCTTCTTGAATTCCCGCGGCAATCTCTTGGGCAAGTTTCTTCGTGTTTCCGAATTTTGAGTCGTAGACAATGAGCACATTCTTCATTGGTGTTCCCGCCTTGCCATGGTTCCCCAGAATTAGGCTGGCTTATAGAATTTCGCTAACCACTCCAGCTAATAGTGCCTTAATAGCACTCGAAGGGCATGAAATCATACAGGTGCGTCACTAGTGATTCTTGCATCCCTGCCAGGCCACCAGTGACGCGTTAGCTCCTCAGGTGTGGTATTGAAGAGCCAAATCTGTATGCTCACAATGGCATTTGGCTTCTTGGGTCTGGAATCTAAATGGAAAGGGAGTACACGCTCTTGGGATCGAGGCCAAGATCTCCGTCTAATTCACGAGCAAAAAGGAAGCACTTCTCAGCTAATGCTTTGTCAGTTTCTCTAATTGCCGCTGCATTCAGAGCGAAGAGCCTTGCCATCACCACTTGGTCATCATACTTTCGAGCAATTTTCAAAACGTCATTCAGAGAACCTATTGTTTCGTTCTCCCTTGCTCCTTGCATCATGACATGATAGATTCCCGGAATGAAACACTCAAGGTCGGCTTCAGACTCAATGAGCTCGCGCATACCACTTTTAGTGGTCTTCATCTCGCTCATATCCCGGAATGTTTTGTAGCATTGCCAGAGGCGAAGGAGCTGATCCAATTGTATCCAGATTTCCGGTTTCGAATCTAACGCTTCTTTGATAGATTCGGCCACCTTCGCCATGGGCATATCTCCATAATTATTTCTCAAATACAAGAGATAGTATGGCCGAGCTAGTACTGAACTAGGATATTTCTTGACAAGCCTAGGTATGGTGTTAATGCCCCCATAATGTAATGCAAGTCTAGCCGCAAGATACACACGTTCATCATGGCTATCTTCAGCAACCGCTATGTTACAAAAGCGCCTGACGAAATCCTTGTAGTTGGTCGCGGTATCCATCTCGTCTTCTAGCATTATTCGCGTGCCTGGGTCCACGAACTTGTAGTATTTCGTTATTGAGCCTAGTGACTTCATCCCTACCAGTTGGAGTTATTGTAGATAAGTAGTGAAAAACCTGTTGTTTCTCTTTTTGTTACCCAAATTGGGTCAATTCCAGACAATTTGATCGAAAAAACAGAAAATGGAGTGGAAATATTCACTTGTCCACTCAATCTGATTGTTACTGAAGAATCTCTTGCCCGATTGTTTTTCCAAACTCTCGTGCTTGTGGAAGCTCTTCTTCACTGAGTGGACCACGAAATCCTTCCACACGGCATGAGAATCCTGGAGTGATCAAGCGAGCGCCTGAGGCGACCTTAATCAAGAGCTTCTCCATGTTTCTGACACCTCTTCCTTCATGCCCCATATGAGTGTCAAATGTGCTCACGAGCTTGCCGTCAAGACCTGCTTTCGCAGCCTTCTTGATTGCGCCCTTTATTCCGCGGGTAGCCCTCGTTGCGTGAATGGGCCCTCCAAAAAGAAAAGCATCAAACCTTGATATGTCACACCCGTTTAGCTTCTTATGATGCTTGACTACACAGGTGATATCGCCTGCTTCTGCAATCCCAGCTGATATCTCTTCAGCCAGCAGCTTTGTGTTTCCAAATGTTGTGTCATAGATTACTAGTGCGTGCTTCATGATAATTCATCTCCCCTATGAACTGACATTCATAGGTGGACTATGTTGAGTGCCACGCAATAGGATTTAAACGTTTGCAACTCATGCAACGTTTGGCGTTTACCAAACACTTTATAAGCATTTGATTCTATGTTTGATATGTACCAAACGTTCATGTTGTGAAGCGAAATGGTAACGACTCTCAAACAGCACGCCAATGGAATCCGACCAACAGGACTCATGGATCGAGTCTTTGATGGTCTTGACTCTAACATGACACGCCTCTTCATGCCGTGGGTAGCACGCCATCCTCGGTATCTCAGGGCTGGCCTCAGACTTGCACGATCATACAAGAAGACTGAGAAGCTCCGCAAAGAGGCAATGAAGTCTGGACTGAGAGTCCCTCCCTTCTTAATTCTCAGCATCACCTCACAATGCAACTTGAGCTGCGTTGGATGTTATGCCGCTGCAGTAGGCACACTAGAGAGCAGACGTCCTACAGACTGTTCTGAAACAAGACCTGCTCTTGGCTACAGTCAGTGGCGCGACATTATTGCAGATGCAAGTGAACTAGGGGTGTTCTCCTTTATCATAGCTGGCGGTGAGCCCTTCCTGTTCCGTGGACTTGTCCAACTGTGTGAGGAATTTGACGATCGATTCTTCATCATCCTCACCAATGGAACAGCTCTCACAGTTAGCGACTATGCACGCCTGAAAAAGACGAAGAACATTGCTGTCATCGTCAGTGTTGAGGGTAGTGAAGAGCTCACCGATTCCCGGCGAGGTATAGGAGTACACAAACAAGCGATGGAGACCCTGGCACAATTGAAGTCCATCGGAGTTCCCTCTGGTATCTCAGTTACGATAACCAGAAAGAACTACGAATACTGGATGACGCCGGAGAACCTAGACCGTTTTGTGAATTTAGGTGTCTTAGTGGGTGTATTCATTGAATACATACCTATGATGCATGAGAACTTGACCGGAACCGGTCACGAGTCTCTGAACGATAAGGCTGAACTAATGCTCACAGCAGTGGACAGGGATGAGTTCCGATCTAAAGTCCTTGAGTACCGCAGAGAGAATTCCTTCTATGTCATCCACTCTCCTGGAGATGAGGATTACTTTGGTGGATGTGTATCTGCGGGTCGAGGATTCGCGCACGTCACTCCTTCGGGCGATCTTACCGCATGTCCTGTATCCAATCTAGCCACGCACAACCTCTCCACTGCATCATTCAGGGATGGGCTTGCAAGTCCATTGTTCAGTGCCATTCGAGAGAACGAGCATCTCCTCACAAAT
>CAJHYO010000304.1_pt1 | contig 10856 bp, 12 predicted proteins | sample 9198741 | NCBI WGS metagenome assembly CAJHYO01 (sample SAMEA7708364, study PRJEB35096) | sediment metagenome | biome: marine neritic benthic zone biome [ENVO:01000025]; feature: sediment [ENVO:00002007]; material: shallow marine sediment [ENVO:03000034] sea grass bed [ENVO_01000059] ... | reverse complement strand
GGCTTGAGGGACGCCAGGATGATCTGCTGGATACCTATTCAAGCGGAATGAAGCAGAAGGTCTTAGTCGCCTCTACAATACTCCATGAACCAAGACTCGTATTCCTAGATGAACCCACATCCAGACTCGATCCCAGTGCTGGAGCGCTTGTCAAGGATCTCATTCATGTCCTTGCTGAGGAAACGGAAACCACCTTCTTCATCTGCACACATCAGACCTCATTCGCAGAGGATGTCTGTGACATCGTGGGCATAATCAACGATGGAGCTTTGGTGACTGTTGGTTCGCCTGAGGAGATTGTAGCTTCCACTGGAACCAATGACCTTGAGGATGCATATCTCAAGATTGTTGGAGGGCAAATCGACAGAAGCAAGCTATTAGCTTGGAGGTGAATGTAGGTGGGGAGGAGAAAATACAGAACTGAAAAAACAAAGCGTGAGAGTACTCTTACGCGGGTTTTCAGATGGAAATACGGCAGAGGCTATTCAGTTCTAGCCTCTGTCAATAGGGGGTAGTTATAGAGTTGAATAAGAACTACATCGCGATAATAATCGCTGCAGCATTATGCGTAACTGCTATGGGACTTCCTTCCTCTATCTCCGAGCCGGGGCTAGCTATCTCTAGCCCTGGCTACCAGACTGCAAGCGAAGGCTATGGCCACATATCAGGAGTTCCGTATCAATGGCAGGAGATCAATGGCTTCTGCCATTGGTCTGCTCTATCAATGGCTCTACAGCATGCAGAGGCACCACTTGAGTTGCATAATCTGTTTGCAGCCTCAGGCATTGGTTTCTCGGCTGGATATGTCAGATACGAGAATCTTGCCGTGTTTATGCCTGGAGCTTTTTTCAAACAGATGGAACCGCTGCTCATTCTCGAAGACCTCTATGGATTCGACATTACAGTCCATTTTGATTCGCATGAAGGCTTTGGAGAGATCTATAGCCAAGCTCTTGCTGCATGGGGCTTGGAATATAATGAGATTCAAGGATGGACTGAAGCGATGAATCTGCTAAGAAATGCCATCGACGCTGGCCATCCAATTGTTGTATGGACTGACCCATTTTACCTTCCCGCTAGGGACTATGATATAGCGAGAGACCTTGGATTGCGAAGTGCTGACACAGGCTCTGGACATGCTGTCACAGTCATTGGATACAACGACACAGCAGGAACTGTAGAAATCATGGATCCCGGTGTGGGTGCGTTTGGTGACGAGTTCGGGTACCCTGATGATGGTCGTTGGCATTATGAAGCTAATTACACCTCGTTCAACAGCGCATGGCGCACACTTGGATATGGGAGTATAACTATAGACCCATTTGGTGATGTTTCTGATGAATACACATCTACATTGGTTTCCTATGTCTGCGATCGTCTTAGAGGTGAGAGGACATCATACGCTGCTGGCTTCGAGAATGTATTTTTCTGGAATTTCGGTTCTGATGCCTATCGCGGCCTGAGTCTTGATCTTACATATGAAGGAATTTCCAGTATTCTAGAAGATGTCACATCCAATACAGAGATTTATCCATTGGTCTTGAAATCTATAGGAATCTCGATAGAGGGTTTCTTGGGTATCCAATATCTCTCATATCGCAAAGCTCTGGATGCCCTTCCAGCGCTACTATCCGAGCTAGATCTTAGACAATTTGTCGAGGTTGGAAGGCAATGTCTAGCCCAGTTCGATGCGATTAGTGATAATGCAAGCATGATAGAAATCGGATACGCAGGAGGCAATTCCCTTCTAACACAGACTTTCAACAGAATGGCAGATGCCCACGAATCCGCAGGGAATCTTCAGATTGCTGTCAATCAAAATGAAGAGAACTTGAATGTTATTCGAAATCATCTTCAGTCCATTGCTAACACATGGGATGCCGCCGCTGATGCATTAGAGGCTGCCCTGCAAGGCACAGACATCACCGTGCAACTTGCAATTGCTTCGGGATTAATAGTTGTGATTGCCGTTGTAGCAGTACTATATCGTAGGAGGTCAACATAGTGGCATTTCAGCTTCCAGGGAGCGCATTGGTTGTTCTACGTAGTCTGGCCAGAAGTGGACCTATGAGTCCAAAAGAGATTACAAGTTCCACCAAACTACCTTCCAGAACAGTTAGTTCAGCTATTAAGCGGCTGAGCAGACTCCGTCTACTCAGGCGTGTTCCGGACCTGCAGGATATGCGGAAATGTCTCTATGGTCCAAATCTTGAGGTTGCAAGAGAGATGGTTAGGACCTATGGACCAGATTCTATGGTTGCTGTACAGCTTTCACTGATTTTAGCGCTGAGATAATGCAAGGTATGAAGGGTCCCGCTACAAGTGCGGGACCTAGACCATTCTTTCTCTAGTCACAATCCTTGAAAGGGAGAAGACTGTCTGTCAAATGGACCAATGATGAGGAGGCTAATCTCATGGAAACAGGTCTGAAGGATCGACATGTGGTTGTGACAGGCGGGTCTGGCGGTATCGGACTCGAAACGACCAAAGTGCTTCTTGAGGAAGGCGCATTAGTAACCGCGACCTTTCACACCTCTGAACGAGGACTGGTTAAGCTTCCAAGCAAATGGTCTGAAAGGATCAATATTTTGCAAGCTGATATTCGCGAGGAGTCTGAGGTTGCACTAATATTTCAAGATGCCAATGACAAATTCGGCAGAGTAGACATTCTAATTGCAAATGCCGGGATTGCTATTCCTGAAGGAAAGGCTATACAAGAGATGACTTTGGAGCAGTGGGAGAACACTTTGAATGTAAATCTGACGGGTTCCTTCCTATGTTCAAAACACTTCTTCGCCAATCTGGAAGCGTTTCCGGAAGACTATGCATCCCTGATACTTATTGGTTCGACTGCTGGATATTTTGGTGAAGCCTGGTATTGCGATTACTCGACATCCAAGGCTGGACTTCAAGGCTTAATGCTGAGTCTCAAGAATGAGATAGTCCATCTGGCCCGGAAAGGAAGGGTGAACTTGGTAAATCCAGGCTGGACCGTTACACCAATGGCAGAAGAAGCCCTAGACGATGATGATATGGTCCGGCAGATCCTACAGACAATTCCAATGCGAAAAGTTGCCCTTGTTGAAGACATAGCAAATACAATTCTCTATCTTGCCTCTGACAAACTATCTGGTCATGTGAGTGGTCAGACAATCAATGTAGCAGGTGGAATGGAGGGCCGCGTTCTGTTTTCACAGGAAGATGTTGATCCTTCCCAATCTCGAGGTTGAAACAGATGAAGTCCTTTGATGAATTAGCACTAGCCTATGACAACTCAATTGACTGGGTATCAAGACTCAATAGAGAGATGCCTTTTCTACAATCGTACTTGAGCAAATCCAAGGCAAACAGAGTGCTTGACATGGCCTGTGGAAGTGGGAGGCATGCAGTCGCATTGGCATCCCTTGGATGTTATGTTGTTGGTTTTGACACGAGCAATAGCATGATACTGGAAGCGCGAAAACACGCTGAGGAGGCTGAGGTGAATGCTGAATTTTTAATCGCTGATATGCAGAGCTTCTCTTCCAAGATGGATGGTCCTTTTGATATTGTACTTTGCCTCGGAAATTCACTAGCATTGCTTCCCACCTTAAAGGTGCTAAAGGAAGTCGTCGAAGATGTATATGATATATTGGAGCCAAACGGGTCTTTCATATTTCAGGTTCTGAACTTCGAAGAAATACTAGGTACTGGTTTCAGATTCTTTCCGATAAAAGGTGGGGAAACATCCGATGGCAAGGAGGTTGTGTTTTCCAGATTCTATGAGCATCGAGAAGAGTCATGGTCTAATTTAGTGGCTACTTCCTTTGTGAAGCAGGGCTGGAATTGGGAAACGACAATCTCAACACACCGTGTCTTACATACTTCTCTCAATGTACTCAAAGAAATACTTACGAAGATTGGATTTGATAACATCACTTTCTTCTCAGATTATAGTGGGAATGAGTTCTTTCCCAGTCAGTCAAGGAATTTAATCTGCAGCGCAGGACGAGCACAGGGAAACCAATAAGTGTGTTCTATCTGGGGTTCGGATGAAGAAATCAGATTGGGGGATTAAGCTGCGAGATAGAGACTCTGTCATGGACGATGTGTATAGCGCACTATCACATTCCATCAGACGTCAGATAATCGCAATGATAGGAGACCAAGGAGCAGTATCATACACAGACCTTACGGAGTTAGGACTGGAACCAGGGACACTGTATTTCCATCTGGATAATCTAAGCAAATCAGATGACCCTCTTGTATCACGAACGGGAAACAAGTTGTATTCTCTTACAGAACTGGGTCAGGCTGCATATGATATTATTCAACAGAGTGAGGACCAGGTAGATGCCGTTGTGGTAACCGCTGAGCGCGAAAGCACCACAAGCGTTCTTGTGTTAGATATACTAGCCATGAAACCGATAGTGAAACGGATTCAGTCTGATCCATTGCGATTCTTCTTCGAGATTGTAATCTTTCTTGGACTCTATGGATACTTTGCTTCAGAAGTAGGTCTTCTTCCTGTCTTTCTCTTCTTTTTACAGGGTGTCTTTGATACAGGCGCAACGATACTGGCTGCGCTGCTAGCGTGGGTCACAACCTTCCTACTTGTTGAGTTGTTATCGATTCCCATTCTTAGAAAACGAGGCATCTCTAGGGGACTCTTTGCCTCAGTACCGATGGCTTTCGTCCCTCACCTGCTTGTTGTGTTAATGTGGTACTTCATTCCTGCATTAGGTGTTCTCAGTGGCTGGCTGCTAACAATTCTCTTGTTTGGTCTTATCACATGGAGTACCTATATTCTTACAATAGCTGTAGCGCATGCAAAAGCTGTTAGGAGTTCTCGAGCTGCCATTGTAACTCTCATTGTCACGAATCTGAATATTCTTCTCCTAGCACTAATCAGTTCTGCATTGACTTAGGGTGTCGAAAATGACTTCGAGAGTTCTCGAAGTCGTATTTCCATGGAATTGGAATAGAACGATTATATACCAATTTAATGAATCATAGACTCGGTGTACAATCATTGATTGACAAAAGAATACTAGCGATTTTGGCTGCGGTCATGGTGCTAGGATCAGTACCATTCGTATCTGCACAGCCCCACCACCGAATGTTCCAATATGAGGAATCACTCGGAGTGATTACTATAACTACTGGAGAGATAGGAGTTCGAGTGGCTGCAAACGGCGAAGTGCCACACTTTTCATGGTGGAATGAAACTGCTCCTGGGACAGACTATCATATCATGTTCAACAGGCTCTTCGAGGCAAATGATACAAATGATAACGGAGTCTTTGATCCTCGTGTTGACCACCTAGTTGGTTCCATGTTTGGTTTACCAATGGCAGACTGGGATTTCAGTGGATTTGTGACTGAAGAACAAAACGATGTGATTACAGCAATCCACTTCAACTTCACGAACACTGAAACTTATGATCATCATAGACCTGGAATGATGACTATGCCAGGGATGCCAGGTATGCCTGGTCACACCAATCCAATGGACGTCGAGATTCAAATTCGTGTTCACTTCTATCTAGCAACTCCAGACCAGTTCAAGTTCGATCTAATGATATCTGGCTGGGAATGGACCGACACTGACTCGATTCTTGTGTTTCAGTTCACAGTGGGTGAGAGTGAGCATGCCCGACATGATAGTGATAGAGATGTTTCAACGATTGATCATGATGCTAGAAGATTCTCCTTTGGCAATGCTTGGATGGAATATGCACAGCATGCTTTTGCAGGAAATGCATCTCATCAAGTCCAAGTGAGAGCATCCCATGGTGAAGCTCTCATGGCACAAGAACGCAAATCTATATTCCTCGCCTTTGAGAACTTTGGAGACGAAACACTTGACTATGACCCTATTCTTGGAATCTCTCCCCTCTCCACAACCTGGACATTCCTAGGAATAGACTACAACCAGCTTGTACTTCTTGCAGGTGGCTTCAGTGCATTTGCGCTGATTGTCATTGCTGTAAAATACAGGAATAATGGAACCTAGACATAGTCTTTCAACCACGCCAGGGCCCGGGATCATTCCCGGGTCCACTTTTTTCTAATCATACTGGTTTAGGAGGGCATCTTCCATAGAATTCTGTGAAACCGATCCATCAATACTTCAGGCCAGCTGCCCACAGATTTTAGCGTTAGATCAGCCAGAAGCGTGACTGACGCGTCATGTTTCAGCTCTTTTAGAGCTTGACAATGAAATAGAGGAGAAAGATCAACTCGTTTGAGGTTGTTCTTCTGAAATGCCAGTTCCTCCAACATAGCGCATTCAGCGAGTGGTGTTAGATCAAGTTTCTTTAGCCGGTTATTATTGATTCTCAACCCTTGAAGGTTCTGGCAGTTTGCTAATGGTGAGAGGTCTATCTCTGTGAGTTTGTTATTGCGAATACTAAGGTCTTCAAGGTCGCGACACCAAATGAGGGGTAGGAGGTCTATCGAAACCATGTCGCGAAGGTCGAGATTGACGCATGTTTCACTGGACTCGACGCCAACACTCTTCTCTTGTCCAGTGGAGTTCACGTACCAGACATAGATTTCAGCCATTGAGAGAGCACATTCCTGAGTCTTATCCAACCTGTAGATGAGGCATCCACCCATCAGATTTTCATTCTCTTAAGATTTGCCTGTAATTTAAACCGACTATCTAAAGAGGAACTAACTCTATTTTCGCCTCATCAATTTGGGGCGAATAATGATGGACATGCGTTACTTTCCCTCGACTTTTTCGATTGTAGCAAGAGATCCTTCAAACGATGATATAGGAATCATTGTCCAGTCTAAGTTTCCGGCTGTGGGTGCTGTGGTTCCTTGGGCATTAGCTGAAACAGGTGGAGTTGCGACTCAAGCGTGGGCAAACACTTCCTACGGTCCTAGAGGACTGGAGCTTCTAGCTGAAGGAAAGAGCGCCTCAGAGACCCTAAAGGTTCTGCTGAAGGATGATAAGAAGGTCGAGCATAGACAAGTAGGAATCGTTGATGTCAAAGGTCTAGCAGTATCACATACAGGGAGAGAATGCATGGAATGGGCAGGTCACATTGTAGGTGATGGATATGCATGCCAAGGGAACATCCTAGCTGGAGAGGCTGTTGTCAAGGACATGGCTGAGGCTTACGAGATGGAAGATGGCGACATCTTGGACAAGCTCTTTGCTGGTCTCAAAGCCGGCCAGGCAGCTGGCGGTGACAGGAGAGGGATGCAATCCGCTGCGATACTAGTCGTTCGAAAGGAAGGTGGCTATGAGAGTGGAACTGACAGGTATGTAGATGTTCGAGTCGATGATCATCCAAACCCAATTGTTGAATTGGAACGTATTTTTGCTCTCTATGATATGACACTTCTCACCCGGGAAGACCCTAGTAGGTTGCATCGCATCGAAGGAGCTATTTCATTGAAGATTCAGCAGGCCCTTGTCATCCAAGGCCTCTTAGCTGAAGCTGTTGACGAGTCATTCTCAAGCGCCGCTACTGAAGCATTGAGAGAGTGGGTCAATACAAACAACTTCGAGAATAAATGGAGAGATGACGGAACTATCTGGCAAAGTGTGCTCGAATACCTCCTCGAAGAATCTGGGATTAGCAGATGAGTCAACATCTGTTCTTCCTCAAACCGTGAGTACATAAGATGTTGAAGCAGGTAACTCCTATTATGTTGAGATTCCATGCGCGCCGATTCTCGATACTCATAACGCTATCAATCCTGGTCTTGCTAAGCACCTCTAATACAATGGCAAGTGATCCAAGCGCTCAACAATTCAGACCAAGTCAACAAAACATCTTACAGAATGGCACAGTCGTCTACGAAGGCTGGCAGTATTACTCAATAGACCCAGCTGGAAGTGCTCTGGGAATTGCATCGACTCTGAACATCAGCATCGAAATTACAGTTGTGGTCTCAGTCCTATCTGACACAGAGATAGAGTTCGTAAGCGAATACGATTTTTCAGTGATGACAGCTACTCAAACGGTCAATGAAACAACATACTCCCTAGCAAGCTACGATCTGCAATTCTACGCTATGGGCTGCTGGGGTGATATGTTCGACTGCGCAGGCTCGCATGCGCCTCCAGTCACAGTCACACGCAATGTTGACCGACTAACTGGCCGGAATATTATGGTGAAGAACCCATACGGAGGGGCTGAGTACATGGTTGTAGCTGCCTACTTCGATAGCGATGGGGTTCATCCTAGAATTGAGTCGTGGCCAATTCTATTGAAATCCGTTGGTGATCAGTCTTGGAGCTACCTTGCGAACGCATCCGATCTCACTATTGGCTATCAACCGATTCTAGGCTACAAAGTGACGGATTCTAATTCTTACGAAGGTCGCGAAGCTTTAGCCCTAGACCTTGCGTATGATGATCCCCGATTCACAATCTTTGATGACAGAATGCTCTGGGACACAGAAACAGGTCTTTTGCTAGCACAAGACACAGTTATCACGCGCGAAGACAACTTCTACCTTGAATACCATCTTACGGCGGCGTCTCTTGATGAGATAATTGTACCCGCAGGTCAAGGAATCGCATTGGTTGCAGGTGTGGGTGGCGCTACGATAATTGTGCTTGCAATATATCTGGTTATACGTCGACGGGTCTAGCAGCGCCAATCGGAAGTCCTTTCTCGACCAATTCATAGTATTTCTAGTATGAACGAGGATAACGAAGCAGCAAAGAAGGAGATCAAACAGGCGATTCTTGACTACTATCATGAAGGCCATGCTCAGTCAGACCCAAAGTTGTATGAGGGAATTCTTCATCCGGATTGGAAGTTCTTCATGCTCAAAGAGGACGGACAACTCGAGATAGTAGACCGGGACAAGTACATGTCATGGTACAATCCTGATGAAGTCGACCGAAGTCTAAACTGGGAAACGAAGGTCTTCCAAGTAGATGTGACAGGCAAGGTCGCTTCAGCCAAAATCAGCATTGAGAATCAGAATGTGAAGTACGTGGACTACTTCAATTTCATTAGACAGGATAACAAGTGGTGGATTGTTAACAAAATATCCCATCCGTTCCGCAAGAAATAGACCGAATGCAACAAAAGATTACGGCATACTCTATAAGACCCGAAGTCCATTTCGGTTCTGTGCCTATCGATAAGGACTTTCGCACTACTTGGTCAGAGATTGATTCACACGAAGGACATTCTGTGTGGTCGAGAAAGGCCGAGAAAGGCGATGTGATTCATGGGAACATCGTAGGCTTGCATATTGAGTCCTGCATAGGGTGCATGAAGTGTGTGACCACATGTCCCGTGGATGTATTTGTGGCTTGGATCACAGAAGAAGGGGATGATGTCGTTGATCCTATTCTTGATGCTGACTGCATTATATGCTTAGCTTGTGAGCTGGTCTGTCCAACTGAAGCAATCCACATCGACAGGCAATCCGGCTCTCAGGACACCCTAGACTCTTTATTGCACGGTGCATAGTAATCAATCCGCGAGGTCAGGACAATGTTTGATGTCTTGTTGAGTGATGATGAGAAGAAACTTCAAGATGAAGTCCGTGCTTTTGTGCGTGACAAGGTGGATCCAAACCTAGTAATTGCTATGGATTCAAAGGAGAAAGAATATCCCTATGAGTTCATCAAGGCTGCAGCTAAAGCTAACTTGCTTGGGCTCAGATTTCCAAAAGAGTATGGAGGTAGAGGTCTAGGCTGGGTTTCTGAAATGCTTGCTGTAGAAGAAGTCGGCGTTTTAGGAATCGCCCTTGGATGTGCATACTCTCTCCCTAGCATCATTGGAGAGGGCATAGACAAGTATGGAACAAAAGCACAGAAGCGAGAGTATCTGCTTCCAACATTGAAAGGTGAGAAGATATGCGGAGAAGGTCTGACCGAGCCACGCGGGGGCTCAGACTTCTTTGGTACTAACACCACTGCAATAAGGCAGGATGAGTCGTTTGTCATAAACGGAGAGAAGAGGTTCGTGGCTGGAGGAGTTGGCGCTGACTACTTCCTGATCTATGCGAAGACCGACTTTGAAGCTCCGCCTCACAAATCGCTTAGTGCATTCTTAATTGACCGCGATGCAGGTGTCAAAGTCGAGGAAGAGTACGAACTCATGGGTTGTCGCGGCATGGGTGCTGCTCGAATCCTGATGTCAGACGTGGAGATTCCTGAATCTAACCTCGTCGGAGAGTTCAATGGTGGTAATGACGTCTTCAATGCCATGATGGTTCCGGAACGCTTGACATCTGCTGCAGGAGCAATAGGATTGGGGCAGATTGCTATGGAACTCGCAGCAAGATATGCGGATAGACGTGAGGCATTCGGGCGTCCAATTCGTAGGTTTGAGGCTGTCAGCTTCAAGGTGGCTGACTGCATCACGGAGCTTGATGCAGCACGCGGTTTGGTGTATCGAGCAGCTAAGGTAGCGGATACAGGTGCTTGGTGCAGAAAAGAAGTCTCTCAAGCAAAGGCATTCTGTACAGAGGCGGGTTTCCGTGCTGTGCATGAAGCTATGCAAATTCTGGGAGGAATCGGATATACTGATGTCTATCCTATTGAGCGACTCTATCGTGATGCGAGGTTGGCGACGATATGGACAGGCAGTAACGAGGTTCAACGCCTCATTGTTCAGAACGAGATATTCAAGGAGATACTATCTCTCGACCGCACCCTGAAACGAGATATTGAATTGGATACACCAGGCGCTCACAAGACGGAAGAAAAAGTATACTCAGAGGATCCAGCCAAGTATTATCCAAAGTAATCGGTCATTCCAAGAAGATAGTCTTGACAATATTGTCGAGGATCACGAAGTCCGCAAAATTGCCTTCGCCTCTCTTGAGGCCTTCCTTGTACACGTCATCTACCTTGTCCCGAAACTTCTGCAGAGATCGGAGAGGTC
>CAJHYO010000011.1_pt1 | contig 10859 bp, 10 predicted proteins | sample 9198741 | NCBI WGS metagenome assembly CAJHYO01 (sample SAMEA7708364, study PRJEB35096) | sediment metagenome | biome: marine neritic benthic zone biome [ENVO:01000025]; feature: sediment [ENVO:00002007]; material: shallow marine sediment [ENVO:03000034] sea grass bed [ENVO_01000059] ... | reverse complement strand
GGTCTGTAATACCCAGTTTGTCATAGACGAGCTTGATGGTCTTCGGGCCGACACCAGGAATAGCATCTAGTTCCATCACCTTGACTGGTATCTTGGTACGGAGCCTCTCAAGCAATGGAATCTTCCCAGTTTCCAGAAATAACTGAATCTTCTCGGATAATGCCTTTCCAACACCTGGAATCTCTGTCAGCTCCCCTCGTCTGGCAATTGCCTCGATATCTTCTCCAAGTGACGAAACGGATCTCACAGCCCGAAAATACGCTCGGGACTTGAATTTATCTTCACCCTCAACTTCTATGAGGAGTGCGAGCTCCTTTAGAGCATCTGCCACCTGCTTGTTCTTCAAGCAAATGCCTCCCACTCCGTTTCCCAGGGAGTGATTGCCCGAATAGATTCCACTACGGCCTGGATGTTCTCCATGGGTGTGTCTATTGTAATCACACATCCCGGAGCAATTACTAGCCGTTTTAGTCCGGCTTCTCGGACAGCTTGCAGGACCTGCTCCTCAGCCTCTTCAGGAGTGCCTGTTCTAAAGATGCCATTGTGGTCAATTCCTCCCATGACAGTCTTTCTTGACTGCTTCTTTCCATCTAAGAGTGTGAGGTCTGCACTCTGGTCCTCCCAATTCAATGCATCTAAGCCTGGAATGTTTGCTATCTTCTCGAATCGAATCTTCTCATTCTCTTCCCTAGCATGCAGATGCATCACCATGAACTTGGCTTTCCCTCGAAGTTTCGAAATTAGTTTTGAATCGAATGGGTAGACGAATCTCTTGTATTGTTCGTCGGTCACTGATATGTGCGTTGAGTGCTGTGTCGCTATGAAAATCCCATCGGCTCCTGCTTCGAGAGTCGCTCTCGCAAAATCGATCATCACGTTCGTTATCATCTCAAGGACAGTTTCTAGAACGTCTGGGCTCTCATCCATATAGTCCGTCAATGGCTTCTCACTTAGCTTGTCTGCGACCATTGAAGGATCAAACACAGTTGCCATTGTAGGGACCTTGTCCTGGGCATATTTCTGTATCAATTCAATAGACCTGACCTGCTGTCCGAACTCACCGCTATTGACATCAAGAGGTTCCAAGATCTCCCAGTCACTAACCTCTTGGATCACACACCTCTCACAAGTAGTAGACCCTGAGATTGCGCCATCATATACAACCTCACATCCCCAGTCAACCACAGGATACCTACCGTGAAATGACACCTTCAGAAGATCGTGGTCGAACTGCTTATGGAATGCAATCTCTTCTGTTGCAAGTCCTTCGGGGGTGCGGTCTATCTCAGGGTGATGTTTCCATACCGAGATCGGTATTACATCACCAAGGTTTCCTAGAAAGGTCTGTTTGAGAAGATCGAACTTGGACATGATGAGGATACCACTGGATATGGGATAATGAGGGTTTCGAAGTGGTGCCTATTTCTATGCAACGTCTCGTAAAGGTCATTAGTCGGTCTTGGATTCATACTGTCTGCCAATGGTCGTGTCCTCATGGGTTTAGCAGATGCCATCCGCAATTATTTCGAGAAGCACCCCAGAGCAAAGAAGGCGCTGGGTGTTGCCTCTGCCATTGCGACAAACTTTGCACTGATTGGTTCAGGCTCTGCTGTGCTTGCAGTGGCTGCAGGCACAATCATGAAACATCAAGAAGAAAGAGACAAAGTGAAGTCCAAAGAACTGATGGACTTCTTCAAGGAGGCTGTACAAGACCCATCTGTGAGAGAGTCGATCAAGGAAGCTGTGAGAGAAGGAGGACTCGGAATTGCAGCACCTGTCAACACAGCAATGAATCAGCTCAGTCTAGCTAGTCCTGATGCAGGACAGTATGTGGACACCATGAAGTCCGAACTGACAGTGATTGCACGTCAGATCGGTATCATCCGTGAACTGGTCTCATACTACGAAATTCCTGATTCAAGAAACAGGGTCAAGAATGTCTGGAGGCTCCCATCCTACATTGATGAAGTCCTTGTCATCAATGACTCACTCAGAACTGCCCTCGACGTGTCGATAAAGCATGTCGAGGATGGAAAGAACTTGGTCATTCTTGGAGCCCCGGGGGCTGGAAAGACTACTGCGATGTATGCCATCTGGAAGGAGTTGGAGGAAGAGTCAGACACTGCTCTTGTCTGGGACACAAAAGATGTGGCCCGAATCCACGAGAAGGACGGAGTCCTTCTATTTGCTGATGATATTCCAGAAACACGTGAACTGATGAAAGCAATCATCGAAAGGGACGTTTCAGGCGTGGTGACCACAGCACGAGAACAGGACTGGGCACGACTCCCAGTTGAACTTCGTAAGAGATTCACATCGGTGAGTCTGCCAATGATCCCTGATGAGGCCATGCAACAGATTGCAGTGAAACATCTGGAAAGCCAGGGCGTGAAATACAGTGAAAATGCCCTGAAAGAACTGGTAAATCATGCTCAGGGGAGTCCAATCTATGTGAGGTATATGGCTGAGGAGATTGGACTCGAGAGGAAAACCGGGGGGCTCAAAAAGCTCACAGAAACGCGGGTGAAGAAGGCACCAAAAGGAATGACTGACTATGTGGCTGGGCTCCTAGCTAGAGTTCTCTTTGATTTGGAGGGGACTATCTACACACCTAGGAAAGGGGCTCTACCTGTAATCAAGACCCTACTCTGTTTAGCAGACATGCCAAACTATGAAACTCATGAGGTGCACCTCAATCAGGTGTTCTTCAAGGTGAAAGCGCCCACAGACTCTCCGGGCCCATTCAATGCCATCAAACAATACCTCTCAAGAGACCCAAGATTCTTTTCCCTAAAATTCATGCATGACACTCTTGCTGATGTACTAAGAGGGCGAGTAGATCATCCCATAGTTGGAGACATTAGAATGCTCGCCCAAGAGATGGGTGCTAGAGGGAGGCGTGATGTGGAGAGAGAGGCCCTTTTTGATGGCTGGGACCATGTGAAGGGAGAATTCGAGATTGACACTGCTGCTGGATTAGAGCCACTTCTTGCATACGGATACTTTGCAGCCAAGAACTTCGGACTTGATCACTTAGACCAGATAGCTATTGATCTTGCAAATGAGCATATTGAGAATCCACTTAGTCAGGGACTTTTTGCCATCATCGGACCGATTGATGAGGGCGAAGTGCTGAAAGAAGCCCCATCTGTAGAAGAATTAGTGACGCTAAGCCCCCCCGAACCACCAACACCTCCATCTCACGAAGATGCTACAGCTCCCCCTGAAGTACCAACTGCTGAGGCAATACAGAAGCAACTGGAAGACCGGGGTATTGAACTTACGGGGTCTGCACTTGAGGGGGTGAAGAAGGGTCTAGCTGAGCTTGGGAATCTTAGAGGAATGGATGAGGGCTTTGGGGCGTCGATAGCGAAACTTGTAGAAACTAAGCTCGCAGAGGCAGGAATTGAGGAAACCCCAAGTAAGACCCGGTTTGAAGTTCTGGAGGAGTTAATGAATCAAGAATCTGTGAGTCCAGCGAAGCTATCTCGAGCACTTCGGAGGGCGTCAACAAGAGCAAAAGTGCTCCGTGAAAGAGGAAAAATGCCTGATCCCAAGGAAAAGGGGGAACTTCTGACAAAAGGTGCTGAGCGTCTTGTATTGCTGGACTCAATGGTCTACATAGATATTCTCAATCATATTGCGGATGGTCTATCTGCTACAACCGGAGAAAGCAATGCCGCTAAAACGCTCTCAAAGGTGACTAGTGAGATTGCCGTATCGATGCTTGATGGAAAGAGCCAGAAGAGCATAATCAGTGTTTTCGATTCAGGAACTAGAAGAGCTGAGAAGATGGGCGATTATGATGCAATGAGGGAATACATCTTTGGCAAATGGACACTCTTTGATATTGACTCTAGGGACGTGCGTTTTGCAGCCGACAAGCTGGGGAGACTAATGAAACTGGGACGTCCATTTGATGCATTAGAGTATCTCTCCAAGATCAACGAGTACTTCGATGAAGACCAGATTGAACACCAAATATGGATGCTTCAGGAGGCATTCAAGAATCTCTCTAATGCGACTGTTGCCGACAGAAAGGAGTTTGATAAGACTATTCAGGCGAGCTATAGAATCTTCGAAACAAATGTAGGAATACTTGGTTCCAAGGATTTGGTGTCAAAGAATAACACTGTGGCCACACTCTGTTACACGTTGCTCACATCATCAATAGCGTTCATGGACAGTTACGTTAAGAAGTCGGGCAAGACAGTCGCGGCTGAAACAGTGTATCCATTATTGCATGAAAGCATCAAGCCATTGATTATGTTGATAATCGATGTTCTGACTGAAGTTGGATTTGAGAGAGCCAAGAGAACGGCATCAGCGGTGATACGGAAGATCAAAGGTGAGAGTGCCTATAAGAAAGACTTACTCAGAGCCATAGAAACCAAATGGTGACTCACCAGAAACAATATCAACTGAGTTGCCAGTTCTGACACTCTGCTCAATGATGGAGGAGAAGGTTTGTCCCAATTAACAGCTGTGTTCAGTCCTGAAGAACTACTCAAGATGGACGGGATTGATGAGCTGGACACTATGAGAATGGAGCCGAATCCATTCTGGAATAGACCTCGTCTTGATATCACTTGGGGACTGCCTGTCATGTCAGGGCTGATAGATAGTGACAGGATATCCTTACATCAGATGCGACTGGCCACACGCGAGGAGCTAGGACTCTATCACGATCCCTCATACATCGAAACCCTAGAGCTGTTCGGTAACATGGGATCCGCTTTTTCCTCTCGTTTTGGTCTTGATACTGATGAGTGTCCAGTATTTCATCAGGTTGACAAGTATGCTAGTTACCCTGTTGGCGCAACCATTGATGCGGTAATGGGGGTTGCAGATGGCAAATTCGAGGATGCAATGTCAATCATCGGTGGATTCCATCACGCCTACAGCTCCAATGCTGGTGGTTTCTGCTACCTCAATGATACAGTGGTGGCAATCAAGAAATTCAAGGCTAAGTATCCCGACAAGAAAGTACTGTATCTGGATACTGATGTCCATCATGGTGATGCAACCCAAGAGGCCTTCTATAATGATCCAACAGTACTGACTATATCAACTCATGAACTGAGCATGGGCTTTTTTCCGGGGACAGGGCGGCCAGAGGAGGTTGGGATTGGTGAGGGGAAGGGCTACTCAGTCAACATTCCGTTACCACCACTCACAGACGACTTTGAGTATTGGAAAGCATTCGAAGAACTCGTAGTACCAATATGGCTCGCTTTCAAGCCCGACTTAGTCTTCTGGAATGCTGGAGCAGATGCACACATGGATGATCCTCTCTCGGACCTTCTTCTCAATCTAGACACGTATCATCGACTTTCGAAGACTATACGCCAATTGGCCCATCTAGGAAACAAGAAGCTGGTCATAGTGGGCGGAGGTGGATATCATCCCGTGGCTGCTGCGAGAGTATGGACAGTATTGCTTGCAGACCTTGCAGACATTGCCTTGCCACCTTTGGTCCCAGCACAATGGATTGAGCTGTGCCACAAGCACGGTTTTGAGGTAAATCGAGGCGGTTGGACTGACCGCCCACAGAGAATGTATGCAGAGCATGAGTCAAAGGTGAAGAGGGCAGTCGACGAGACTATCGACAAGGTAAAGGAACTCGTGTTTCCAACTTTTGGGCTGGAAAAGTGAGCCAACTACTTCTTGAAACCAAGAACGCATCTGTGACTTGTGTCATCGATGTGAACGCTTTGAATGTCAAAATTCACAAAGACTTCGGAGATTTCATCCTCTGTGAAGTAATGATGAGGAATCCCGGCTTCTGGACCACTTCTAGGAATGTACGTTCCGGGCTCTATCTGCTCCAATTTCCAGTCTTTCTTTCCTTCACTAGGAACTTCGGAGAGTATTGGAAAGGAAACAAAAAGCACACCACCTGAACACAGAACTCGCTCGATCTCACTCACTGTGAAGAGGATTTCACGCATTCGATTGTGATGAATCACTTGCGTTGACACCACAGCATCAAAGAAAGCGTCATCATAGGGAAATCGATCCTCCATCTGATGATCAATGATAGTTGCATGAAGTCCTTCTTCCCGGAGCCATTCACGAGCAAGAGATAAGGCGCTCTGGGATACATCAAAGCCGTATGTTTCAAAGCCCCTCTGGGATAGATAGACTAGGTGACGACCAGACCCACATCCAACATCTAGGACCCTCTTAACTTGACAGTCCTGAAAAACCTGCACTACTCTCTCCATGTCTTGATGAGGCTCGGTGAATACTCGCCCCTGATCTTCAAAGATATCTTCCCACTTAGGCATAATCATTGAAGGAAACCATTGGAAATAAATCTCAGGGAAATCGTTACCTAAGGAACAGTTCTATCCGGTTCAAGGGCTATGGGTCAGATTCCTTAGGAGCTTTCTTGGGTCGTCGAGTAAGTGATGAGAGGATGCTATCCCTATCCTGCTTTCTGAGTTGAGTCCGAGCAAGCCACTGCTCAAACTCATTGGCATTTTGAACCCCACCTTCTGTCACAGCTCTATAGATGAGACTGCTTAGGCCATTCTGAAGGAGGTCACGTATGTGGTAATGCCGCTTGATGGTGAGGACTACCTCACGCATGTCCCCATCGAGGGACTCTTCCAATTCATCTACAAGAGTGAAACCGGTAGTACTCACATCTGTTGTAAGCCAGATGTCTATGCTCCACGGTCCAGATTCACCCTGGTATTCGTCTATGCCTACCTTTATTGATGCTCTCTCACGATAGTCCTTCACCGTTACCTCGCTAACGCCTTCAGCCTTCAATAGCACAGACATGAGGTGTTGCGCCATATCCATTATGTCACGGAGCAAAACTAGGACGTGAATGTCGATGTCCCTCTTGACGATGAGATCGAGTGCCACACTCCCCACGACTCGAGCATGACCATAAGCGTTGAGCAGACCCATAAAGTCTAGGTATTCAATGACCTGTTCGGCTTCAATGCGTAGTCTGCTCTTCTCAGTCATAATTTCACCTGAGGGTATTCTTAATCCTGTATATCAGGAGAGTTCAAAGTATGTTGGGTATATGAGGTGATTTCATACAGACTTAGGAAACATTATGGTCCCAGTAGACTCTCAGCAACATCCCAAATCCGTTTCTGAACAGACTCGTCGTAGGACTCTTCAGATGATGGTTTTTCCAGACCCTTTGCAAAGTATCGACCCGTAACTCCTTCAAGCTCAGGTGATGTGGCAACATAGATGGAGGTTTCAGCACCTTTCTCTGCATTGATCTGAAAAGGCCGCATCAGCCTGAACCCAATTCTGTAGGCCAATCCACCCATGTTGGCGCCAAGATTGGTAGCCGCAAAACCAGGATGAACCACATTTGCAGTCACGCCGGTGCCTTCAAGGCGTCTTGCAAGTTCGTAAGTGTACATGAGAATCATCAGTTTTGTGCTTCCATATGCACTCATTCCATTGTAGCTTCGTTCACCCTGAATATTGTCAAAGTCAATCTTTGCTCTTGTATGCGTGCCAGATGAGAGATTGATTATGCGAGATGGTGTACTACTTTCCAAGAGTGGAAGAAGCTCTCGTGTGAGAAGGAATGGCCCGAGATAGTTAACTGCTAGTGACTTCTCAAAACCGTCCTCTGTGACTTCGCGTTTGCCGAATCCAGCCCCTGCGTTGTTGATCAGAACATCCAACCGGTCATATTTTGTTGAGAACTCCTCCACGAATTGCCGAATTGAATTGGTCGATGAGAGGTCGCATATCATAAGATCGATTGTGTCTTTTCCAGTTCGTTGGATAATCTCTTCACGTGCTATCTCTCCTCGTTCAAGGTCCCTAACAGCCATTATCACCGTTGCACCCATCCCTGTAAGTGCAAGAGCGGTCTCCTTCCCAATACCTGAGTTGCTCCCCGTTACAATACATACTTTACCTATCATACATTTCGACCTCAAGAAAGCGCATGTCCAAGATACAAGCTACGCGACGCCAATTCGAGCTAATATGTGATGCCGTGCTCCACATAGAACTTCATCAGTGTGATCGCCTCTCCCCACCCCGCCGCACACTCAGATAGTGCAGCTCTGCTTGTTGGAGTGTCCTCATGGCCGTATTCTCGAAGGCGTAGTACAGTGCCCTCATCAACTGCTTCCAGATTAATCTCGATAGTTGTTGCCAGCTCTTTGTTTCCACTGTCAGGATTCCATTGAAATACAAACCGTTTCCCACGCTCAGCCTCTAAGATTGGACCATCTGATTCCGTAGTATATTTGTCAGGTCCCCAATCTTTCCAAACGAATTTGATTCTCCCGCCTGGTTTTTCATCTACGATAGAACCAGAAGTAAACCAGCTGTCTAGACCCTTTGCAGTTGCAATTGCATCGTAGACCTTTTCCGGACTCGCACGAATGAGTGTGGCTTGCTTAATCTCAACATCTAACGGTTTTATCATCACAATCACTTCTTTAACTATTGTTAATGGCGCATGGTAATAATACTTGCTCTTTAGCTAGGCAGAGAGATTGACTGGAAGGCCTTCAAATAGAAACGCAGGTTTCGGTACGGCTGATTCCCTCAACAGTATGCAGTGTCTGCATCAGCTTTCTGAGATCTTCAACTGTGGGAAGCTCAGCATAGGCAATCATATCATATGGTCCGGTGACCACATCAGCCCTTTCGATTCCTTCGATTTCTGTGATTGATTGGCAGGCCTCCCAGATGGCGCCCGCTTCGGCACGAATGAGAATGACTACAGATACCATCCCCGGTTCACCTTGGCGAATAACAGATATGCTATGGGTCTGGTTGTAAAAAGCCTTCCGAAAGAAACATGTCCAGATTAACGAAAAACAGCATTTTTGGCTCAAACCGTGTTACTTTTAGAAGACAGTCTGAGAGCTTCTTTAGAGGCATCCATTCTAGGTCGTTTGCCTGAGAGAAACTATTCATTTACAGACGTGTAAGTGACGAAATGAGGTTGGTTGATTTGGAAACTAATTACAGAATTGAGCATGCAAATCCTTCAGAGCTCAGTTCAATTCTGAATCTTCTCATGGAGGTAGACCTTCCTGGCGAAGGCGTGAAGAATCACATATCGAATTTCTTGACACTAAAGAGTGGCGGAATGGACCCTGAACTAGAACCGTGGGGTTGCGTGGGTTTAGAGATCTATGGCGATTCGGCTCTGCTCAGGTCTATGGCAATTTCACCAGAGTACCAAGGGAAGGGTCTAGGTACTGTGCTTACTGAAGCGATAATAGAAGATGCTAGAAAGAAAGGTATCAAGTCGCTCTTCCTGCTTACAGAAACTGCTGAGGACTTCTTCAAGCGTTTTGGATTCCAATTGGTAGAGAGAGAGCTTGTCCCTGAAGATGTGAGGCAGTCAATCGAGTTTACGAAGCTCTGTCTAGAAGCACCCGCAATGATGCTAAGGATTTAGGCATCAAGTGGAGTTACTCAGTGGAATTCATTGAACCCCAGATGCATATACCTAGGATAACTAGGATGATTACAAACCAGGAACCGAAAGCTATTGGCTCATACAGCCCATAACCAAAATCTGCAAGTATTGAGGGTAGAAGTAGAAGATCAACAAATATCCACACAGTAAAAATCAACACGCCAACTACTACGGACACTAGTCTTCTAGTATTATTCAGGAGAGAGCTCATTTTGAGACATTGAGAGGATTCTGGACTCCCTCTTAAGTCGTCTTCTGTGTACATCCATCCACTGAAAGGGTATAAGGAAGCATTTACACCAAGCCAGTTTGACTCTACATTGCCCCAAGATACTATAACCCTCATTGACCAGTCTGGAAGTGACAAGCACGTCGCTCCATTTCTCAAGCCCAGTCTTGAGGCGTTTGAGAATCCAGAACGTATAGAGATGACCTTGCAGTATCTTGAAGAAACAAAATCGCTAGAAGGGATCAAGACATTCAAGACTGCTCAGGCAACGAAAGAAGAGGCTCTACTTGTGCATAAGCCATATCTTGTCCAATCAGTCGAATTGATGTCAGAGCTTGGTGGCGGTGTGTTAGGCGAGGCAGCTTGGGCCAGTGAAGACCTTTGGTCCTCAGCAATGCATGCTTTAGGGGGAGCCCTTCTTGCGGGAGAATTGGTCGCTTCAAAGGCATGCAGGCACTCATTCGCTCTTGTACGCCCTCCAGGACATCATGCTACAACCTCTTCTTCCATGGGTCTGTGTTTCTTCAATAATGTAGCAATTGCTGTCAAGAAAATACAGGCTGAAAACGGAATCCGGAGAGTATCAATTCTGGACATAGACGACCATTTTGGAAATGGTACATCGGAGATCTTCTATGAGGATCCCAATGTCCAGTTCATCAGTATTCACGAATATGATTACATGAGCTATGGAATTGGCCATTACAGAGAAGTTGGTCATGGAAACGGCTGTGGTACTAACATAAACATCCCTCTTCATATGGAGTCACCTGACTCATCCTACCAGACTGCAATGGACAAGGTAGTGGCTCCAGCCATCGAGAGATTCAATCCCGATATAATTGCGGTCTCTGCTGGCTTTGATGCCCATTTTGCAGACCCAATCGGAGAGATGGCTATAGATTCCAGGACCTATTGGTACATAGCTTCAATGGTCGAAAGGCTCGTCAAATCATGCGATATGAAAGGATCATTCTGGGTTCTAGAAGGTGGCTATAATCCACTGACTCTTGGACCCTGTATCAGGGCCACGCTGGAGGGGTTGCAAGGCAAGCCTTGTCCGGAACTTGAAGACCAAGAGCCAAGAGATGAGGAAGAGGATGTGGTGAAATTCAACCGCAGAATCATCAAGAGGATCTTGAATACGGTCTCACCTTTCTTCTAGCATCAGGGCTTTTTATGGAACGTCACTTC
>CAJHYO010000192.1_pt1 | contig 11111 bp, 11 predicted proteins | sample 9198741 | NCBI WGS metagenome assembly CAJHYO01 (sample SAMEA7708364, study PRJEB35096) | sediment metagenome | biome: marine neritic benthic zone biome [ENVO:01000025]; feature: sediment [ENVO:00002007]; material: shallow marine sediment [ENVO:03000034] sea grass bed [ENVO_01000059] ... | reverse complement strand
GATGACAGTCGGAATGAGATCTTCAAGATTCACACCCGCGGAATGAATTTGGATGCAAAGCTTGACTTTGGTAAACTAGTATCTGCAACTAGCGGCAAGACTGGTGCAGATATCAAGGCGATGTGTACTGAAGCAGGTATGTTTGCTATTCGTGAAAACAGAGTCTGTGTAAGGCAAGCTGATTTTAGCAAGGCAATAGCAAAGGTCCAAAGCCGTGGAAGAGGCGAAGGGGCTCCTGGCAGTATGTATTGCTGAAGATATCTTTGACTAGTCTAACCCATCAGACATTGTAATACAAGCAAAAAGAACCCAAAAAAGAATGTTGTAGGATAGGTTATCCTAGCATCAATGTTTTATGGGACTAGCTGTGCTAGAGAATTAATGCAGTATCTAGAATTTCTCAAGACTAGACTGAAAGGAGTCATTCCGGAGGAAACTAGGCTTCCTTCAGGATTTCATCTGATTGGGCACGTGGCCATTCTAAGCTTGGACCAAGATTGTGTTTCGTTTGCAGACAAGATTGGTCAAGTGACTCTAGAGTATGATGACAGAATTAAATCGGTGGCAGTCAAAACCGGCCCCACAAGAGGACAGGTTCGCAGACCAGATTACACATTGATTGCAGGTGAATCTGATACTCTTACAACACATGTCGAAGGAGGAGTAATCTTTAGGATTGATCCACTTAGGTTCACATTCTCCGGGGGTAACCGTGCTGAGAGGATCAGAATGGGCAGAATTATGGAATCGAATGAAAAGGTCTTAGACATGTTTGCTTGTGTTGGTCAGTTCTCACTTCATGCTGCAAAACGTGGAGGAGCTGAAGTGATTGCAATAGAAATTAACCCGGCTGCGTTCGAATTGTTAGTTGAGAACATCAGTCTGAACAACCTGAATGATAGAGTGAATCCAATTCTGGGTGATTGTCGTGACGTGCATCCAACTGACTCTGTGAACCGTGTGATTATGGGGTATCTTCATGATACGTATGACTACTTGGACCATGCGTTGGAATCTTTGGTGTCAGAAGGAGGAACAATACACATGCATATCGCACTACCTGAAAATGAACTGGTCAGGATTACTGAAGATGTTGAAGAGATCTGTTCAAGTCATGGTTTCGGTTCTCAAGTGTCAATCCGGAAAGTAAAGATGTATGCTCCAAACATATACCACTATGTATTAGACATATTAGTGGAATAAGCACATTCCGTTCAATCGTAAGCATTTTATCTCCTCTGCCGAGTGTTAGATTATAGGCCAAGACTTGAGGACTGAATAATGTCGCGTAAACGTGGTCAACGAGGAATGTCACCCAGAGCCATAGCTAGAATGATGAAACAGATGGGTATTGAACAGGAAGATATAGCTGGTGTCAAGGAAGTGGTGTTCCGTTTTGCGGACAAGGAATGGGTAATCAAAGATCCTCAGGTTTCACTGGTTAAACAAGCTGGGAGCGAGTCGTTTCAGATATCTGGCGGTGCAAAGACAGAACGTGGTTTGACTACAGATGTTAGCGGTGAAGATTCAGTTCCAGAACCAGTGAAAGAGATTGAGATTCCAATGGAAGATGCTGCACTTGTTGCTGCACAGACTGGTGTTGATATAGAAGCTGCAAAAGAAGCACTGAAAGAAACCCAGGGAGATCTAGCAGCTGCAATTCTGAAATTAAGGCACGCATAAGTGTAATACAGTTAATACATTTGGGTTAGCTCTCAGATTCCATCTGTTCTTTGAGGAACTTGAGTCTGAAGAAATCTTCTCGTTCTCGCTCTTCAAGGGCCTGTTTTACATAACGAGCAGTAGCATCCAGTCTAGGAATCACAATTGTCTCAAGAGCTGAAACGCGTCTCTTTGTACGTTCAATCTCGATTGCTAGCCGTTTGACAGTTGAGTCAATCTCAGCAAGATGTACCACAGCTTTCATTGCTTCATTGAACTTGTCTGACATCACATCAAGCTGGACGCTGGAGTCTGGAAGTGAGTATGGAAGATCAGGAATATGTTGTTCTACCGATAGCACTGGAACTACCACGCCCATCATGGACCTTGTAGTTATTCTAAGATCTGCTTGAACTTTACTTGCATTTGCGAACTCAACAACCTCAGCTGGACCCATGACCATCTTTGTCTTTGTTAGTGCAGAGAAAGCTGAAGCTAGAGCCGCATCAACCTCCTCCCTAGCCTTCTTTATCTCTTCAATTGAATTGAAGAATTCCATAATGAGTGAGTCGCGTTTTTCTTTGAGAAGGTTATGACCTCGTTCTGCGAGTCTCATCCTGTTCTTCAGTCGGAGAAGCTCCATTCGGGTTGTCTTGGTGCCAGGCAGGATTTTACTCATTGATGCTCACTTCAATGGATGAGGTTGGTATATTCAGTCGTGCAGATATTGATGTCCTAAAACTCTTGTGATGCGCATCATGCAAATGTAATAACTAGTGCACTGATGAAGATAGCAAAAGCACAGATAATTAGCCAGTCACGAAGATACTTCTTTACTAAACGGGGTCGGTCGTTGATTTGTCCGGTTGTGATAAGTGTTGTAAGGGAAATGAACAGGAATGCAAATGGGAGAGCAACCACTGTGTTTGTTAAACTCACGTCTGCGATTAGGATTATTGCTGCTAAACCTCCGAAGATTAGAAAGCTGAGTATCATCAGAGAAGTTAGTACGTGCCGTATTCGATCGACATCCATCTGAGGGTTCTCCTATGCGAGTGACCGGTCATGCCCGGACGTGCTTTCATGCCTATTCATCTTGTTCAAAAAGGTTGTGTCTTGAAAGCGGCAGACTGAAAGAATACCACACGATTTATTAGAGGACGGACCTCCCGGAGATTGTATTACAAGAAGTACATGTGATACCATGAGGTTCACATCATGACAATAGCAATTCACGAGAGTGCATTGATTCGTCATTTCAACACACGCAAGGAAGTCTTGCGAGCTTGGGAGGAGAGAATCGGGTGCAGGTTTTCGCCCTTTAGAGGGTACAAGATGCCTGACTCCAGGCTATAGGGGCTTTGATTTTCTCAATTCCCCGGCAAAACGTGGAACACCCAGATTTCCTCGATAGCATTGTTGATTTGATAATCACAAATGAGAGACACATCTTTCTAAGAGGCCCGGTGGGTTCAGGAAAGAGTACTCTCATGTTGCTGGCTCTCAGAGACCTGCCTACCCTGGCAGACCGGCGAGGAAACAAATTCGTCACAGGATATGTTGGGATGACTGGTCTCTATGAGAAACAGATGTCAGCAGCAATAGCTGACTCGTTGAGAGTAAAGTATCGCAGATCTTGGGAGTCAAGCCAAATCGTAGAATCAATTGCCCAGGAATGTGTGAGAAGATATAGGGAAGAGAAGAGCCGCACAGCCCTATTTGTGGAAGATGTTGCCGACAACCAAGAAGCGGCATTCCACAAGCTAAGATACCTTGCAGACCTGCCTACTCAGGAGATGAAGGCTGACCATCCAGAGGTATTAGATGAACCGATTATCACTTTGATAATGTCAGGAACAGCTGTGTACTGGAACGCAATGCTAAGCTTCTTGCCGCAGATTGCGGATAGGACTGAGCCGCTTGATGTTCCTGCCCTAGAGAATGAGAAAGCCAAGGAGTTCATTGGCAGAAGAATCGCCTATGCGAAAGGGCAGATTGACACCTTTGATTTGGATAATTACGATGTCTACCCATTCGCTGATAGTGCAGTGGTTGTCATCAATACAGCGGCCAAGGGTAATCCACGTGACATTCGTATGTTGTCAAGAGGCTGTCAACAGGTGGCTGCAGAAAACTTCAGGCAGAATGGCAATCCGGAAGTCAGTAGAGAAATAGCAGAGCTTGTTTCGGATGCCTATGCTACAATACTGAGAGAGGTGCGTTAGATTTGAGTGTTCTGAAAAAGTATCGAGATGCTGGTGATGAGGAAAGAGATTCAGCAGAGTCAGGAACTAAGGTTGCAGTAGAAAGACCAAGAGCTATGATTGCTGTGCCCAATAAGGAGCGAAAGAGTCCGATCGTGTCATTCTCGTTCACGACCGAACTTCGATCTTGTCTGCAGGATGTGCGAAACGAAAAGGCAATCAACCTGAGTATGTGGGTTGAAAGAAAGCTTCGAAAAGCACTGACTGAGGAGTTCCCAGACATAGCTGACAAACATCTAGAAGTCTGACCTGTTCTCAATGCGCAATTAACTCTCTCTCAGCTATAATACGTGTAATACGATGATTTAGTTGTGACGAGGGTCAGTCACTTTTTTGCGTGCATCTCCGAGTATTCAGTAACCCGCGTCATGCATAAGGCAGCCAGAGCTGGATCGTCATAACAGGGAATACGATTCATCTCAAGTAGATCTTTTCCAGGCTTCCCTACATCCCCTGCAAGCCATACTCCCACAACGGGCTTTTTGACATCGGCAGTTCGTATTCCTTCTAGTGTACCCGCAGCATGTTCTGTCTGTGTCATTCCAGCAAAAGTTGGAACTCCACATATCACTAGTAACATGTCGAGATTGGAATCTTTCAGCATCAGCTCAGTGGTAACTCGATACTCTCTTCTCCCTCCACTTGCAACTACATCTACAGGATTGTTGACTGATGCCATGGGAGAGAGGACTTGACGTAGTTCTTGACATGTTTCTTGCTCCAAGGCAGGAATATTGAGTCCAAAATCAACTGATGCGTCAGTCGCAAGAACACCCGCTCCCCCTGTATTACTAATAATACCAATATTACGTCCCTTTGGCAGAGGCTGGTAATCAAACAATTTGGCTATTTCCAGAAACGTATCAAGAGAGGGAGCTGTAACGCAGCCAGCCTGCCTAATCATGCCATCAAATATTGCTGTTGAACCTGCTAAAGATCCTGTATGGGATTGGGTTGCTAAGCTTCCAGCTTCACTTCTTCCACCCTTCAAAACCACAACTGGTTTGCACTTTGCAGCCCTGGTAAGAGACTCAAAGAATGTGCGGCCATCATCCACTCCTTCTACATAGACCATGATTACTGTGCTTTTTGGATCCTCAGTGAAATAATCTAGTATCTCAACAAAACTGACATCGGCTGAGTTACCAATACTGGCAAACTTACTGAGACCAATGCGTTTGGCGCGTGTGGTGTATATGAGCATGCCACCAAGGGCTCCACTCTGAGAGATTAGAGAAATGTTCCCCCGTTCAGGCATCATAGTGAATGTGCCGTTGAAGATTCTACTGTTGGAAACACCCACACAATTCGGACCAATGATTCGAACTCCAGCGTCTTGAGCGGCTTTGACTAGATCCTCCTCAAGCTGTGCGCCAAGATCACCGGTTTCACTGAAGCCTCCTGATATCACCACTGCAGCTTTGGCACCAGCTCCTTTGATCTCACTCATTAGACCTGGACAGTACTTTGCTGCAACCGCTACTATGACCAAGTCTACAGGCTCCGGAAGACTATCAAGACTTGGATATGCTTTGACTCCAAGGACTTGCTCTCTGCTTCGAGTTACTGGATAGACATCAATCTCGGATGTGAGGAGGTTCATGAGAATGGAATTGCCCAGCTTTCGATAATCAGATGATGCTCCGACGAGGGCAACTTGTGAAGGATTGAAGAAACAATCAATCGCATCGAATCCCTTGGATCCCGGATTGGTCATGATTCTGAACCACTTATGAGTTGATTTATGTCTACCGAGGGGGGTACTGAGTTACTGTATTACAAGTAATATCACTCTGATATGGCTCTCTTTAGAAATTGTCTAAGATGCCTACGGTTCTTGCAGTCAGACTCCAAAGCATCCTTAATCACGACCAGAGTTTCAGGAGATTTCTTCAGAATGTTGTCAAGAGCTGTCACTGATGCCTTTGTAATTTGCTCATCTACAGTCTTGCACAATAAATCGACAATGGCATGGGCTGACGACTCGTGATAGAGATTTCCTAAGGCAGATATTGATGGAGTTACAACCCTTTGATTATCCATTCTTAGTAATTTCTCAAGTGAGGCAATCGAATTCAGATTACGGATTGCTACATGGGAATTGATGGACTGTAGTAGTTTTCGATAGGCTTCACTTGACTTGGATGTCATGTATTGAGTGACAGCATTATCAAGCACCGAGTTCAGAGTTAGTAAAGAATGATTGCTCCCCTTTGAGATAAGACCTTCAATGTCTTGATCGATAATGTGCTCGTGCAGTTCTTTGTACATCTGGTTAGATGGTCTGATGACAGCCCTGCGGGATGGTTCTGAGGTTTCAGATATTCTGATCCTCTCTTTTACTTCTGGTGATACTTGTATTACTGATAATACCATATCAAGTTGGTCTATTGATGCTTTAGTTCCCTTAATTCCAAGATCGGATAGTGCTAGACGTCCATATTCTGAGTACCATAACTGTGTGAGATCTACATGCTTACCATCTCGCCTCAGAATGAGATTGCCTATCAGTTCCGTCCGGGCTGTTTCAATTAACCGGCTGAGTTCGTCGAACTTCTGAGCTGGGGGGAGATTGAAGTATAAAGTGTCACCAGCCTTGATTTGTTTCATTGCAGCTTCTTGAGTATGGAGTATGAATGATTGTGATGCATCAGCCAGAGAAGAATCTGATTTCAGCATTCGAAGAAGATCCAGGGTATCAGTCTGTACCGGTTCAAGTCCACTGCACGATAAAAGAGCAAAAATCATTTCACGATATTTTAGGGGCTCTATTTGTGTTTCTCGTTTTCCAAAGCTGGCTGGAGTAGAGTAATTCTTGTTTGCTGCTGCAATGAGATATTCTAATGCTGTTTTCCATCCCTTGTTTTGTTCTACGGCTGCGATAATGTCAATCAGGTCTCTAGATCTTCTCTCGCCGATAGCATTGGCGATTTCATACAATGTTCGGTCCGTTTCAGCTTCCTCTGCACGTTTTCGACTAGCCTTTAGGAACCATTTGTCGTTTCTGTCATCTGACACACCCGGTTCGACTCCTCTAACATGACTAGAATCTCTTTCTTGAGTGATAAGACTTTGTTGAGCTATAATGTATTGTCTGTAATACAATGGATGATCATCACCAAAGAAGAGCGCTTTTTTATGTTCAAAAAAGCAGTTGAGCCCGTTCTAAGAATAGAACTATGTATACTTTTGACCCTGTATAGTATGAGTATGTCGTGTCAATGATGGCAGACAAGTGCTATGGGATTTCCATCCTTTGGCACCCTCAAACACCCGTCGTTGGCATCTCTATCTCCTCAAGCAAAAGTACCTCCAAGAAGATCCAATGCCGGCATGAGTTCGGTGCTAGGAAACCTGACTGACTTGCCGCAGATACGACATGCTCGTGCCGTTTCTTTTCCTTACTTAAGGTTCAGATTTGCGTTTTGACAGCTCAGACTTTAGCACAGTAGATGAAGTGAGTTCCTCCAACGCTGAAAGAATTGTACGCTCCGCTGTACTATAGCTCTCGATTTCTTCGTCGGATAGTTCCACCTTCCCGGCAAGTACATCGCGTATTTTCCGATAGTCACCAATCCTTGTGGCTATCTCCTCAAACGGTCTAAAGAGTGTGAAGTCAAACAGACCAAGATAGGCAAGAAGCAGCATTGTGTATAGACAACGTGTCACATTTCTTCGGGCCTGTCCTAGAGTTCTATTGAATGCACCTCGTGAAACACCACTGGTTCTTCCCTTCCTTTTCGATCTGAAAGATGCCTTCTCATCATATGGAATGTGGCTGCCGTGTTCATCTTCAACAACGAGGTCTATCAGAAGGGTTTCTAGCTGGACTTTTGTAAGCGTGGATTGATTGAGCAATGCTTTCATGATAGGTTCCTGCAAGACTCTTTGTGCCCCATCTGCAAGTTGTTTCACTGTATCACGACGTTTGGTTTTGGACCTTTTCTGACGCATTTGTGGTAGCCTCATAATGGAGGAAATCGGAAAAGGAGGCTTCATAATGCTCCTTCCGGACCTCAGTTACGTATGTCTGTATGGATACAATTTTGTATACATCCGAAGTCATAAACCTTCCCGGAGTAAGCTAGTGATACGCCCGTAATACAACAATTAATAGTACAAAGCTACCTAAACGGAAGTTTCCACTCTGAATCGGGAGGGGTTAGTACAAATCCAAGAATCAGATTACCACGTATCTCATCAAACTTGAAAACGCCAAAGACATATTTCATGTTGTTTGTAGTCCACTCGACTCTGCCCCACGTGAGATAGTGTTGAAATATTGCACGACATTGTTTCCGCACTTGCGTGAATAGGTTCCGATATCGCTTCCTTTGTGACGGTCGAATTCCCCATCTTTCAAGAATGAATCTATTGGCAAGACTGTTGCTTGAGAGTAGGGTGGATTTCTCTTTCTTCCTTAGCTTCTCTACGGTTTCCAGGAGAATGCTCCTGAAGCAGTCTGGAATACTCGCTAGGATAGAAGGGGTAGTTTCTGGTTCAAACAGCAAAGGTCGGGAATTGTCACCTGAAGCACGCACGTCAGTTCAAGACTCAGTGGTCATTAGCGCCTTAAGAGGTCATATAATGAACTATCGCAATTTGAACATGTCACTTCATTGGATTAATATCTACAACTGATACCGGTCCAACATAGCGGGGACTAACTCACTTGAAGCAGAGAGCTGAAATCCATGTGACTGGTATTGTCCAAGGAGTTGGATTCAGGCCCTTTGTCTATCGAGTTGCCACTGATCTCTCATTGGTAGGGTTTGTGCTTAATCTAGGGGATGCTGGCGTTCAGATTGTTGTTGAAGGGAAGCGTAGTGAGATTGATGACTTCCTCAGACAACTGCATTCAAACCCTCCCTCCATTTCACGTATTGATTCGGTTGATATTGAATGGGGGTCAGCAACGAACACATTTGATTCCTTTTCGATAAAGAAGTCATCTACAAAGAGATCTACAGAATCCGCCCCAGAGATGCCTCCTGATATTGCCATTTGCGAGGATTGTATTGGAGAGCTTAGAAGTTCTGATTCGCGATGGTATCAGTATCCTTTCACTTCATGCGCCGCATGCGGTCCAAGATACTCAACTATCACTAGTCTCCCCTACGACCGGCCAAACACCACAATGATAGATTTCCCCCTGTGTAATGTTTGTAATACAGGTTATACAAGTCCATTGGATCGAAGATATCATGCTCAGACAACAGCGTGTGATAGTTGTGGGCCAAGATACAAGCTCTATGATGCAGACGGAAAGCAGTTGAAGGGAATAAACTGTATCGATCGGACAGCACGTCTGTTGGAGAGTAATTCTGTCCTCGCGCTTCATGGCATAGGTGGAACACATCTTGTGACGAAGACCTCAGACTATAAACCGATTAGAGTTCTGAGAGAGAGAAAGAGTAGGTTTCAACGGCCATTTGCTATCATGGCCAAAAATCCTAGCGTGTTATCTCAGTTTAGTGTACCAACAGAAAATGAACTACGTCTTATGAAGACTTGGCGAAGGCCTATCGTCTTAGTCAAGAAGAAGGATAGCTCAACCATACCTCATGAATCACTTGAAGAGATATCTCCTGGGTTAGACACTCTGGGCGTCATGCTGCCGTACGCCCCTCTTCATCATCTTCTGTTTGATAATCTCAACGAAGATGCCTTGGTAATGACAAGTGCAAATCCTACAGGTATACCAATGTACATAGACCCGTCTGTGATAACTTCCGAATTGAGTGGGGTAGCAGATTATTTCTTATTGCATAATCGACGGATCCATCAGAGGGCAGATGATTCAGTAATCAAGTTCGTCGGCAGTGAAAGACCGGTGTTCATTCGACGTGCTAGAGGTTATGTACCTGAACCCTTGATAATGGATTCTATTTATCCTTCAACCAAGATTGTTGCAGTAGGACCTGAATTGAAATCCACTGGTGCAGTCCTCAAGTCCAAGAAAATATACATGACTCAACATATCGGTGATACTGATCGAGTCGAGAATATAGAATTCCTTAGAAACAGTATCGACCATCTGATGTTTCTGCTTGGTATCGATGATGTCGATGGATACGCATGTGATCTGCATCCAGAATTCTTGAGTACAGAACTTGCAGAACATTTCTCCTCCGAAACAGATAGGCCATTATATCGTGTGCAGCATCATCATGCGCATCTTGCAAGTATGCTTGTGGATTACAATCTGAGTCTTGATACAAGTATTGTTTGTATTACAGCTGACGGGTATGGTTATGGTCCCAATGGAGAAGGATGGGGTGGTGACATACTTGTTGGGGATGGAAAGAAGTACCTCAGAAAGGGTGGCTTGGCTTCAAGTCTATATCCTGGAGGTGACCTTTCCGCCAGATATGCAGCACGGTCTCTGATAGGCATTCTTGGCAATGCAGTTGAGGAAGAAGATATCTTAACGGTGTTGTCAGGATCCCGAATTGCCTCAGATATGAACCTCTCAGAAGAAACTCTTGCATTGTTATTGCGTGCAAGAAAACGGGACGTCAATGTTCTTCGCAGTACTAGTGTAGGAAGATTCCTTGATGCAGTTGCAATAGCATTAGGAGTCTGCTCTGAGAATTCCTATGACGGAGAGTGCCCTATGAAACTTGAAGCTCATGCTTCTGATTCCGATTTTACTATTGAACCGATCTTTGTTTCAAATGATGGTGTGACTGAGCTGAATCCGGTAGAATCTCTCATTGAGATTCTGAAGCTAAAGAAAGAAGGAATAGCCACTCCAAGAATTGCATATGTAGCACAACAGCATATTGGTCAGGCACTTGCAACCATGGCATGTGATATTGCCGATGCTGAAGGAGTTGAGTATGTTGGATTCTCTGGAGGTGTAGCCTTGAATCGGATAATCACTAGTGCAATAGTTGATGTGGTTAATTCCAGAGCAAAGAAGCCCCTCATCCACAATAAGGTACCACCTGGAGATGCAGGTATTTCAGCTGGACAAGTGGCTGTTGCAGTTGCCATGTTAGAGTAGTGCTTCTACCGCATTCATTCCAAGCTCAAGGGCTTGTACATTAGTTCCTTCGAACTTCTTTGGGAATGTCGTCCGTACAATTTTGAGTGCTGTCTTCTTCTTTATTGGTGTGATTCCTGTTCCTAGAATACCACCCAACATCACCATATTCAATGACAAGGAACTTCCAGCTTTTT
>CAJHYO010000347.1_pt1 | contig 11246 bp, 13 predicted proteins | sample 9198741 | NCBI WGS metagenome assembly CAJHYO01 (sample SAMEA7708364, study PRJEB35096) | sediment metagenome | biome: marine neritic benthic zone biome [ENVO:01000025]; feature: sediment [ENVO:00002007]; material: shallow marine sediment [ENVO:03000034] sea grass bed [ENVO_01000059] ... | reverse complement strand
TCATTCTCAGTGAGACTGAGAGCAAAGTCGATGTCGGATGACTGCATCTCTCTTATTTCCAACAGAAGTTCCTCCGTCCAGTCTTCTTTATGTCAGCTTTTTGTCGCGTTGCTGTTCTTACAGAGCAATCATGCGTCATTAATCTAGCTACCGCATGAAAGCATAAAGAATACTATCTCTTTCTCCCCATTTTGGGTCTGTGTCATAAGTCAACGGTTAATAACCTAGTTTCGAGAATATAGTCGACTTTGAGAATGAGTAACCGCAGAATCAGACTACATCGCTATGTTTCATGGCTTCTAGCCGTTTCTGCATTTACCACAGTGTTGACGGGATATTCACTTGCTCGAGGTTGGTATCCAAATCAGTATCTCCTCTCATTGATTCACCGTGTTTTTGAGATAAGCTTCCTTGCTCTACTAATTCTCCATGTCACCATTACATTGCGATATACAAGCTTCAAATTGATAGATACGATTGATCGCATCTGGTCTGGAAAACAGCCCTCTATCTATGTTCTGAGGTTACTTCAGAGAACGACTAGCTGGCTCATTATTGTGTTTGCCATCCTGATGGTCCTTCCGGGACTAAATGGGTATGAGTTCTTTGCCAGAGGTCTTGAAGATGTCATTCCCTTTGGATTACATCGAATCTTTGATTTCTTTCTGGTAGTCTCTATCACGTTACATGTGGCTGTAGGAATGCGGTTTCTTCTCATGCGTAGACGGATACAGAGTCCAAGCTCAAAGCTACTCATTGTTGCTCTTACATTGTTCATCTTGCTCTCAGCAGCCTCTCTTGAGGTAATGAGTCTTGTACAAAACTCACCATCTCCTGTCATTCCAGAGTCAGAGAATCCAATACCTGATGAGTACACTGTCAATGCCTACGTTAGAATCGGTGACACAACCTATGGCTTTGATTCACGACATGTGCAAACTCTTAGACCAGATATATTCCGACCGGGTAGTTTCTCCGTGTTTGACATTATAGTTCATGTGAATGACCGAGAGCATCTCGACCTAGAATACCACTTTGACGATACAATGAACACACACGTAGTCGACTCATTGCGCGGTGCATCGAATTGGTGGCATGAAGTTATCTATAGTGGTGGCTGGCGAGAAAGCAACGTCTTTCGAATTGACCATCACCCGTGGAAACCGGGTACTAGAGTATCCATGAACATCGAATCTGCCGATTTGATCGAGAACATACATAGCACCTTCAGAGAAGAGGTTGAAAGGAAGAATACGAACAATGGACAAATTGTCATTCCACAAGTCTTCATTGATGATGGACAGGACTTCAGCGAAGTCTTCAGTGTAGTAGTTGTCACTCCCCACAATCTACGGAATGATACATTTCAGGATGGCGTAATCACGGCACTCGACATCATTCTCTCACTCGGGGATCAAGGCATCATCACTTACGAGCTTGAGTGGATTGAATCGGTTGGCGAAGCTAATGTTGTGCGAAGCTATTGGGTTTCAGCGATAAATGGTCGGGCTTCCTATGGGACCTGCGGGTGGGTCTATGAAACAGGTTCTTGGGACTATACCGACTTTCTTGGAAACCATATACACATTCCATCTGATTATCGAGTCCTCACTTCTCCTGACTACTCGATGTGGTGGTGGATTTGTCTCTAAGCGGATTCATCAACTACTCAACGAAATGGTTTAGTCCGCATCTCAATGATTAATAAGACATGCCACGAGTCGTCGTTGAATATGCAATCGAGAAGAGTCTGGTTTCATAGATACATTTCTTGGATGTTAGCCCTATTCTCACTGACAACCTTGCTAACTGGGTATGCTACAGCACGAGGTTGGATCGACGACGTTTACTTCGCATCCTTCATTCACAGATTCTCAGAAATCATGTTTCTCTCGATGCTGATTCTGCATTTGGCCCTTACTTTGAAGTTCTACGGTTTGAACTGGCGCAGAGCGATTGGTGGTCTCAAGGGAGGCAAGGCTAGCAACATTCATGCATTACGGATTACACAGCGACTCTCAAGCTGGCTGATTGTAGTTTTCGCCCTGCTTGTGATAATCCCTGGTCTCAATGGATACGAATGGTTCGCCCTGGCAACTGATGAAGCTGTTCCCTTTTCGTTACACAGAGTCTTCGATGTAGCTTTGGCGTCTGTCATAATTGTTCATGTTGGTACTGGGATCAAGTTCTTCACAATCCGGCGTAGGATTAGGAAGAAGCTTGCGAATGCTTTCATCACAGTTCTTGTCGGCTCCTTGCTTCTGGTCACCGTTATACTTGAGGTCAATACAGGCAATTCACCAGTCACTAATCCCCAAGTGCCAATCGGCTCAGGTTCTGGATCAAACCCAGATGACCCTTTTGAACCCTCAATTCCGCAGAATTGGGATGCATATGCAGCAATTAGTGGACGGTTCTATGGCTTCAATGTGTCTGATATAGTTACATTACGTCCTGACATCTTCAAGAATGGGAGCTTCTCGGTCTTTGACGTTGTCGCTCATATAGGAGAACGAGGCTCTATTGATTTGGACTATTCTTTCGACGAGTCCATGAACACTCACGTTATCCATTCAATCAACAACAGAACGAGTCTATGGTATCGCGTTGAATACAGTGGAGGCTGGCCAGAAAACAATGCTTACAGAATGGACCACTACCACTGGAAGCCAGGAACTGATATTACCCTCTACACAGAGGATGAAGACTACATTGAGCGAGTCTATGATGCTTTCAGAGAAGAGGTCACAAGAAGCGCCTCCAACTTCGGTGCAATAATCATCCCAGAGGTATTCATTCTCTCTCCTGAAATCGACCTCCGGTTCACAAATGTCGAAGTCACTCCCTTCAATCTGAGAAGGGATGTGTTCCAAGAAGATGTTGTCACTGCGATTGATGTCATTCTCACATTAGGTGATCAAGAATTGATTACATACGGGCTTCAATGGTATGATGAGATTGGTGATGCAGATTATGTTCGAAGTTTTTGGGTGGAATCCATAAACGGTAAGAAGTCTGTTGGGACTTGTGGATGGGTATATGAAGCAGGAGCGCAAGAGTTTCACGGTTTCAATGGTAATCACATTCATATTCCATCCGATACGAGAGTATTGAACTCACCCGAATATGTTCTGTACTTCTGGATCTGTATCTAGAGAGAATTCTCAATGGCTTGTTCATTTGCTACCTCACGTCTGCTTGCTACAATGAAAATCACATAGCCAATCAACGAGAACACCGCCGCATTGTACATGATTGGGATGTAAGCAGGCCAGATTGAGTAAATCGCCGCTGCCATGATTGGACCAAGCACCATCGAGAGTGCTAGAACTGAACTGAGTAGCCCTGAGGCAGTCGATCTATCCTCGTTTCTTTCAGTCACATACTTCAATGCTCCAACATAGAGGCACGCCCACGAGAATCCCAGGAGAAATTGTGTTGGTATAATCTCTAGAATGTTGGTTGCCAGGGTGAACCAGAAGAAGGTCATTGCAGAGCTAATCATCCCTACTGAAATCAAGAACCTGCAGTCGAACCTGTCTGTAATTGCGATCATCACAATCACCTGAGGGATTGCGTTCGATACTTGGACAATGCCGATTGCGAAGGGGTCTCCACCAAGGTCAGTCAAGAAAAGAGGCCACAATGTCCAGATAGCGGACGCCGTACTATGGCGAATAAGGACCGCAGTATATACTGACCAGTTTCGCTTCAAGGTGTCAATGGGGAAGAGAGGCACATGCATCTTCTTTCTCTCGATAGGAGGCAATGTCATTGCACTCGCAAATGCAATGCTCAAGAACACGGTGGACATTAGAAAGGCATAGTAGATATTGTATCCTGCAGCGAATCCCGCAAGGAAGGTTCCAATTCCCCATCCAGCGGCGCCAAAGGATGCAAACCTGCCCATCTTCATCTTTGACTCGAAGGCATAAGCTGCAAGGGCTCCAGGATATGTGCCTACAGAGAAACCACCAAGTATCCTGGCAATGAGTAAGACCTCAAGGCTCTGCACAAAAATCAGAAGTGCGAAAGTAAGGACTGTGACAAGAAGACCTATCCTGACAACTATTCGCCTACCATAGATATCTCCAGCCCTCCCAAATATATAGCTGGAGATGAATGATGCAGCCGAGTAGACTCCCACTAGTAACGTGACAAAGAGTTCGTCTGCACTCAAGTGGTCACGAGCCAGTATTGGAATATATGTGAATGCTGAGAGCATAGCTGCTCCAGCCATTGCTTGAATGGTCTCCGTCTTCAAAAGGTAGTCACTATTGACTCGAGCCATTCGACCTGCTTTTTAATAATCCTGTAGGATACCTCTCATGAAATTGACCAAACATTAGCAAAGGCTTTTCAGCCTAGAAATGAAATATCACCTGAAAGAAGGTGGCTGCAGAAAAGAATGGTTTCACCTAGAGTCAAGTTCATTGCAATTACGGTAGACGAACTCTTCCTAGTCCCAGTTGCTATGGCATTAGCCTACTTTTTCGTCCCTGACTGGTTTATCCCTCTCACAATACTGTTGATAATTGGGGCTGTTGTGTTTGTTGCGGCCAAATACTATTTGGTTTATCCTAGTCTCCAAGAAAGTTCATACTCCTTCTATGAGCTAGAGGGGTTAAGAGGCAAAGTCATTGAAGAAGTGACTGTCAGCTCAGGAAAGATCAAAGTCGGTGCAGAGATTTGGGATGCTCGATGTGATGCAGGTAGCATTGGGGTTGGAACGGAGGTCACTGTTCTATCTCGAGATATGATGAGGGTCAAAGTGGCTCCATATGGAATGGAGAATGACTGATCTATTCTATTCCTTCAGAAACCGAACTAGCAGCTGAATGCCATTCTCAACGTCTGCTAGATTCAGGGTTTCAAAGCTGCTATGCGAATATCTGCAGGGTATGGCAACAGTCGAAACCATCTGCCCTTGCATTGCCATTTGAAGACCATCTGTAGCATAGTTGTGATACACTGCTCGTTGAAATGGAATGCTGCTTTTCTCAGCAGTTTGCACTAGTTTCTCAATCATCTCATGTGAATAGTGTAGCTGAGTATCCTTGACAACAATGACTGGTCCTTTTCCTAGAGCCACGCCGGCTTCCCCATCTGTGCCAGGATGGTCGTCAGCTAATCCAATTTCAAGAATGATCACCCCATCGACTTCTAGATTTTTAGCTACTGAAGCAGCACCTTTTGCACCTAGTTCTTCCATGACAGTGGAAACAAACGTCAATGTGGGACGCTCGTTTTCTGAAACCTTTGAGAAATCCTCAGCCAAAACAACCATCATCATGAGACCCACTCTGTCATCCATTGACTTGCCAACGACATTGTGTCCGTTCTGCTTCAGAACTGTGTCATAGAGTACTGGCGTTCCAATGTTTACTCCCCTTTCTTTCACTTCTTCAGCTGATGTAGCGCCGATGTCCAAGAATATCTCACTGTAGGAAGGCAGCTTCTTCTTCCCCTCTGGACCTGCAATGTGGGCGGTCTTTACGCAGAAGACACCGGGGACCATTCCATCGTCGGTCATGAGCACTACATGCTGGCCTGGCAATAGTCTCAGATCTGGCATGTGTCCTGTAGTGTTCCATTTGACTCGAATGAACCCGGATGAGTCGATATTGCTCACGAGGAAGCCCACTTCATCAGCATGAGCGACTAAGGCATAGTGCTTGGTAGCACCCTTCATCGTTGCTGTGAGATTGCCCAGCTTGTCCTGGAGAACCTCAAGATTCAAGGCCTCAAGGAGACTCTTAATTCTCTCTTGCACAAGACCTTCTCGTCCAACAGGTCCCGGTGTTTCACTTAGCGTCTTGAGCAAATCGAATAGTCGCGTCTTCATCTCTCTCAGTCCTTATGGTGCTAAGCTAGCACTTAATGAATGTCCCGCCTATGACGCAATCCTTTAGTGTCCGTTTCATGCCATCCCCGCTGTAGTGAGGACCCCATGATTGTGACTGTAGCTACTGTTGTTGTACTTGTCATTGGCGTCCTATCACTAGTCCTTGCTCTTTACGGAGGAGTAGTTTCATCAGCAATCATTGAGGGCTTAGACCAAGATGCCGAACAGCAGCATCGATCGGAGCAAAGATATTACTTGCTGGGTATGATAGGCATAATCGTACTAGCTGCACGTGTGCTGATTGCTCCCTTGTTCTTCTGGATGCTTCAGTCTCTTGTCCCTTATTGCCCCGGTGCTATGTGTTCATACGGGGTTGTCAATGTAGGTGCTCCGTACTCAACGATTGGCACTGTACTCAAACTGTTCCTCCCCTTTGCATATGGCTTATGGATTCTCCTGGAGATTGCCAATAGACGAGAACCAAAGCTGCCTCTCATGGGGACTCTTGCCCGCTCGTTTCTCTTGGTTTTGGTTCCACTAATTCTGTTGGACAGCTCTGCTGACGTCATTCTCGTAGTTTCAATACGACCCGTCCTTGTACCTTGCTGCTCTAGCATATATGACGTGAACCCTCCGTTTTCCCCTTCAGCTTTCCTTGGTCAGGAGGTAGGTGCTTTACTTCTGACGCTGATGATATCCATCTCTCTGGTATTGATTGGCGTTCAGTGGTTTGAAAAGTATTCCAAAGGGATTCCCATGTTGACCTTGCTTCTCTCCGCATTCGCTGCGGCCCTTTATTTCATCACACTGCATGACACATATGCGCCTCTGGTACTTGGACTACCAAATCATCACTGTCCCTACTGTCTATTTCAGGAGTTTCCCGATACGGCACTATTCAGCGGACTCTTTTGGTTAGGGGTAGCTTCTGCAAGCTGGCGCGTAGTTCTGGAAGTATTCTGGAAAAGGAGAGCTATGCCCTTCGAGAACATCTCCTCGCTATCAGGTTTCCTTCGAAAGCTTTCTTCGGTCATGATTCTCTTCAGTATGATCTCAGTTCTATCCCATCTGAGTCTTCTACTCTAACATTCGTGCAACTTTGTAAAGCACGGAAGATCATATTTAATCCAAGACCTCTCCATTCCGCATCTGATACAACGAATCAGCCCATTCGAGAACTACTGGGTCATGTGATGCTACAATCACAGTCAGACCCTCTTTCTGGGTCATCTCCTTTAGTGTCGTGAGTAGGTCATGTGTAAGTGTTTCATCAATATAGCTACTAGGCTCATCAGCGATTAAGATGTCTGGGGTGTTCATTAAAGATCTAGCAATACTGACTCGTTGCTGTTCCCCTCCCGAGAGTTCCGCTACTCTGAAATCGAGTCTGTGGTCCATCTCCAAGGACGACAGCTTCTCTCTTGCTAACTGTTCCGCATCTGGACGGGACATGTCTGTGCAGAGCTTGGGCAAAGCTACATTATCAACAGAAGTGAGTTGGGGAATCAGATATTGAGCCTGAAAGATGAATCCAATTCTATCTCTACGAATCTTAGTTCGGTAGACCTCGGATAGCGAGGACAAGTCATCATCTTCAAGAAAGACACTACCTCTTGAAGGCTTAGTTAAGAGTCCAATGAGACTCAATAGTGTAGTCTTTCCCGAACCACTGGGCCCTCCAAACGCTGTGACCTTACTCTTGGCAATGCTAATTGAAACATCCTTGATGGCATCGACCTCGCGAGGCCCGCCAAAACCAAAGGTCTTCCATAGGCCTTCTGTACGGATTATCCCTGCCATTCTAGACACCCCTCAAGACCACGTCTGGTTCTACTATCGAGTTTCGCCATGCAGGAACAACGGTTGCAATTAGTAAAGGTATAAGCGCCACTACATAGAGAGTGAAAACTGTTGGAGCTGAAATAGTGAGAGGGATTCCTCCATTCAAGAGAAGAAGGCTCCATCCGAGAAGGTAGCCAGATAATATTGGTGCACCCAGTACAAAGTCAAATACAATTGCCATAGAAATTCCTAGACTTGTGCCTAACACACCCAGCGTCAAACTCTCAAACATCCTTATCTCAAGCACATCAACTGTGTCGTATCCCAAGGCCTTGAGAAGCCCCACCTCTCTTCTGGCCTCATCTGAACCTGCACTTGAGACCGTGAATGCTAGGAGTATCACAGTCATGAGCATCACAGCCCATAGTACAGCTATCACACCTGTTCGATTTCCATATGTTTGGAGCGTTGTGCTGATTAGAGCGTCACGTGTAAGGACTCTTGTTTCAGGTATCTGTGTGTCTATCCGGAGCGCAATACTATTGAGGTCCTCCCCAGGGTCTGCCCAGATTGCAAAGTCTGTAAGTTCTGAGTCTTGATAACCCAATACTTCTCTTGCACTATCTAGATCGGTCAATATCATGTCATAGCTGTATATCTTGGAGTCACTGCTGAATACTCCTACCATCTCGAATTCAATGAGGGACCCATTCTGAGCAATGAGGGACAGTGTGGAACCCACACCAACGGTGACTGATGCCAGCGAAGCCCGCATCAGGTCCAGAATCCCTTCACCCACAACCATCTGATATCTATCAGCATCTTCCAGGAAACGACCTTCGCCTACAATCTCGGTCCCAGTTGTGCCTATGATGGAACTATATTCTGTTGCATTGATCCCCATTATAGTCAGAAGCCCTCCGCCGCCCACGTCGGTATATCCCCAGACCCTTGGTGTTGCTAGCCTCACACCATGAATCGAGCTCAGGTTCTCACTCCATGTGGAAGGTACAGGGGTTTGTCGTCCCCCTACGAGCTTCTGTACTATCAAGTCAGGTCCTTCGTTGGCCGAAAGAGTCAGATCCGTCATGACTCCCTCTCGAATAAACTCAGCAGAGCCAAGAAGAAAGGTTGAGAAGATGAGAGCTATTAGGACCGCCACTGTTCTTGTGCGGTATTTCAACACGTTCCCTAGGGCGTAGCTTGCCAGATTACTGTGTTTCTGCAGACCCAAAGCTTCTCCTTCCTGCGATTACGACTATCAAAAGGGGCACAATAGAGATGACTGCAGCTAGCAACAAGTAGTCAAGCTGCACATCCTGCCTTTCAATGACAAACGGAGCGTCCCCAGAAAACCAGCCTCTCAGGTCGCCAGGAATCTCATTCTGAAGTGGATTGCCTGAGTAAAGTGAGTAGCCTCCAGGAATATCACCAATCATTCCAAACGGTGATTCAAGTGCAGGTGCTCTATCATGATATGAGTCCTGCGTCACTGCAGGGCCAATATCAACAAAGGGCCATCCTGAACTAGTTTCGCTTCCAGCACCGAACACCACGATGAATAGAACATTGAATGAGGTTGATGCAAGCATAAGTAAGACCAGTACCTGTCGACGCGTCATCAACACACACTCTCAGGGCCAGATGTATGGATTATCAATGATCTGACCACCATACGAATCTAGGAAATGACTCTCACACATATCAGTTCCGCCTGATAAATCTCCACAGAGCGGGACTATAGTGGGCTCCTGAGTTGTGGGATTGAGATAGCTTTCTGAGTATACCCACACAATCATGCTATCATCCCACTCCATGATCATGCCGCATATTGGACATCGAACGTTGATGTTCTCCAACTGGTCGATTTGGTCGGTATCGATCAGCTGTTGAAAAGCGAGAAGTGAAACGTTGACTGAGTGATAGTACCTTAGTGAACCATTATAGAATTGTAACGTCACTTCATGACCTATCCTGTCTTGGATGATTTCTCCAGTCCAGTCACAATAATGAACTACCTCAGTGAATGCAACTGTATATGTATAGATACCAAAGCAGCCCACAATGACCAGCACGACCTGAATCATCTTGCGCTGCTCGGTATTCATTATAATCCCCTTGTGCTATTGTGGTCCTGCGAACCCTCTGTATAGTCCAACGAATCCAAGGAGTGCTACTGTTGCTCCTAAGATGGTTTCGACATCTCGTGTGAACCAACAGCGCATCTCCATGATACACACAGGTGCGAATGTGTGAGGTGCTATTGCTACGACAATTCCAAGAATCAAAATGAAGGCATTTAGGATTACTTCAATCTTCATTGCTAATTCACCAGTTATGAGCTTATCATAAATGAGAAAGTCTGGGTGTCAGCAGGATTCGCGAATGGAGAGCTGTCATATGCTGTGACATAGAAATCCAAGGCGTCCCCGTTTTGAACTGGACCGAAGTTTGTGACCCATCGTCCACCTGCAATACACAAACAGGCAAAGAACGACATGTCCTTTGACTCCCATTCTTCACCATTGATTGACCAGGTGAGCAGTGCGCTTGACACTCCCGATGGATCTATCGCGTATATGATGACGCTAATCATATCCCCTGGTGCTGGTGTCACGGGAAGAATGTCAACTTGATAAATCAGAGGGCCTTCGATATCATCGAAGACTGCCAGAACAATAATCCCTGACAAAAGAATCATGGCTATGGCGCCTATGCATATCATTTTCGTTTGAGTCCTCATGCTCCAGTTTCAGTCCCAGATTCTCAACAAACAGGCTAGTGCCGGTGAATCCGTCTTATAGGCTTTCTCCAGTTTATTTGACAGTTTCGGAATGTAACTTCTCAGTTTCAGCTTGAAATCTCTATGATTTGATTACCTTGAGAAGCAATACCCCACAATTACTTGTGCATATATGCTGTAGAGCGCATAGAAGCCTATGGCATTAGAGGATGTGCTTCTTGGTCTTGGGATTGGGTTGATTGTTACATTTTTCGTCTATCTGATTATGAACTGGCGCCTCAAGCATAGAATCGAGATAGTGACCGCTGAATTTGAGAAAACTTGGGCTGAGCAAGAAGGAGATATCAGAAAGGATGCGGCCCAGCGAAGTCGCTATGTCATAAAGGGGAAAATAGCAGAGCATATGGTTCCAATGATGAGTGATGTCTTCCAATATAATCCTGCAGATGCACGTTTCATTGGGGCTCCTATTGACTATCTGATATTTGATGGCTACACTGAAGTGAAGGACAGCCCCATTGACCGTCCCATCACAGTGGTTCTTGCAGATATCAAGACGGGTGAAGCGAGACTCAACAGAACTGAGCGCAAGATCAAAGAGGCTGTGGAAGCAGGTAGGGTCAAATGGGAGACTATTAGAGTGGATCTCTAAGATGGTCACTGTAGGTCGTGCCAATTGGTGTTTCAGATATTCGAACATAGGCCCGGTGAGATATGGGGGTCATCACTGCCCGAAACCAGCAGCGACCTCAAACAAATAGCGGATGCTGGTATCAAAGTGGTCATTTCATTAGAATCGAGGTTTGGATTTCCAGACTTTTCAGAGTTCGGCCTCGAACATCACCAGATCTCAATTCCAGACTTCGACATTCCCTC
>CAJHYO010000414.1_pt1 | contig 11248 bp, 10 predicted proteins | sample 9198741 | NCBI WGS metagenome assembly CAJHYO01 (sample SAMEA7708364, study PRJEB35096) | sediment metagenome | biome: marine neritic benthic zone biome [ENVO:01000025]; feature: sediment [ENVO:00002007]; material: shallow marine sediment [ENVO:03000034] sea grass bed [ENVO_01000059] ... | reverse complement strand
TATGAGAATCCTAAGCGATTGAAATCTGCCTACGAGCTTTTGGAAGATACTCATGGATTCGGCATAATAGGTGTGGGATTCTCAATAGGAGAATCAGGAGGATACTACGCTTTCCGAACTCCAGCTGCTATAGGCAGGATAGCAGGAATTGAGGCTGTAGCTAAAGTTGAGATTACTGTTGGAAGCATTCCCCCTCCAATGACAGCTTTTGGCACCGTGTCATCCATAGGAGGAGGTGACGCATCCAAGAGGATGATGGAGCTTCAACCAGGAGATGAGTTGAGCCAATTGGAAGGAATTGTCCGTTGGTGTATAACGACCTACATTGAAGAGAACGGTAGCAATGAGATTCTGAATGACGTAGTGGAGGAGCTTGGCTTTGATCTAAACCCAAGTGATGATTCTCCTCCTTCAATCGATTAGCTTATCTCGACAATTCCATTAGTCCAAATAGAAGGTTGGTTGATTGCAATGGCTGAAGACGAGATTGTGGATTACAAGAGACAGGGACCAGTTAACAAGGCATTTGGAGTCATTCTTATTGCTGCTATAGCTATTGCCGCGTATTTGCGATTTACGGGGCCCGGGAATGGAGAACTAGATATCAGCATATTCATAGTTATGCCTGTGGGTGTTCTTCTTGCAGCCTCTGTTTTTGGCGTCCTTTCAAAGCGTGCAATCGACTATGTTCCCGGTGAGTGGAAAGAAACGAAAGTCTGGATGAGTTTTACTGATTATGAGAAGACTGTAGAAGATTACGAAGATGCTTATGGTCATCTCTATGGCAATCCTGCTGGATTCATGCTTTCTTGTTGTCTACTACCAGTAGCAGTTGCCTTGGGGTTTCTGTCCGCTTATTTTCTTACTCTATCAGTCCCGCTCTTTGACCCATTGATCGACTCTCTCCTTCTGATTGTTATTCTGTATTTGGTCGTTGGAGTAGCTGGATTTGTCAATGGATTCAGAATCCCTGCTATTGATGCTGAGGAGTTCTTCAAAGCGCCAGTGAAGGGAGATGTATACGACTTTGCTAGTGAGCTTCAAGGAGTGAAGGGATATCGTGCTGGACTCAATGTCAAGTTTGGCGTTAGGTCTGGCGTACAGACTATCTTAGACGCGGAAATCAAGACTTACCTAGAAGGGCTTCCTGATACCGTCTCTGTAGGCGTCCAAGTTTCTCATTCAGGTTTCGCATATCCCTATCTTGTTGGGACAGTATACAAAGGGTCTCATGTTTCCGAAGGAAAGGAGCGATACAATATAGGAACCAGATATCCTGCTTTGGTAGAAACATCGATGGATGGTGAAGTATCTGTGTTTGTGACCAGGTTTGACATACCCCGGCGAACTAGTGGTGTGCCAAGCATATCAAACCGAGATTTCAGAAGACTTGCTCTATTGGTAGCAGACCAACTGAGTGAGAACTATAATGCATCGACCTGATCCAAAACGAAGTCATAGGCACCTTTAATTGCAACTCAGTTTCGGAGAGATTCAACCATCCTCGGAGATGAGAACGCAGATTGGCATCGTTTAACTGGACAAACAAATGGGTCCTTGCACTGATGATTGGAATTATACTCCAGATCCTCACCTACAGCTTCATCGCTTTTGCAAAACCTGCAGATTTCATTAGCCACCCCTTCTTCTATGACGTTGCTCTAATTGGCTTCTTATCTATCGCAGTTCAGATTGGTGGTTTTGCAGTCATCATGTCAAAGACGAAGGATGCTGACCCTGCAATCTATGGACAGGGCAGACCATTCCGACACAAGATCCGTGAAGAGGACGAGGAAGAAGCCACTCGCAAGCCGACCTTTGAGGGTCAAGAGTAATCTTCACACCAAATAGGGTGAGAAAACTCTACCATTCAAGGAGTGGTGGAAAGATTCGTGTTGGATCGTGAGGCGGAATAAAGCCCGGAATCCATTGGTTAATCAGTGGCAGATATGGTGCAATGACTATTGTGACTAGCACAAGTACCGCAAATGTCAATGTGTGGACAGCTGTGACGTATGTATAGTACGGACGGATATAGCTATAGAACGCGAAAGCAGGAATCGATAATGCCGCCATTGCTACGATCTCAATCGGACTGAAGAAGAAAGGCAAGCATGCAGGGAATATGAAGTAGAACGCCCATGTTATCTTCTCATTTGAGGTTTCATGGTGACCAATCTTGTGAATACCATCAATGCCCTGGGATAGGAAGAAGACAGGGATGAACATCCACCACTGAAGACCAACGAAGAACATTGCACCAGCATAGAAGAACAGGTCCCCAAAGCTTTCAAACCGTTCCCAGAGAGGATTTCGTGAGAAGTACTCAGTCGCTTCAGTCATGTAGTATCCCAGCATTTGAAAAGCCACTAAAACAGGGAGAAAGATGAATGATACAAGAATCATGAGCACGGCAGGTCTTGGTAGAACTGGTATCTTTCCCTCATGATAGTTATCGAGTGGGTAAATTCCATGAAGGGTGAATGCTGTCAGGAGAGCAAGAATTCCAGATGGAATGCCTGGCAGGATAAGCTCCAATGGCTGGCATAGATAGACTAGTGGCCCTATAACCGATTGAACTTCAGGAAGTAAAAAGACGTTCATCGTGAGTGATTCAGGTAGCAGATACCAGACACCAAAAACGACAAGAAGCTCTGGTATGAGCATCTTGAAACGATAGTCTTGGATGAATCTCATGAAGATGCCTGGCTCATTCTTTCCTTCACTCATAGGCTATACCGCCAAGTAGGAACGGTGACCCCACCATTCATCACTTAAGCCTATCCCAATGGAACAGTTAAGCGCCAAATTGAGAAAAGATTTCATCATAGATTAGAGGAAACTGTGAACTCTCAAGATGGATGCTTCGCGATAATGAATCGCTAGCAGCATATAGGCCACACTGTGTTGAAACCATGCATCTGGGTTGAAGAAGATCCAAGCTTACTCCACTCGTCTGGAAGGCTTCAAGAGCCGCTGTCAGATTGTAACGAAGCACTCCGGGTATCTCCCCAGTAAATGCATCATCTCGATTTGGAAGAACCCCCAGTGCTATTCCTCCCCCGTTTTCAAGGAACTTGTTCATCATCTCTGCCTGTTCTGTGTCTGTTTCTGGCGAATAAGCAAGAACGTCAAGATGAGCTATCTTTGGTCTACTGCTCCATATTATATGCCAATCATTGAACAAAAGTTTGCGCCAATCGTCGCAATAATGGAAGCTCGGAATCACTTCATCTGGATAGATGTTATCCGTCACCTTCGCAATGTGTTTCAGAGTAAGATTGGATACATCTCCCCTATTGATGATCTCGATGACATATCCTAGAGCTGGATCATCCTGGCAGAGCATTAGATTATCACAGTGATTCATGAGATGCCTGCATTGTCCTTCTGCTATCCTCTTCATCAAGGATGCGTAGAAATGGAACATGCTTTTCGAGATGAGCTGCTTTCCTGTCTTATCACGAATGCTAAAGCACATGCTTGCTGGAGCAGTCTGTTGGGTCTTGAAGAAAGCATAATTCCCTTTACCGACCATCCTATACAGACTGAGGAAATTCTTCTCATAAGGTAACAGTGGTTCATCGCTCTCTGTGAATTCCCTATAGGTATGCAAGTCGATATCCTGAGTCAGATTGCCTTCTTTCTCAAAATCTGGCACGAGCGCTGCAAATTGACGGATCATGTCTTCTTCATGTAAGTTGGGGAGAGTGAACGCATAGGGGAGCTTGACCTTTCTCGTATACTCAAGCGGAGCATCATGATTCTTGTTACTCACGCTACCAACTGCATAGAATTCTCCTATCAATTCATCTGGAAGAAGCTTGCTCAATCTCAAGCCCCTCTCTTCGCCCGTGCTTTACGTCTGACTACTCTGTTGCACGATTGAATTGCTGGACAACCAAGACATGCCTCTGGTACATCGGAAACTGAATGCTCACCGTAGAGAAGGACTTGCTCCGCAACTGCAGTGCCCGGAGTTGTTTCAATCGGAGGAGCTAGCTTTCCCTCCATCCTTACGTTGCATTTGTGTTCTCCAAGGTCTTCATCTAATTGGTCCATGTCCCCAGAGACTATAGCAGCTGTTGGGCCTATCCTTCTGACCAGGTATTTTTGGAAATCTTTTAGGAGCAGTAAATCCTCCATCTCTCTCTCGGTTTCAGTTTCAAACAACATGATATCCGAAACAGTGGCAAAAGTTGTCTGCGAGGTCCAGTCCTTTATTGACCTCTCCACATTTCGGGGAACAGGCTTACTGCTCTCTTCTTTCAAGAACTCTAGCATTGTGCTTTCTCTAAGACCGATTTCAATTGCTTCGAAGACTGACTTATCCGTTATCTTGTACGTGCTTACTATATCCGTTTTAGTGGGCTCGGTGAATAGCATGAGTTGATAGACCTTGAAATAGTCCATTTCAGATGTGAAAGCTGTGACCTCGAAGTTGGGGAGCACAAAGAATGTTTCATCAGCTTTTTCTTCCTCATCCGGTGATTCAGCCAGCACCTTTTCTCCCACTGCGGTCAACCTGACGGCAACAAGATTCTTTCCCTTGTATGCACCCTCGACAAGACCGAGACGCAAAGGGGTCTCCAAGGCAAGTCTTACTCGATCCTCATCAACTTGCACCCACTTCAACGGCTGTGCATCAATGAAGAGCTCAGAACGAATCCACTCCTTCATTTCATCAATTGGTATCCATTCTTCTTTGTCGCTCTCTCTAAGTCTACAAATTCCTAGGTTCATAGTGTATTCAGTTGGTTGGTCAGGCGTTGCCCAAATAGCACGTGTTCGTCCAAGTGAAGATAGAAGGAACCTTCGTGAAACTATATCCTGCTTGCCTGAGAATAAGGGCTCAATCTTTCCAGGCACAACTCTGTCCTCTTCGACAATCACGTATACACCAGCTTTTCTCGCCATCTTTTGGACCAACTCAAACCGTTCTTCAGTTGGCTTAGACATGGCGACTCGAACTTGATCAGCTTCCCTCTTTGGAAACTCCCAAGAGCTTGTCATTCTCACTTCGTGTTTCGCAAGATATGACGCAAGCAATAGCATATCTAGGAGGAGTGTATCACGGTCATCTGTGATATTGCGGGCTTTCTTTGGAAGCTCCCCGCTAGGCTCTGGTTTCTTTGAAAACATCTCCGAAAGGAATGGCATGAGATAGTCTAAAATCTTAAACTCAGCAACTTCTCTTCCAAAATCCGTGAGCCTCGACAAGAGTCTGCGGATGATAATACCTTTCTTCCGCAGATCTCTCTCGGTTTGATTCAATTGTCCGTAGCTGTATATCTTCCTGAATGGCTTGAGCCTATCATAGCTCATCGCGCCCTTGTTAAGCGCGAGCATTCCAAGCAGGTCTTTCTCTCTGTCCGAGAATGTACCGAAGACACGATCTCTAGTTTCTTTGTCCTTCATCTTTTCAGCAAGCAGCGCGACTAATTTTGTCCCCGAGTCGCTCCCACTGATGTCGATGTCCCAATACTGACAAGCGAACATCAAGTCCTCTCTCAGGACATGTCCTAGTTCTTTCTGAAGAGATTCTTTCGCCATAGTTTTCTTCCCTGACTTGCTTGCTATTTGCCAAATCCTTGTTGCGGCATCCAAGAGCCCTGAGTTTTTCTGCATAAGACCATTTTGGTTCTGACCAAATTTGGAGCCTTATGAGAGGGGCAACCTTATTTTGGTGCCAGATGACTAACCGCTGGGTGCATCGATTGGAACCTCCACTCTGGAGCGTAAAGTATAGTCCAAAAACATGGGATGATTTCGTTGGCCAGGAAAGCGCTATAATGCAACTTCGGAATCTAGCGGAATCTGGTTCCTGCCCCAACATGATTCTCTATGGCCCATACGGAACTGGCAAGACCAGTGCTGCTCAGGTCTTCTCAAAGACTCTTCTCGGTGACACCATATCAGCAAATTACATGATGTTGAATCTTCGGGACGTTGCTGACTACTCTATAGCTAAAGCAAAACGGGACATCAAAGACTTGGCCAAACTGGACCGCAGTAAACGGTCCGAGCTTGATGAGTACATGTCAAGAGTATTCAAGGAGGTCAAGGCTGACCTTAAGATTAAGGGCCGAAAACGTAATCCAAATAAGACGCAGCTTCTTCAAGGCGCTATCAGTCTCTTTGCTTCTACTGTGTCAGTTTCTGATGAGATGATTAAGGTTTTAGTTCTTGACGAGGCGGATTTTCTGACTCGTAGTATGCAGCAAGCTCTACGAAGGACCATGGAGATTTACAATGAAGCATGCCGTTTCATCTTCACAACTCCCACTCTAGCTGGGTGGAGTCCAGCTGTGATTTCTCGCTCATTAGTGATTAACTTCCCAAGTCCGTCAAATGAAGTGATTTCTTCTCTTGTGAGCCGAATTGCGGAATATGAGGGAATCGAGGTTGATTCTGCAGGTCTGAATGCTATCGCTAGGGAATCTAATGGAGATATGCGCCGGGCTATCAATTTACTTCAGATTTCATCTGCAAAGGGTAAGCCGGTGACTGAGGATGAAGTCTATGCCTGTTCTGAAACTACACTTTCGAAAGGAGTGCGTAATATGGTTTCTGCAGCCATAGATGGATCCTTTGTGATTGCCAGAGAGGCATTAAGGGGGCTCTTGGCTCTAGAAGGGTATTCTCCAAATGATGTCATACTCCAGATTGAGAGAGATTTGCTGAGTCGCCCGTTTGAGCCAGACATCCAGAAGAGTCTCTTGGATAGAGTAGCAGAAATAGACTATCGTATTACTCAGGCTCGAAATCCCTTTCTTCAAATCACAGCTCTCTTGGCTTCTATTGGCAATATCGCCTCTGCTAATGCCTAAATCATTAGTTCGACAGAGTCTTTGAAAGATACATTTCTACCTAACTTGGTGGCTTGATTGGGTGAAAGTTTCTGAAGGTCATACATGAACTCTGCAGCGATTTGATTCCCACTTCTTGAGATCATTTGATTTTCTAGAGCTACCGAGAGAAGACGTCTGATATTGGTAGGATTTCCGTACCTAGAATTAAACGAGAGAAATTTCACGGCATCCTCTAAGTGCATCTGATTCCCTTTAGCTCTAAAGAGATGCGCGAGAATAAGAAGAAGGTTTCTCCCGTTCATATACTCGGGTGTTTCCGACAGCCTTTTAGAAGTTGTCCCGAAAATGACACATCAGAGATGACAGAGCGCCAATTGACAATAGTTCATGGACATTCAATCGATGAACTCGAAAGTCTGCTGAAAGAATCATGTGACCTGTTCGACAATGATGTTCATCTACAGAGAGAAGGATTTGGGGGTATGTCGAACATCAACATTCGGGGCCACTTTAATGACCAAGACTTCGTCCTGAAACTACCAGGGACACACTACATACAGGATGCTGCTCACTATAGACGACTCTACAAGACCAGTGAATATTATGCTGTGCGGAATATTGCAGCCATGCCACTATCCAGAGGATTACTTTCAGATAAGATGGAAACTCCATTCATCATTTTCGAATATATCAAGGGAGTTGTTCAAAATTCTCTCCATGATTACTCTGATCACGATAAAATGCTTCTAAAGGAATGCTTGAACAGCCTGTACAGTAGGAAAACCCCTAGTCTAAGAAAATACAATTCTCCCTCTTCCTTTTTGGAGGCAAATCAGGTCTTCATCGATTCTCATGTTGGACTGTCAAGCTGCTCCCAAGAAGTGTCTCAGCTGAATACCTCCTTTAGTGAAATTCTCCCGAAGGTCCTATCATATTCAGACTCATTAGGAACTTGGAATTCATCTGTAATGCATGGAGATCTATGGGGTCCAAACATAGTGATTCAATCTAAGAGAGCAGTCCTTCTCGACTTCGAAGCTTGTGCAATGGGGAACAGGATCTACGATTTTGCCTACATCCTGGAAACTGAAATCAATTCTTCGATTGATTTGCTTTCAAATCTACTTGACGCCGATGAGATGAACATAGTATCGAGTTATCGAGTAGTTGCAAGCACGTACATGATAATCTGGTCTATCGAGCGGCTGCTCTCAATGGATGCAGGACTTGTTGAACCTAATCTGAACACCAAAGAAAGCTGGTCGAATTTTATCAGATGGACTCGACCAAAGATAACTCGTCTGAAGGAGATTCTCTAGCTGAAGAAGCTCTCTGGTGCCCTTTCCCAAATATACTCATCAGCTGATGCAATCACGTATTGATAGCCCTGCTCAGTGAGGAACAACTGACGCTTGGCTGCAAAGTCCATATCTCGTGTGTCCTTTGTAATCAGCGAATAGAAGCGAGCAAAACTCCCATCAGTCTTAGGTCTAAGAATCCTGCCTAGTCTTTGTGCTTCTTCCTGTCTGGAACCAAATGTACCTGATACCTGAATTGCAACATTTGCATCGGGCAGATCAAGCGCGAAATTCGCTACTTTCGATACGATTAGGATTTTCTGCTCACCTTCTCTAAATGCATCATACAGCCGCTGACGTTCTGAGTTGGGTGTCTTTCCTGTTATCAGAGGCGCTTCGAGCTCGTCTGCAATTATCTTGAGTTGGTCAAGGTACATTCCAATGACTAGCACGTTGTCATCTTCATGATAGGATACCAGTTTCTTGATGAGTTTCAGTTTCTCAGGGTTCTCTGCGGCAATTCGGTACTTCTTCCTATCCTCAGCGAGAGCATACTTCCTTCTCAGCCCATCCGATAATTCCAATCGGATCTCATAACAAACTGCTGTCGCAATCCATCCTTGATCCTCGAGAAGCTTCCATGGCATGTCATACCGCTTGGGTCCAATAAGACTGAATACGTCCTCCTCTCGACCATCCTCGCGGACAAGAGTGGCAGTTAGTCCAAGGCGTCGAGTAGCCTGTATTGTTGCTGTGGCTCTGAAGACTGGAGCTGGAAGCAAGTGCACTTCGTCATAAATGATTAGACCCCAATTCCTTGCCTCGAAGATGCCGAAGTGCTCGAAAGCATCCTCTCTGGATTTTCTCCAAGTAAGAATCTGATATGTGGCAACTGTGATTGGACGTATCTCTTTCATGTCACCAGTATATTCCCCAATGTCTTCGGGTTGCAGATCGGTTTTGTCAAGGAGTTCTTGGATCCATTGCCGAACTGCGATTACATTGGGACAGAGGATAAGAGTTGACGTCTGGAGCTTAGTTATAGCACCCATGCCCACCATAGTCTTACCCGCGCCACATGGCAGAACTACCACTCCTGATCCTCCTTTCACACCTCCACCCGCATAGAAGGTATCGACTGCATCACTCTGGTATCTTCTTAATCCCCAGGTTTTCCCTTCTAAGGTGACATCACGCATTTGCAGCGCTAAAGCGTCACCCTCAACGTATCCTGCAAGGTCCTCCACAGGGTGTCCAAGCTCGAGTAACGCATGCTTTAGAAAGCCTCTTTGTCCTGCTACAACAAGGTATGATTTCTCGTCAATTCGTTCCTCTAGATACTCTTCGAGTTTCTTTTGAGCACCAAGCTCCTCCGCAAGATCCTCCTCCTCACATTCCAGAACGAGGTCTGAGCCCTCCATATACAAAGTGATCTGACCGTATCTGGACATGTACTCGATGATCTCACGCTTTATGTTGTCAGGAATGGGATACTTGGCATACCTCTCCAAAGAGTCTACTACTTCTCGGGAAGTCAGTCCCATAGCGGCCGAGTTCCAAAGGCTTAGTGGAGTGACTCTGTAAGTATGTACGTACTCAGGACTCTTCACCAGTTCTGCGAATCTAGCTAACGAGTCCCTGGCTTCCTCATACTTGGGATTGTCTACTTCAAGAAGGACTGATTTGTCTGATTGAACTATCAGCGGGTTCATCGGATTTGGCATTCGTATTCCTCGTTCTACATGCAGGCGGTTTCATTCCTTAACCTAGAATCATCGAATCGTTAGTTGGAAACCGAAGGACGGCGAGATGACTTTAAGATAAATCCTTCCGTCTGGCATCGAAATGCTTGTTTCATCACGTTGACCACAAATTCTTTATACCAAATCTGAGGGGCAGAAACTGCATGACTCGAAAGGAGGTGCAGATCCATATGATGGCTATAAGATTGGTTAATGCAGTGGACACTTGCACCCGCGATGAGGGTGTCAATTAGACCGACATCCGCTGTTTCTTTGTGCAATCATTCATTCCACGCATCATGTATGTGATGTTCATTGATGCACATTGCGTGTGGCTGGTTGTCTGCTGACTTTGGTTTGATGTGCTTAGAACGTAAGATGCGTACCAGCTCAGTCAATGAGAGTGAAAAAACAAGTTGAAAGAAAATACAATGTATGCAATACTGGGCTCACTCAATCACAGGTGCAGACAGTGAGCCGAGTCGAGAAGCATAATCCTCTGAAGAGCGGAGTGATCGCCCAGAAGCGTGCTGCTCTGAAGGGAGAATCATCTGGTAGGATGACCGAGATCAAAGAACTAACCTTTGACACGGTCCGCGAAGATGCGATCCAGTATGGACTCGCAACTGACGTGACCTATCAGATTAACGCTGGAAAGGAAGCTTCAATCTTCCTTGCTCATTGGAGAGGACACCATATAATTCTGAAAGCCTACCGTCTATGGCAATCCTCTCATAAGATGTCAAAGAAGAAGGGATACGTAGCTCAGGGAACTAGCAAGAGGACACACTTCATCCTGGGGATGATGGAAGACTTAGCAGTCAAGGAGTATGATTACCTCATGAACTGCTTCAGAGCGGGAGTTCCTGTTCCTACTCCCATTGGTCGAGTTGGGAATTACCTTACGATGCGATTCATCGGTGATGGGACTCAACCTGCGCCTCAGCTGAAAGATGTTCATCTTGAAAATCCTGAGAAGGTCTTGGATCAGATACTGGATGACTACCTCTTGATGTATAGCAAAGCCCATTATGTCCATGGAGACCTTAGCAAATACAACATCCTTTGGTGGCAGGAACGACCTTGGCTAATCGATGTTCCACAAGCTGTCATTGTGAACAAATGGTCTGACATGCTCAAGGTCGAGAAGCTACTGATCAGGGACATCAAGAATGTGCTTGCTCATTTCGAGACCTACGATATCTACCGAGACCCCAACCACATCCTTGAAGTTTTCCTCACTGAGTATATTCCTGAGAATCTGAAAAACTACAGGGAGCTCGCGTCCGAGGGAATTGAGCTGCTATAGACAGAAGATAGGAGAGAGGAGTTGGTGTAGCTGAGTCCTGGGGTCGTCGAGAAGTTCAATCCGAAGAAGGCGAGCGCCTTGTCTACC
>CAJHYO010000081.1_pt1 | contig 11303 bp, 10 predicted proteins | sample 9198741 | NCBI WGS metagenome assembly CAJHYO01 (sample SAMEA7708364, study PRJEB35096) | sediment metagenome | biome: marine neritic benthic zone biome [ENVO:01000025]; feature: sediment [ENVO:00002007]; material: shallow marine sediment [ENVO:03000034] sea grass bed [ENVO_01000059] ... | reverse complement strand
TTCTTGATTGCTGAATTGAAGTCCAAGAATGCCTTTGACTTTGACATCTATGGAATGAAATCACGGTCCGCAGATGTGAACAATGTTGTCAGTGAGTTTGTCTTGGACCGCAGACCGCTGACCATTGAAGAGTGGGAAAGCGTCCTCTCGAACACTCCTGATGACTATGAAGAAAAACAACTGGATGTTTATGAAACAGCCATCATCGCTGATTATCAGAATGTGATGCAAAAAGATGTTGACTGTCAGAAGAAGCTAGCAAAGTCTGTGATTGTTGTTGATTCATTCCAGAACTGGAAAGACATCAGTGAGGCAATCCTTCCTCTCATCATGAGGGCATATGATGGATGTGTTGATGGTGCCCTCTCTGAGGGTGATTTTCTAATGCCTTCCAATAGGGATTCGAACTTGAGGATTGCTATGAAAATGCTCTCCGTCGCCAGGCCAGTTACAAATACTGTGCCCACAGACATTCCCGTTCCAATGAGTTCTTTCAGTGAGAGGGTTGTGGATGAGAAGGAGTTTGTCCTCTATCTCACTGTACCTGGGTCCGGGTCTTCCGCTCAGTCAGCTGCAACAATAGCAGAACGATGGCATAGTCTGGAGTATGTGTATGAACATGCGAAGCGACGGCATCGAGATGTGTACTGGTTTGACCTTGTAGGTGAGTACAATGATCCCATTCTGAGAAAGAAGCAGTTCAGACTGAGATATCAAAGTGAACCGATACAGCGGTTCTTCAAACGTCGAGTTCAGATGAAAGATATCTCTGACAGAGTCAGGGACTTTGTCTTTGAAGGAGATTCTATTAACACTCTTAGAACCTGCATACATGACATCATCAGCGGCAGTCGAGATCCCATAGTAGTGGTTTCAGGTTGGGATAACATTCGTCGAAGCACACCATCACCGTTCGACAGATATCTTGATGAGGTTGTAGCAACCTTACTGCAATCTTTTCCAAAGAGATGCACAGTCTTGTGGTGTGCGCGCCCTATACCCATCGCTCAGAACAGCACGATCTATTCCACGAGATGTGTTGCTCCATTCTACCAAGGGGCACTATTGCAGAGCTTTGTTGATACCATCATATGGAATGTAGTGATGCCACCAGATCGAACGGGTGCAAGGATGCCTACGAATGACCATGAAAGGGCAATCTTCATCGAACGTGCGGGAGAAGCTCTTGAGCAGTCAGTAATCAAGATTGAACCACTGAAAGGATGGGGAGCAAGATTCCGGTCAGGTGGACGAGAATTGAAATCGGTCTTTCACAAAGGAGGGGGTCTATCCATAGCACAAAGCAGTTGGTATGAAGAAAAACAGCTTGAACGTGCGAGGGAACTCTTACCCCATCTATTAGAAGAACACGAGTATAATCCAGGTCCACGGGCAAACCTCACGCTTGATGTGAAACAAGTGGCCTCAGGATATGATTCATCAGAGGAACGACTTCCACTGCTCTCTTTTGCTCCCATGCAGGTCTATGCTCAGAGGAAAGGGGAAGAGGGCATTCGAAAGACAGACGTCGATGGAAGATTCCGGACTCTATTATCGATTGCTGATATTGATCGAAGGAGAGAGTACAGGGAGATGCGGCTTAAACAGAATCCCCCAAAGCGGACAACCCGTCCTCCCTTAGAGCGCTTCCTCATTGAAACAGATGTAGGCATTTCAAAAATAGTACACACTGAAGTCCAGTATCTAAAAGAATGCATTTTGTTTCTTAGACACAGAACAGAAACCCATTTGACACCGTTGCTTAATGAGATATCAGGGGTACTTGAACGCACAGTTGAGAAGACCGGTCCAGACAATATTATTACATTTTTGAACTCGTTGCGACTGGTTCGTCAGATACTGGAAACCAACACCCTGAGTATGGTAATTTGGAGGCGGTTATTCCCTTATCGTTCTGCATTGCCAAAATCTCTCACGAAGCACCAAGAAGAACACTTGACCTCAATGAAGAAGCGGTATCCAGACATTCTCTTGATAACAGGAAATCACCTCTTTCTCCTAATGCTGGCTGCACTAGGGCCGTTCTCGGACATCTCGTTCACAGAATCAATTTGGTCATTGTGGGATTATGTTCAACCATGGCATCTGATTGGTCTTGGATTCAGAACAGTCTATCTCAGGAGTCACAAAAGAGGGAGATCCGTCCTTGACAGGCACAAGGTCCTACGGCAGTCACGACAACGTATCACCAAACACAACAGAGTGCTAGAGGCACAGACTTCTCCGACAAATGTGCGGTTTGGGCAATTGATTTCTCTGCCATCTTCAGGAGCAGAGTCTACCTATCTCTGGTTGCTCTTTCAGAGGCGCTCAGGCACCTATGACATGAATGCTGCGCTCCTGAACCCTAGAGGAATTGACCCCTCTCTCTCTCCTCAGGACACTCTCAGGGAGATGGTGTCAGAGAAGACCTACTGGAGTGAGAGCGACCTCAACTTGTTGAGCTGGCACGCGAAGCTGGAAGGCAATGAAGTCAGAATTCCCGTGATGGTAGCGAACCAGCAGGGCCTACAAGTTCTCTGGATAGGTGACAGAGAACAACGAGTTTGGACTCCTGTTGGACGGATTCAGTACACTACTCGACAATTTGAAGATGTGACTCTGGTTCGAACTATCACCCTATCTGCTGACCCACACCTTCTATCTGTGAATTATGAAGATGTACGGCGCCCGGTTCATCGAATAGAGGACACAGTAGACACAGCCCTTGTGATTCTCAATCACGGACTGGCTGGGTGCATTCCTGCTGTCTGCGAAGTTTCTCTTGATGCAGACGAGAAAATGTATATGGTCAGTTTCAAGGAAAGTGACAGAGGCAAGTCACTTGGAGAGCTGCGAATTAGCAGAACCGGCAATCTTCTTGAGGTGCTCAGACGTCCTGACGTTGAATGCGAGCCTGTCTTGGTAAATGGGAAGCGACTGATTTGGAGCAGATTTAGGAATATCTCTTACGCTGAGGATGTTGCTTTGCTCAGGCCATGGGTGGACAGAAAAGACCCCTTCACTGGGCTTGCTCTGACATACCCACCAACTGCAAAACACCTCATAGATGCTAGGAAGGAATTCAACTTTGTATTAGAACTCTTCCATGATCCATGGACCTGTCCCTTGAGGCATACGACTCTAGAAGCAATACAGGCATCTCACAAACGAGTACTAGCTATGGGACATCACTACATGTTCAGATATGCGAGTCATTGGGCGGAGCCCGAACGGATTAGCAATGAGCCTGGTGTACACCATGGATCATGCTGGAGAATCTACATTGACTCGCCACATACTCTCACGCCAGAACTGTTGGAGCTCATGGAGGGCAGGTTCACCGATGGTCAAATCAGGTCACTACTGAGTCCGCAGGAACTAGTATATCAGTCTAGAGAAACGCAGGAGTGGACAACCCATACATTCAGGATAGAACTGAAGAAGGGATGTATCGAGGAGATGCAAGAGTCCTGGCATCTTAGGACTATGCTGGAGGAGCTGAGAGGAGAGAAGTATGACCAGAGCCTTCCCGGAGCACATCTGAAAAGTCCAGACAGGTGGAATCCACTCTTCATCATAGAACCCGAGAAGATTGTTGTGCAGTTGAGAGAGAGCGATACTGGGACTGTCAAAGAGAAGGTCATTCCTGAATCAAATGTGGCTCTGCGACCTACTGATGAGGTGCAGGAGCTTCTGGAGAGAGAGATGAGGGCACTCATTGAAGAATGCGGAATCAGGGTTGACAGAAGGCTGCGTGCAGCAATAGATGAGGAATTGTCTGCCTCGATTGATGTCTTCGGGGTGAAAGAGGACGGGGCTACTGTAGTGCTGGATAATGTGAAGATAGGGAGGGACTCTGTTGGAGGGCGTGTCCTCTATGTTGTCTTGACGGCTGATAATGAAACTCATGAGATACCAGTGACAAGACATCTGCATGATATCAGGGCTATAGGGCGCTTTAGTAGGAAAGAGTTTGAGAGTAAGGTGATTTCGATACTTCAAGAATTCAATATCAGTAAGAAGGATAGAGCGCGAGCTGTGAGAGATTCTGTTAGATTGATGAAACGAGAGCGGCTCATCAAGAGATAGATATTGACAGGAAATGGGGTCAGGCAATTGAACTGAGCCTCATGGTTTTTTGACTCTCTTCTCCAATTGGCTATGACCCAGATGATTTTGGATATACCAAATTCCAATGCATGCACACTGTTTGTAGGAGTTAAAATAGTGATAATCATTCGAACAATTGATGAATAATGAGTGATTCTCCTGTAATAGCTCGTGATGCTCTACTCAGATCTCTGCAGGACATACTAGGTGAGTTAGCTGACCAAATAGGAGAACTCCCTTCTACTTGTGAAGGGTGTAATGTGATGAAAACATTGTCTGAATTCGCAGTGAAACTCCGGAGGGCTGGCCTTCAAGAAGAAGCTGAGATCATTCGTGGTGTACGTGAGTTCTACAATATCTAGGATTCCTCCAAAATCTTGGCAATTGCCATAACTCCTTTGGTTACCTCTTCACCCTTGCTGGTCAAACGGAGATATAATCGAGTCTTCTTCGTCAAATCGATGTACTCCTCGTATTCTTCAATGAGACCAAGCTCAACCAGAGCCGTTCTAGTCTTCTCGATTGCAGGTTGTGAGGCAATGCCAAGGTTATCATGACGTTTGATAACCTGTGAGATAAATCGTGGTCCATCTAATAGGGTGACAAGCAGTCGGAGAGCTCCGGTTCTCTCCAGTAGCGCCAATTTTGTGAAGCCAACGCTCTCCATCGAACAACACCAAATTTACTGAATATTGAGTTTAAATAAGCATTATGTTTATATGCAATATTACATATATAATACTGTATATCAATACGAAGTATAAATGAGGGAGGATCCGTGAAAATGGAACACCCCGAAATATCTTCACTACTGCAAAATGATGGGATCATGAAGAATATGCAGTACTTAGAGACCGAATCTGACATTTCAAACCAACAATATTCAGCTGATTCGGCAGTGTTGGTGTGGAAATGGAAAGGAGGTGAAGGAGAACCATGAATACAAAACGAAGGATTCTGATATCGCTGGCTCTAATTGTCATCGTTATGCCCATGTTCATATCTGCTGTTAGTGCCGCTAAGCCTAGGGGATTTCCTACATATTGGTATGACATGGCGATGGAAGACCATGAAGTTCTTTCTGGGACCATGACGGCGGCTGGTGGAGGCCAGTACCGATGTACCGAAGACGGTTATGGTTACCATTGGTGGCTTAGAGATACTGTTGGAAAAGTACCTACATATGCACTCGATGTGAGAATCGTATTCTATATCAAGCAATATGGATCAGATGATGAACCCTTGGAAGTCAGAATTAACTATAGAGCCACTGGACAGTCTTGGCAAAAACTCCTAGACAGAAATTACCGGTCGGGAAATTATCCTAATGGACAGACATTGATGATTGACCTGACACCGAGTCAGGTTAGCACAGTTAAAGGCAAATATATAGATTGTCAGATGGAAAGCGCTGGTGGCGATAGCCAAGAATGGTATGTCAAACTGTTCAGAGTGCAGTATAAGGGCTACTAGATAAAGCGAACGGAGAGGATTGTTCCTCTCTATCCTTTTTATTCATTAAAATCAACTAATAGATATCAACAAGAACAAGGACTCACACCATGCCTATAGATTGTCGAGAAAGGCCAACTGCCCATTTGAACCGAACTTCGTAACTTCTTCTATAACTGCAGAAACCGGTTTCTTGGAGAAAATCTAGAACTTGATGAGATTGCAAACAGACCCGTGAGAAGCTGTATTGAAACTGGCAAAGCTAGATTATGAAGAACTGGTGCAAATACAGATGTAGAGAGAGATATCCTATGATATATGGTGGTGCGTCTGGGAACTGATTAAAATCTGGCCTGATGCCAAGGCAGTATGTGAGTTAGGAAACGCAAAGTTTCTTGTGGAGAAGGACACACGTATCGACATCCGCAAAGATTGTATCTTTGTCCTTGTCTGCGAGAAGAGCAAAGTTGGCAGACAGTTAGCGGAGGGACTACGACAGAAAGGTTTCACTCTCAATCTTGTACTCACCAGAGGGCATTCACCGAATGATGTGAAAGGGATAGCGCTCAATATTGTGCTGGTTAAGCAGAAGAATGAGAAGAATCCAGCGACAATGTAGGCATGCAACTGGTTGAAGAGAAGGTCAAAGTGATGTACGCTTATGACTAAGGGAGTGGTTAATGCTCATTCTGATTATGACTATGAAGAATATTTGGACCTACAGGGTAAACAAAGAGGAAAGAAAGATTGGAGATTTTGAAATCGACATCATTCAGGTTGAGTTTGGTTTAGAGTCATTCGTTAAGCTTGCTCTAGACATGATTGAGAGAGAATGCTCCGTCTGGGACCTCTCTAGGATAGGTGTTGAAGATTTCTAGCTGGGAGAGCCAGACAATCTCTTTGGCGAGGCTTTGGATGAATGAGCAGAACTGGCTAAGGAAAAAAGAGAGATTAATACCTCTCTTCATAGACCATAAGAAGATATCAGGAGAGCCGCGTTACATACTATCGAAGAGCAAATGAAGGACAATGAGAAGGATTTCACAATGAGATTGTGGTGACATGCCCCGCTTGTTGTCAGATGTTTGTTGTCTTATCACAGACTCGACCAGTCAGAGCAGCCTGATTTCCGGTCTTATGCGAAGAACACAGATATACACCAAAAGTGAAGTGTAGACCTGTTTGGAAAATTAGGGGAACTCTCTTGAAACGTAGAACAGCCCTCAGGTGCGGGCGAAATCTTTTAGCTGATAAGGCGGAGTACCTGATGGGAAGTCCAACTCTTTGCACACTCTTGATCACAATGATTCTACTTATAGCTGTATTGGTCCCAACGCCATCAAGTGCTCAATTAGTATGGCATGATGACTTCGAGGATGGGGATCTAGATGGCTGGACAGTTAATTGGGGTAATTTCACGGTTGAAAGTGGCGTTCTCAAGTTAAAGAACAGAACGTATCAGGGTCTGGATATCTCCAGAGGCGAAATAAGTCATCCCAGCACCGGTGTGGCTGGGTCTTGGAGTTTCGAAATTGCAGGGCGAGAATGGTGGGTTGATGTCATTGCCACATCATTGGATGGCATTGGATATCGCCTGATCAAAGATATCAACCTTGGAACGATGTTCTTTCTTGAGAAAATCATAGATGGACCTGATGAACGACTTGACATGTATAGATACTGGGGAAATGATTCTCGCCACTTTGTGAATATAACAAGAAATAATGACGGGCGCTTCGAGGTATCCATTGATGGAGTTGTCGCGTTAGAGGAAACGGACGATTCTTTCATGGAGTCCTCCTATTTCATCTATCACGCTGATGGGAATGATAGCGCTCTGGACAATGTTGAGGTTGTCACAGAGTTGTACACACCTGTCGAATTTCTCGCTGTTTTCACTACAGTAATCATTGGCACCGTGGTTGTCTTTGTGGTAGCTGGATGGATCTATCGCCGAAGAATTGTTGTCATTGATGGTTGATTGCGGAAGCCAGAGAAGCACAAAGCTAAGGAACTGGATGCGCCCCAATGTCCCAGGGCTGAAATGCAGTCAGTGTAGGATTATCAAGATCTTGACTCTGAGGAGTTCTCCAATCTGAGGCATCCTTTATGATATCTCTCACAGAGTGATGTCATTTCGCAGTCCGCACTGAGAATGGACATAAAGCTTTCGCCATGATGCGCATGAAGTCACCTGGAATTTGGTCTACTTGAATAACTCGTGGAGATGAATCTGATGCTCTCCCAGTTTTCCATCATAGTTTCCAGCAGTCATCTTTGTGATTCCAGGATGCTTACAGACCTCTTCGATGGCAACCTTGGTGGCTTTTGCTACATCCTCTTTGGTCAGACCATTGATCACTATTTCCTGGACAAACTCACTTCCCTTTGGGACCATTGTATCTGGTACCAGTGCACGAAGTGACGGACAGAACTTCTCATTTGTCGAAGCGAAGAGAACCTTATATCGCGACGATGGCTTGGATCCTGAACCTACGAGTCCACCGGGAAATGGCGTGTAGGCACCCTCAACTTTCTCTATTGCCTTAACTGCAGCCTTTCCGCTTTCCATGCCGCTCTTTACATCCTTACATGTATAGATGATGTTCCCACCAGCGACTCCCTTCACACGACCGAACTTATTCTGCAAGACGCATGTCCCACTCATTCGTGGAATCAGCCACAGAACTCTGCCATCGATAGGGCCCTTCTTTGTCTGGTATCCATCTCCAAACAGGGACACCTTCTTCCCTATCTCATAGAGGTCCTTGGGATTAGGAGTGTCGTCAAAAGCGCTCGCTGTCGGACTTGTAAGAACACATTGACCTAATCGAGCTAGTAGCTGCGGTTCAAGCTTCTTCTTCGAGCCCACCGCAAAGATTACTCTGACTCCTGGACGACCATCCGGAGTTTCATCCGGTCCAAGCAGGTATTCAATTCCAGCTTCTGCCGGTGCCATTATCACAGAAGTCCCAAAGCCGGTAGCCTCGGTGGCCGTGATATACGCCCACTCCTGATCATAGGCAGTGATGATAGTTCTGTTCATATGCATGCTGAATGCTTCAGCAAATGTGTCCTCAACTGGTACACCGTTGATCTCCATCTCGCGCACCACTGTATTTGATGTGAGTACGGGCTACATTTGTGCTATTTCTTTCTTACCTATTTGCACAGGTCATTCTGTTCAGAGGTTTTAAGAGGAGGAAAGACTCCGAAAATCGTCGTAGGATGGTCTGACTTATGACTATGAATCTGAAGTTGACCAAAGAACTAGACATTCCTCTTGAAGCAGACACCATAACTCCAACTCATTTTGCAGGAAAGAGTGCTGCAGAGATAGGAAAGCTTCCAGTTCTTCAGGGAAATAAGACCCTAGAGATTGCTGCTTTCTTTGACGTCTCTGGAGAAACTGGTGGCACCCCTGATGAAACTGAAATTGTTGTGAGTGGTAATCTAAAGGATATCAAGATGATAGGCAAGGGCATGAACGGCGGGAGGATCACTGTAGAAGGAGATGTTGGAATGTATCTAGGGGCTGAGATGATAGCAGGCCGGATACATGTCAAAGGCTCTGTTGGTTCATGGGCTGCTGCGGAGATGGAAGGAGGGAACATCCAGATTGAGGGAGATGCTGGAGACTATCTCTGTGCTGGCTATCGAGGCAGTCCGGATGGGATGAAGGGAGGGAGGGTCTATGTCGCAGGCAATGTAGGACGCGAAATGGGAGCTCATATGCGGAAGGGCTTCATAGCGGTGAAAGGCGATGTAGACACACTTGCCGGAGTCAGAATGAAGGGTGGAACAATCATAGTTGTAGGGAATATCGCAGACCGTCTTGGTGTTGAAGCCACAAAAGGCATGATATTTTGCTTAGGAAAGGTGGATTCGCTGCTACCCACCTACAAGTTCAGCGGGAGTTCTGAGAGAGAGTTCACGAATTATTATCTGCGATACCTGAGGTCTCGGAGACCGGACTTTCTAAGCGAGGACGTAGACTTTGCTGAAAAATGGGCGAAGTTTATGGGCGACTTTGCAGAGGGAGATCCGAAACAGGAGATCTATCTTCGCGAGGCAGCAAACCAACATTTGCTCTGAGGAGAGAAGAGTATGAATCCAAGCGTTAACAAAAAGGCATTCGAGATTGTCAAGGAGATGATGGATACAAAAGACGAACTCAATTGCACCGTGACCGAACAGGGTAATGGAGCTACCTTGATTGATGCGGGTATTGAGGCGTCTGGGGGATTTGAAGCTGGAAGACTCGTCGGAGAGATATGTCTCGGAGGTCTTGGAACCGTTCGGATAACCCACCAGCACGTCGGAGACATGACGCTTCCTGCAGTGGTCGTCAGTACTGATTATCCAAAGATCGCAACAATGGGGTCTCAATTTGCAGGTTGGGTCGTCGACATCAAAGGAGATGAGGGGAAGTACTTTGCAATGGGTTCAGGACCAGCTAGAGCCCTTGCTGTTGTTGAGAAGAAGCTCTACAAAGAGCTCGACTACAAGGATAAAGCCAAGGTTGGTGTTATTGTTCTTGAAACACGGACACCACCTCCAGAATTTGCGACTAATTTCATTGCTGAGAAATGTGGAATCTCTGCATCGGATCTCTATTGTGTCATGACACCGACTGCGTGTGTTGCTGGTTCTGTTCAAATCTCAGCCAGGGTTGTAGAAGTGGGTGTACACAAGCTACACGAGCTCAAGTTTGACCCTGGCAAGATTAGAGCTGGACATGGTATTGCGCCTATAGGACCTGTAGCCAAGAATGATAACAAAGCGATGGGTGTCACGAATGACTGCATTCTCTATGCAGGACGCACCTTCTACTTCATCAGACCAGATGAGGAAGATGATCTTGCAGCTCTGGTGGAGAAGGCTCCTTCATCAGCCTCAAGTCAGTATGGTCAGCCTTTCTTCAAGCTGTTTAAGAGTTTCGAGTTCGACTTCTATAAAGTCGATCCACATCTCTTCAGTCCAGCAGAGATCACAATCAATGACATCGTCAAAGGCAAGACCTACAAAGCTGGTGATGTGAACCCAGAAGTTCTGAAGCAGTCATTTGGAATGTAGTATCTATTGCGAAATTCCCTTTGCAGATGCACAATCAGTAGGTGAGTTGCCATTTTCAGAGGCTACGCCATCTGAGAAGATTCTGGGGTCCTTAATAATCAACATCCACATAGAAGAATGTCCATATCAAGGAGTTCCGATAACTTTGCAGACAATTCTGGATCCAACAGTAATCTCTAGCTTGACAACTGCGTTTCTATCGTTTTGTCTCTCAACGTACCTGTATTATTTGTGGAGAAGACAAACCAATAGGCTCTACACTGACCTTCCATTGATGTTTAGTATAATCTTCATCAGTTCAGCAGTAAGCCAAGTCCTTCAAGCCTTGCCTTTACTGGGCATTATTGGGGATACTGTTGAGATGTTCCGCATTCGTGCCTTTGTGGTTTTGGTGATGGTTGTTCCAATGGTGGTTGTGCTTCTTAACATTCTAGCCCCTAGATTGAAACGTCATCATAGCAAATTCACTGCAGCATTTGCAGTCTATTGGATAGCGGCTACATTCCTTGGCACAAGTCGAGAACAAATTATGACCTTGGTCATCCCCTTTCTGCTGGTACTAATGGTAGGCTGGCTTGTCATGTTCTCTATAACTTGGAAGACAGGTCGACTGAAAGAGGTTCGAAGTGACCTCATGGTATTTGCAACCATTCTTTCCATCA
>CAJHYO010000074.1_pt1 | contig 11357 bp, 14 predicted proteins | sample 9198741 | NCBI WGS metagenome assembly CAJHYO01 (sample SAMEA7708364, study PRJEB35096) | sediment metagenome | biome: marine neritic benthic zone biome [ENVO:01000025]; feature: sediment [ENVO:00002007]; material: shallow marine sediment [ENVO:03000034] sea grass bed [ENVO_01000059] ... | reverse complement strand
TGATAGATAGCTTTTACCTCCTACCCGGACTCTCTTTCCGGTTCCGAGGACCACTTCTACACCTAGGAGCTGGTCATATGCATACCCATACTTCGCTCCAAAGATACTCATGCCCATGCAACTTAGAGCACCACCTATGGTGGAGGAGAGGCAACTCTCTGGCTGGTGAGTGAAAAATACACCATGTTTCTTGGCTGCAGCTTGTACCTCAGCCATAGTAGCTCCAGCTTGTGCTGTGATGGTTAGATTTGCTGGGTCAACCTCAATGATTCGATTCATACGTTTCGTGTCAAGAACGATTCCATGATGGACTGCAAGAGGATTGCCCGACATACTTGTACCGGCGCCCCAAGTATAGACGGGTATCTTGAACTCATTTGCCACGGTAACAATCTGCTCAATCTCTTCAACAGATCCTGGTTTTACTACAAGATCAGGAGTATAATCATCTGCAATGCCCTCTATTGAGTAGTCTTTTGAATACACGAGCCGATCGCAGAGTTCTTCGGTCACATACTCTGAACCTACAATACTCTTGAGCCGTTCAAATAGTGAGGATGAAGCTTGCATTCGTCATCAATCCTAAGGTCTGTGCGCCTTGGTTGTGGAAGCCAAGTAATATCATTATTGAATCAGCTCACTCATCTCTGATGACCGAGGGCAACAGTTGTATAGGGGTTGGTGTCTACGCGGTCAGGGCGCAAGACCCAAATGTAGGTGGGATTGCGGACCAATGAGCACAGATGTGCACCCCTATCATTCCAAGAGGTAGTTCCTGCAATGTCGGAATCGGATGACCTTCAGAACCGAGCAATCAATACTATTCGTTTCTTGGCTGCCGATGCTGTGCAAAAGGCAAACTCGGGACACCCGGGCATGCCGATGGGCGCTGCGGCCATGGCGTATGCTCTATGGACTAGACATCTCCGTTTCAACCCAAAGAACCATGAATGGGTAGATCGCGACCGGTTTGTTCTGTCGGGTGGTCATGGGTCCATGCTACTATACGCTCTCCTCCACCTTACAGGGTATGATGTGTCACTCGATGACATCAAGAACTTCCGACAATGGGGATGTCGTACTCCGGGTCATCCTGAGAACTTCTGTACTCCCGGTGTGGAAGTCACAACTGGACCTCTAGGTCAGGGAATGAGTAATGCACTTGGCATGGCCATTGCAGAAAAGCATCTTGCAGCTGTGTTCAATAGACCAGGTCATGAAATTGTCGACCACTACACTTACGCTATTGTCACTGATGGCGATTTGATGGAGGGAATCTCATATGAAACTGCGTCTCTGGCAGGACACCATCAGCTCGGTAAGCTGATTCTACTATATGATGATAATCAAATCTCAATTGATGGAAGCACCGACGTGACATTCACTGAGCATCGCGGTGCTCGGTTCGAGTCACTCGGTTGGCATGTGCAGTCAGTTGCTGATGGCAATGATGTTGCTGCAATCGACAAAGCAATTTCAAACGCGAAGAAAGACCAGCGACCTTCAATAATCATGGTCCGAACGCACATTGGTTTTGGAATGCCAAACAAACAAGACACTGCTAAAGCCCACGGCGAACCACCAGGAGAAGAGGAATTAGAAGGAGCTAAGAAGAACCTCGGTTGGCCCTTGGAGCCACACTTCCTCATACCAGAAGACGTTCTTGAGTTCTATCGCAAATCTGTATCGCGTGGAGTGAAACTAGATGAGGAATGGCAAAAGAAAATGGAGAACTATCGAAAGGATCATCCAGAGTTAGCAGACGAATTCGAACGTCGTCTTTCCGGCAGACTTCCGAAAGGCTGGGACTCGGACCTTCCCACCTATGAAGCTGATGAAGCAGGTATCGCTACAAGAAATCCATCAGGTGATGTCATAAACGCACTTGCCCCGCATCTTCCAGAGCTATTTGGTGGTTCGGCTGACCTTACAGGCTCAAACAAGACATGGATAAAGGATCATCCAGCTTTTCAGAAAGAGTCGCCTGAGGGAAGGAACTTCTTCTTCGGAGTCCGTGAACATGCAATGGGCGCGCTTGTGAACGGCATGGCAGCACATGGTGGGTTCATTCCCTATGGTGCCACTTTCTTAATCTTCTCGGACTACATGAGGCCTGCTATTCGCCTCTCTGCACTCTCTAAACACAGAAGCATCTGGGTCTTCACTCACGATAGCATAGGTGTTGGGGAGGATGGTCCGACTCACCAGCCAGTAGAACAGTTGGTTGCATTACGTGCCATTCCTGATCTTGTAGTCCTGCGTCCTTGTGATGCAAACGAGGTTGTGGAGGCTTGGAAAGTAGCCATTAACCGGTCCGGAGGACCTACGCTGATGTCACTGACTCGACAGAAGATTCCTGTCCTAGATCGGGGTACTTACAGTCCTGCTAACGGACTTGTTCGGGGGGCTTACGTACTTGCGGACCTTGGAGATGGTCCATTGGATGTCATACTGATGGCAACAGGTTCTGAGGTCGGTCTCATCACCAGAGCAGGGGAGAAGCTCGCTCAAGAGGGGGTCAATGTCCGTTTGGTCTCATTCCCCAGCTGGGAGCTGTTTCAAGAACAGGGCGAAGACTATCGTAACTCAGTCCTTCCACCTGATGTGAAGGCACGTTTGGCAGTCGAGGCGGGCAGGTCCCAAGGATGGGAACGTTGGGTTGGCGACATAGGTGCTGTTTTAGCAGTGGAAACATTCGGTGCTTCAGCACCAAACAAAGTGGTATTCGAGAAGTACGGTTTCACTGTTGAGAATGTTATCAAGCACGTCAAGGAATTAATGAAGGGTAAATAGGCCTCAGGAATTAGGTCAGTGTTTCAGCATACTCAGAGATGATCCGCCGCTCCGCACGTCTTAGTCGCTCCTGCATTGCTACGCGTTTGATGCCAAGTTTCTTGCACATCTGATCAATACGTGATTTACGAGGCATTTCATAGTATCCAGATTGAAATGCCAAAAGAAATGCCTCTTGCTGTTTCTCTGTTAGTGCAACTCTAAAGGAGGCCGTTGGCTGGGACTTTAGTCGTCTGATACGAACGTGAGGGAACTTTGCTCGCAGTGAACGGATTAACTCACTCAGGGTGTCTTGAGATGGTGCCAATACTGTATGATACTGCAGGCCATTTTCTACAACAATGGGAAGACGTGTCATGCATCCGCTTGCCAGGATGGTTTCATGTATCGAAGTCCGTGTTAGCTTATGGACCACTCTTGTCCAATACGCTTCTTGAGACCTATGCAGGATGTTTACTTCTTTAATGCTGGGTGAGCCTTTGAGGCCCTCGATGTAATTCTGAATCGCCTCTTCATCTCCCTTCGAAGACTCGGTTATCCCAAAACCTGTATCACCATTTATGGTCACAAGAGTCACACGAACAGGAATCTTCCGAGTGAGGTCACAGGAGTAGTAGTCCTCAGCGCCAACCTCGATTGTACATTGAAGCACCATTAATATGCACCCGTCTTATGACGGCATCAAGCTAATCCATCATTAATGCTTCGTTTAACACAGGTCGAAAGGATGAACTCGGAATTGGCACAGGATTCTAAGAACTCGGACTCGGAAACAGCACCAAAACGACACTACAAGGCAGTAGGCGAAGCGCTCTTTGTCACAGTTCTCTGGGCATCATCATGGGTCATAATCAAGTTTGGTCTTGAGGGAGAGGGTCTCCCTCCAGTCACCTTCGCAGGACTGAGGTATTCTATTGCAGCAGGGATACTCCTAGCGATAATCCTTTCAAATCCAGCGCATAGAGCTTTGATCAGAGATCAAGACAGACAATGGTGGCGGACCATCTTTCTCTATGGTTTGGTGTTTGTGGCTATTACTCAGGGGTCGCAGTTCATAGGACTGGATCTTATGGATGCTATCCCAGTGTCAATGCTTCTTAATCTCACACCTATTGTTGTTCTAGGATTGGGTATCTTTATGCTCAAAGAGGTACCTACTAGGATTCAGACAGTCTTGGTCTTCCTTGTCGTTGCAGGCGCGATGATATACTTCTATCCAATTGACCTAGACCTCTCTGAAACAGTCGGTCTCATCGTTGTCTTGATCGGTGTAATTGCAAATGCATTCTCGTCCATAATGGGGAGATCAATAAACAGGGAGCGAAACACTCCTCCCATCGTTGTCACAGGTGTGAGCATGGCAATTGGAGCAGCAGTTCTTCTGGTGACTGGTGTAGCGTTGGAGGGACTAACAGTAGTCACACCTGTTGCACTTCTCTACATCATATGGTTGAGCGTCGTAAACACTGCTTTCGCATTCACTCTATGGAACAGAGCCATGCAGACACTTCGGGCTGTAGATATCACTGTGATAAACAGCACAATGCTGCCCCAGATAGTGATATTGTCCATAGTCTTCTTGGGAGAGGTACTTGATCCCTTAGATTGGATTGGTCTGATTATACTTGCTCTATCTGTAACATTGATTCAGGTACTTCAGGCTAGACGTGCAGCGAACAACAACAAGTTGGAGTAAAATATCACCGTCTACTTCGTATAGTATCCTAATCCCTTTGCCAATTCCATGTATCGTTTCCGGATGGTTGCCTCAGACACTCCAGCAAACTCAGCAAGAGAACTCTGTGTCACATGGTTCTTTGTTAGAATCGAGGCGACATATACAGCGGCAGATGCTTGACCAATGGGATTTTGACCAGGGGGTATTCCAGCATCCGCAGCACGTTTCATGATCTCATTTGCTTTTCTTCCAACAACGGCAGTTAGCTCTAGTTCCTTCACACATCTGTTGATAAAGGACTCAATATCGAATTCATCAGTATATTCTTTCATGTCGATTTCCTCTCGAATATTGAATATAAGGTGACTGAAAAAGCAGGTATAGTATTAGATTTGCTTTTCTTTTTCTAAGATTCTCAAATAATTTAACAGGACATATTAGATAATATTATTAATCGGGTCTGAGCCCTCTACATATGGTCGCCGATTTTGAATCCATTAGAATCCTAGACAACTATTACCAGACCAGTTCATTCTTCCCAATGCCTGTTGTTCTCATCAGTACCGTATCTGAGTCAGGGCAGACAAACCTAGGTCCTTACTCACTGTGTTTCCCATTCGTCATTGCAGATCAGGGGAAGTTCTCAATGATGTTGGCTACGCGTTCTGATAGCAATACAGCCATGAACATCAAGCGAACAGGCGTGTGCGCCATCAACTTCATTCCTGATGAGAAAAAGATGCTTGAGGGCTGCGTTGCACTTGGATATCCAGGAGAAGCCACTGAGGAGAAGATGAAGAACAGCATCTTCACACTAGCTCCATCAATGAGGGATGAGAAAGACCCTGAAGTCCAGTATCCTGAGATTGTCGAAGAGGCTGTACAAGTCTTTGAGTGTACATGGGATACTAGCTATGACCATAAGCTATGTGAGGAAGGCGACAACTTTGTCCTGCGTGTTGACAACATACTCTTGAAGAAGAAGTTCAAGGATGCCATCATCAGAGGCTTGGATGCCAAGTCATTTCCTAATCTACCGATAGACTACGGATTCAGAGACAACTTGTTCTTCTGGTTCATGAAAGCCTCCAAACCTTATTCGATGAAGATGGCCGAGGGTAAAGGTACCACTTGGAACACGGTTTGGTACGCTGCGAAACGCTATGATCCAAGTGTCGAGTGGACCGAGGATGCATGTGCCAAGCTAGTCCGTGTTCCAAGAATCTTCCTCAAGAGAGCGATAGCAGGATGTGTAGAGGCTGCGAAAGAAGAAGGGATTCAGCTAATCACTCCCGAATTCCTTGACAAGATTCAGGACAAACGACGCCAGGAGAAGGCGGATTAAATATCCTTTATGAGGTTCATGTCCAGTAGGGTTTTCGAATGTACTTGTAGGAGTTATGGGCTGCTAGTGCTCCTTGGGCAGCAGCCACTGTTGCCAGTTGATAGACAGAGATGATGTCACCAGCAGCGAACACACCCTCAATGTTCGTGCGCATCTCCTTGTCAGTTACCAAGAACTTGCCATCCATCTCAAGACCTAGATCTGCAAAGACCTCGGAGTTAGGAACTAATCCAATGGCTATCACTACGCGATCCATATCCATGTTCCTTTTCTTTCCCATCTTGTTATCGAGCAATGTCACCTGAGATACCTCAGTTTCACCACTGATCTCCAATAGCTCCGTATTGTACAGAATCTCGGCCATTCCCTCATCAATGACTTTCTTCACCGAGGTTTCAGCTGCTCGAAAGGCATCCTTTCTGTGTGCTAGCCATATTTGATCTGTCACTCTGTTTGCATCAATCACTGCATCAAGTGCTGTGTCTCCTCCCCCAATCACTAACACTCTCTTATCCCGAAAGAATTCAGGCTCTGTTATGTAAGGATACACTCCACGATCCTTTCTGGAGAACTTATCCTCACCGGGAATTCCAAGCAAACTAGGCCTCATTCCAGTTGCTATGATGACCACTTTTGAACGGTAGATTCCCTCAGGAGTAATCACGTCTTTCTCTGGCGTTATCTTTGTCACACGCTCTCTGATTAAATGCGCTCCTTGTTCTGCAGTCTGCCGAACCCATTCCGACACTAGGTGAGAAGCCAGTATCTTGTTTACGCCCGGATAGTTGAACACGTGTTTGAATGGATAAATCGTAGAAAGCAGTCCGCCCCATGACCCGCCCTCAAATACAGCAGTTCTGAGACCCTTGTAAGCTGCAATCAGTCCTGCAGAGAGGCCTGCGGGACCTCCGCCTATGACAGCTACATCAAAGTCACCTTTGTAATCACTCATATCAATCGAGTTTCACAATAGTTAACTGACTATATAAGAATTGCATTAGTTCAATAATATGGTCCTAAACCTAAGTCTAGGTCTTCCAAGCAGGCTGAGTGCCCATGTACTCATCAGTCTTCTTTTCAGCGGTCTTCCGATCTATGTTCTCACGCTTCATCCAAAACTGAACCATTCCTTCCCTGACCTCATTCCTAGGTTTGAGATTTCCATCGCTATCGCCGCAATAGACACAGACGTTGTTGCCCATCTTCCCCCCTGCAAACTCTTCAGCCTTCGACATTGTCAGTCCACACGACATGCATTTCAATGGTTGTTCACCATCATTGTTCAAGGAAGAGGAGAAGATAAGTAGGAATGCATTCCTAGCTATACGTGGAGCTGCATATAGCTTGAAGGTTTCTAAGGAATGGATAAAGGATCGGATTCTTCTTGCGCTGGATCAAGCCCCTCACCATGGCTACGACCTTCTCTACGCCCTCCCAGAAGAGGCCAGGGGTCTCCAACTGACCACCTTATACCGCTGGCTGCATGCCATGGAGTCCGAGGGTCTTGTGGAGAGTAGAAAGGAGTCAGGCCCCCATGGACCAGATAGGCGTGTCTATCGATTGGGTCCCAGAGGTGAAACACAGCTTCGCGAGATATTGAAGGATGCAATAGAGATTGTACTTCATTTCTATGATGCCTATCGACACTCCGCAGCAACATACCTCCATGATGTGCTCGATGTGGGTACAATAGAAAGAATCGAAGGCAGGATTCTATTAGCATCATTTCCACGTTTCAAAGAACGCGACATGAAGACTGTGGAATATTTAGCCATAAGAAATGAAGGAGCGACTCTAGACATCCTTGGAGACGCGTCACTAGTCAAGCGGACGGGAATCAGATTTCAAGAAATGAAGGGCGACATCTGCGACATAGCTTCCCCGAATGAAAGATTTGCGGAGGTTTGGATGAATGGAGTACCTGAGAGGAGTAGCTTTCCACAGGCTATTGCTGAGTGTAAACGTGTGTTGATGGTTGGCGGCGCGCTCAGAATCATTGCTCCGTTCGTCTTCTTTGATGAACCTACGAAGCCTGGACTAGGGGAGTTTATCCGTGTGACTTCTACTCATCTCTATCCAGAACTAGGTGTGGTTGAGGGTGATGATGTGGGCGCTGTGATAGAGGCCAACTTCACTGAGTGTGGAGCCTATGAAACATTTCCTGGCCTTGTAATCTTCTGGGCGGTAAAGAAATGACGTACATCTTGCGCAACCACTAATCCTTAAATAGTACGATACCGTACTATATTGTTCGGTACCGTACTAATAATCCATGGTGAAAGAATTGAGTGATGCGGAATTAAAGCAGGTTTGTATCAAGTTGCTAAATGAGGCATGGCCAGCTTATCTTACAACAATTGGCAGTGATGGATATCCCCAGACAAGAGCTATGTTCAACCTGAGGAATGCAGAGAAGTTTCCAAAGCTCAAGTCATTCTTCTCTGAACAAGATGATTTCTTCGTGATATTCACGACAAATACCTCCTCTACAAAAATTGAGAATATCAGAACAAATCCCAAGTCAGCGCTCTATTACTGTCTCCCCGGTGAATCGCGAGGGACAATGTTTGGTGGGACGCTTGAGATAGTCACCAACACCAAAGTGAAACAAGTCATATGGCATGATGGATGGGAGAGATACTATCCGGGCGGGTATGATGATCCTGACCACACTGTTCTCAGGTTCCACGCTAGGGAAGCAAGGGGATGGAACCAGAGTCGAACATTCAGGATTGATCTAGGTGATTGAGATTGCAGGTCAGTGAGGGAGGATTTCTCATCACTAAGATACACCATCTTTCAAGTAGAATATTCTCAAAAAAGCTCAAGGAGCATGGAATAGAAATTAGTCCAGGTCAAGGGAGGATCCTCTTTGTCCTCTGGCGGCAAGATGGAATTCCTATCAGAGATTTGGCGGAAAGGACTCAGCTCGGCAAGTCCACCCTGACAGACATGCTGGAAAGGATGGCTGCAGAGGGGCTTATCGAGAGGATATCATCCAACACAGACAGGAGGCAGACCTTGATACAATTGACTGAGAAGACTAGGATTCTGCACCGACAATATCAGGAGGTGTCCCAGGAGATGACTGAGCTCTTCTATCGTGATTTCACGACTCAGGATATAGATGAGTTTGAGGGTTTTCTGAACCGACTGCTCACCAATCTGATCGAAGCTCAGTAAATTCAAAGATGGGTGCCTATTGTGTCATTTCTTGTCAAACTGCAATAACTCAATCACATTTCCAGCCGGGTCGCGTACAGACATGTAGATGCCTGCGGGAAACTTCTGAGGGCTGTCATGAATAAGGTTGGCACCAAGCTCTCTGAGGTCATTCGCGGTCTTCTCGACATCCTCTGTTTCAATGCCAAGTGCCACTTGTGATGTTGCAGGGTACTCGACATCAGATGGCTTGTCTGTCTTCTCAAGTATCAAGGGCAATCCCTCATTCTCTAGATGTACTAAGCAATCATCGTACTTGTGCCTGACCGTGAAGCCGAGTTTGTTGCAGTAGAAGTCCAGAGCTTTGTCCATGTCATCGACATAGACACCTATCACACACACTTTTGTCAACTAGAACACCAAGCACTGACGATAGTGAAATCCGAGATAAGCTTTACATTCCAAGCACAAGGAGAGTACCTAAACTTCTGCCTTTTTCGCGCATCTCTTAGCAATGAGACAAGCTATTGCACCGGCACCAAGACCATTACCTATATTCATTACAGCCAGTCCAGGGGCACAGGATTGGAGCATCGATGCTAATGCAGTTTCGCCCTTTCCACCATGGCCGTAACCTGTGGGAACTGGCACTCCAATGACCGGAATATCGACGAGTGATGCTATAACCGTGGGCAGAGCGCCCTCCATTCCAGCAAACACCACTAATGCGTCCACTTCCTCTTCGAGGATCTTCTTGACTGGCCCCACCAATCGATGCAGTCCAGCTACACCTATGTCATAGAATGTCAGTGCTTCTACACCCATTATACGAGCAATAGCTTCGGCTTCACGAGCATACGCGATATCAGATGTCCCAGCAGTCATGATTGCGATCTTACCTTTCTTCGGTGGTTCAGTCCATTCCTTTGCATGAACAAGCACTGTCAGATGGTCTTCATAACCAGCAACATCAATGATCATACTTGGATGTGATTCCTTGAGCGCATTGAGCTTGGCCTCATTCACTCTAGTAAGAAGGCCTGCACCGCTCTTTTCCACCATGACGCCTACTATTTCGATTAGAGTTGCCTTATTCTTTGACTCTGCAAAGACTACCTCAGGCACTCCGCTCCGCTCTTGTCGGTTCACATCAATCATGCCAATGTCCCCGACTCTTACTACAGCAAGTGAACGAAGCTCCTTTTCAGCTTCTTCTATGTCAATCTTGCCTGAGGCCAATGCTTCTAGAATATCTCGAGTACTTGTCATGGTCCTCTTTCTTCCTGACATCAAGGGTTTTGTGCCTTTCCCAATGCACGTTCAAGATACCGACCCTCGATCATGCTCTTGAGTTTCATCATGGGTATCTTGACTGCGTCACCGTTCAGGTCTTCGGTCAATGAACGCAAGTCTTCATATTCTAGATTTGCTGTGAGAATTGATCCGTCTTGGCGTTTGATAACCTTAATGTGCACCAGACGGCTGATAGCGATTCCAAGTGTGGACAAATCAACTTCGACTTGATCAATGATGTAGTCCGAAGGTACATGTTCGTCTCTTATGACCCTATACCCTAGCGAGCCTAGCTCTGCAAGAAGAAACCCAACAACGGGTTCAAGACTTGACTCGTCTACATCTACAAAGAGCAGGTACTCCGGACGACCCTTCTTGGTTATCGCGGGGACAACATGCATATTTTTGGCACCGCGTTCAATCGCAGTTTCAATGAGGTAAGGGATAACCTCACCACTCACATTGTCAACTGTAATCATGAGAAGCATACGCTTAGAGCCTCCATTGAAAGAAAGGGGGGTAGGGGATAAAACCCCTACGTCTATGGAAGAACTTCGTGTTTCACCTGTCCTAACCAGTCATAGAGTTCCTTGGCCAGCTCTGCGACCTTTAGTGCGTTCTCCCGAGCTCCTGGAATTGCACAGCTCAGGTATGCCCCATTCTCTGCTTCCTTGGCAGCCTTCTTCGGCTCCATGCCGAGAATACTAGCCATAGCTGCAGGAACAGTGATGTTCATGATGCTGAAGCCAATGTATTGCAGCTCCTGTGCCACAACATTTCCACAGAATAGGACCCAGACATATAGTGGGTCATCTGCATTCTTGCCTTCGAGAACAAAGTCAAGTGTGGCCTGAGACGACAGGTTATCAACGTGGTATTTGTTGCCATCAATCTCTAGATCATAGCTTATGTATGAGTCAAATCCCCAATATTTCGCAGTGAACTTGTCACACCGTCGGGCTTGTGGTCGTAGTTCAGTGCGAAATATTGGGGATTTGACTCATACATAAGCTATGATCTAGAGATTGATGGCAACAAATACCACGTTGATAACCTGTCGTCTCAGGCCACACTTGACTTTGTTCT
>CAJHYO010000027.1_pt1 | contig 11639 bp, 11 predicted proteins | sample 9198741 | NCBI WGS metagenome assembly CAJHYO01 (sample SAMEA7708364, study PRJEB35096) | sediment metagenome | biome: marine neritic benthic zone biome [ENVO:01000025]; feature: sediment [ENVO:00002007]; material: shallow marine sediment [ENVO:03000034] sea grass bed [ENVO_01000059] ... | reverse complement strand
TTCAACTTCGAGGCCTGACTTGAAGCCGTGCATGCCAAGGAGGATTCTGGCGTTGCGAACAATCTTCTCAATTGTACCTTCGCCAAGCTTAGTCTTCTTCTGAAGTTCAACAGGGTTTTGCACAGCCAGCAATTCTGCAGTTGTGACGAATACCTCTCGAAGCTTCTTCGCCGCTGCTGGACCAACTCCGCTTACTGCTTCTAACTCAGTCATTGCAATGCCTCCTCAACAATAGTGTCGGACAGTGGTCCATGGATAGGGACTAGTCTGAGAAACGAAGGTATCTCATGAGGCGGTATCACTATCTCACCGCTTGATACATAGACGTAGCTAGATGAGAGCAACTTGACTACATCTTTCTGACACTCTACTGGTACTTTGAAATAGAGTCCCTCAGGACAGAATTCTCCCATCACGCTCACATACCCTCCTAGAGCGTCGTACGCAGAACCTATTGCTCCATCTCCAAAATTCGGACTTGTACCAGGGACTGCTGGCACAATATCACCATGATGGACCATTAGATCCAACAAGTCATCGAGAAATGGCCTCCACAGCCACTGTGGACTTCTGTGTTTACTAACTTCGAGTCCTGCGGCTGCCCCAGCTAGCCAAGCCGCATTGGGCAAGTCCACAAGACGAAATGCGAACCTCTTCAGAACTTCATCTGTAAGCATTATATTGGAACCTCCTCTCCAACTTTTATGCCATTGACAACTTCAGGAAGGGCTGTGAGATCATAGAGCCACTCCTTCAATCCAATGACAATTGGGTCATCAAGCTGGCCATTTCCAAGGACCGAACTCATCAGCGCATTTGTTGCCAGGATGATTCGCTCCATTCCGATTGCACGGTCATCGTAGGACATTGGAGAGAACCAAGGCATGGTGATATATCCGGACTCGCCTGCCAAGAATTCGCGAATGTCAAAATTCCATTCACCTATCACGGGGTCTCTCTTGAGAGTCCCCAACAAAACATCAGTCCACTCTTCCCACTTCCTCATGAAGTTGTAAATGGATGTGGTCAGATTTCGGAGTGACCCGCCCCTTCTGTTCGATTGACCTTCGAAGACAAGGACCAATCGCGTGACATCATCTCGTGCTATTGCATTAACTGCTAGACCTTTACTATATGATGAGGCCATGAGAGATATGGCGGGTACTAGACCTGGAATATCACATGCCAAGTATCGGCCGGGAATCTCTTCCTCAAAACGAGTGAATGTGGATAGAATATCGCTCCGAAGCCCCACAACCAGGATGAGCCAAGCATCACTGTCTGGTCCTGCATATCGTATTCTTGCCTTGACTACATTTCGGTCTCGATTATTGAACATAACCTGCAGAGGCAAGGTCACATCGACCAAGCTCTTGCCTTTCTTCTCACATGCAAATGACAACTGCTCTTGTAGTTGTGTGATCATCACATCAACACCCTGACAAGACCAACGGCAATTTACTTCATCAGATTTCCCTACTGCATTAGTTAACCGTCATATCAACGAAGTATGATAATTAGATAGTAGAAAAGGCCCCCCTGCATGTTTTAGGCGCTTATATGGCCCCATTATCAAAATAAAAATGGTCATTATTGTTTTCTACGATAACAATTGTGGTATTCATGCACCATAGGAGAATGACTGGCACACTTTACGGATTTCGACCCTGCTGCAGAGAAGACTAGACAGATTACGAGAGAATTAGGACGTCATGTCACAGATTTCTGTGCATCAAAGAAACAACGCTTTTCATCCTGCTTTAGTGTGCGTTCTCCACAAATCAAGAGGTTGAAAACGACTCATAATGCCCCTTTGGTCAAATAAAGCGCATTATGCATAGCAAAACATCTACGGCATCGCTGATAACCATCTGAAGAAATGCAGCACTGGTCTTCATTCCCATCAATCGCTAGCCAACAACACTTGACATACTTTACACATGCAAGTTGTAGCAGTAAGGGACTGAGCATCCCGCAACTGTTGGAGCAAAAAGCAGATGTCAATTATGAGTTATCTATTTAGAAAGATAGCAGCAAGAAAACAGAGGGAGATTGACCACATCCTCAATAATCCTGTTGAGGTGATGGATGAGAAGCTCATGTCCATTATGAATCACCATCAGGGCACAGTTCTGGGAAGAAAGTATGGATTTGACTCGATTCGGACTCCCGAGGAATACAAGGAAAAGGTTCCACTCTTTGACTACTACTCACTTGAGCCTTGGATAAAGAAGGTCTACGAGAATCCTGAGGGGAAGATCCTAACTTCGGATCCAGTGTTCTGGTATCTTCAGACTTCAGGTTCATCAGGTGAGCCGAAAAAGCTCCCCATCACTGAGAGAGGGTACAAGGACTACGGGACAGGGAGTACGCTTCTCTGGATGGCCTACGTAAACCAGAACCCTGAAAATGCAAAAGTGCTTGATGGCACAATGCTGATGTTTGGGGCAGCGGCTGAGATGGATCGGATCAACGGCATTCCTCTAGGATACGCAAGCGGCGTGAGTCCTCGAATGGCAAATCCATTGTTCAAAAGGCTGCTGAAGCCGGGTGAAGATGTCTTCAACATTATGGATATGGATGAGAAGCTGAAAATATACGCAGAGTACGCAGTCAAACATGATATAACAGCACTCATTGGCATTACCACACTTTGCCTTGCTTTTGTGAGAAGGATGCAGGACGAATACGGTCCATGGCTCTTGCACCGACTCAAAGGAACAAAGCACGAACAGAAAATACGCAATGTCATGGATGACGGCAAGAAGTTGGATCTTAACGTTCTATGGCCTAACCTACGGCAGCTCATCGCTGGAGGGATTGATACTGATCCCTATCGAGATTGGATGAAGAGGACTCTTCCAAAAATGCAGTTTTGCGAGGTCTATTCCAGCTCCGAAGGATGGTATGCTAGTCAGATGTTTGAGGATCCTGGTGTCCAGATCCTTCCAAACATCAACTACTTAGAGTTCATCCCTGAGAATCAGACGGACCAATCAGAACCTGAAACCATCCCACTGTCGGATGTGAGGAAGGGTCACAGGTATGAGATGGTCCTCACCAACATGGGTGGATATTATCGCTACCGTCTTGGTGATATGATGACCTTTACTAGTATCGACCCATATACAGTCAGACACATTGGTCGCAAGGGTAAGATTTCCAATCTTTCAGGAGAAAAAATCAGTGACTCCCATGTCATCAAATCCATGGCAGCTGCCTGTGGAAAGACAGGAGCCGAGCTAATTGACTACTCAGTCGTAGGTCAAGTAGGCAAGGAGTCGGGTCAGGGCTTCTATACAATCGCGGCGATGTTTAGGAATAACGAAGTTGACGCAATTGATTTTGTGCATGCATATGAAGACCACATGAAGTCCATCAATGAGGAGTTCAGAGTTGTCAGGGATATGGGTGGAATTGGTCCAACTGTACTACGGAAACTTAGAACCTCACCTGTTGAGGAGAAGATCAAAGCTACTGGAAGCATTCAAGCAAAGCCGATACCACTGACATTAGACGCTAGTGTCCTAGAGCTCTGTGAAGAAGCTGCTTGAAGATCAAGAAGATAGGTGTAGGCACCTGACTCAATGATATTGGAGCGCCCGCATCATTAATCGGTGTAACTCAAATGGAGGAACTCAATTAGTCAGCTGACCGTGCAATATCCTTGACTCCACAAGGAAATAGACGACAGCCCCTAGTGGAGATCAGTGAGTATTGTTCGGTTACTCTGGCTCAAATAGTGAGGCGCGTATATCAGTGACATCTGCAGCTTTGGTGACGAGCTGACGGATTCTCATTGCCACCTGTCTGTTGCCAAGTGAGATACCACCAACAACAACATTGCCCTTGATTACAGCTTTGTAGTATGTACCCTTCTCTCTATCTACTGAGATAATCTGCTCATATTCGGGTGTTTCGATATGGACTTTCCCGATAGATGTGAGATCAATCCCTGCCACCTTGAGTGTGTTCGCTGGAGTTATGCCCTCAAAGCGTGCACTGCCATGATCAATCATGTTTCGCGCCGCTATCTTGGAGGTCTCAAGAGCCCATGGAATGATGCCATACCATTCTCCATCACACTCAGCGCAGTCGCCTGCCGCATAGATTCGAGGTGCGGATGTTTGCATGAATCTATCGACCTCAATGCCACGGCGGATTGTCAGATTAGACCTGCGAGCAAGTTCGACGTTCGAACGTACTCCAGTAGCAATTACAATAAGATCTCCATCAATCGAATCACCTGCAGATGAGACTACACCCGCCGCAGCATCATCACCTACCACTCCTGTGCATGTGAAGCCCATCAAGGATGTAACGCCCATATTCTCAAGATGCATCCGAAGAATCTCACTGGCACCGCCATCCAATTGGATTGGAAGCAGACGATCTACATTGGTGACGACTATCGGATCGCCTCCAATCTTCTTAATCCCCGCAGCTAGTTCAATCCCTAGAATCCCACCACCAACAATTATCTCTCGACCTGCACCTGCGACAGCTTCTTTGATGTCGATAGCATCGTCGAAAGTTCTCATAACATGCACATTCTTCTTGTCTAAGCCCTCAAACGGCGGTACAAACGGATAGCTGCCTACTGCCAGCAATAGCGCATCATAGCCAGTGTAAATTTTGGAGGGCGTGGTTAAGGAGCGAATCCCTGCATCAATATGCGTCACTGGTGTAGCCAGGTGAAGATTGACATCTTGATTCTCATACCAATCCTGATTGTACCGAATTACTTCTTCCTGAGTCCGTACACCTCCAACATACTCCATTAAACTGGGCTTAGGATAGTAGGCATGTCTCTCGTCACTGAACACGTCAATCTTGATATCACTGTCGAGAGTCTTCAGCTCGCGAATCGCTGCGGTTGCAGCAACACCGTTGCCAATGATACCTGCTTTTGTCATCTTTCTCGCTCATAGCTGTTCATGGCTGATGCTATATGAACTTGACCGTGGGAAGACCACAACAAATCTAAGAGAATGCTAGCCGTCCAGACTCATGAGCATCCGGGCAATCCTGTTCGACCTTCATCATACTCTCACTAAGTTTCGAGAGAATCCAATAGATGTAGTCCGAAGAATCTCAAAGGACTGTGGGATTGATCTCTCACAATATACTGACGAGGAGATGGATGCCGCACATCTGGCAGCAGATGTGTGGTTCAAGCAGTTCCAAATCGAGAACAATGTAGATCCTCATTATGGCAGCATGCCTGAGCATTGGATTATACCAAACAGGATGATGTTCAAAGCACTCGGGCTTGACGGAATTGATGATTCCAATCTGCTAAAGATTGAGCAAAGTTTCAGGACCGAGTTTCTGAAAATGGAAGACTTCACAGATGCCGCAAAACAGACAGTCAAGACTCTCTATGAAAGAGGGTATCTGATTGGGATCGTCACTCGACGATATGATGACCCGAAATTCTTGATAGCAAAAGGGAACATGAGCGAATATTTCTCTACAGTTCATTGGTCAGCGATTCTGGGATATGCAAAACCTTCTCCATACTTACTGCTGCAGGCAGCAGATGACATTGGGGTTAATCCCAAATTGTGCGCATATGTTGGAAATCTTGTAGACGCAGATGTTGTTGCATCCCAACGTGCACAGATGCAACCGATCTTGTTGACATGGGCAAACCCGGACCAGGCAGAGTTGGCTCCAGAAGAGACCATTGTTCGATCATCACCGTTTGAGCTATTGGACATATTCCACGGACCGAACATATCCATGGAATTGACCTAGCTGTCATCTTCGGAAACCGCTGAACTGCTTGATGCAGAATCGTCTCCGTCTGGTTCTTCTTTCTTCTTAAACCTCTGAATGAAACCTTGAAGCACTCTGCGTAGCCATTCTTTGAAAGAGAGGAATAGACGAACAGGGAGGATTGCTACACCAAAGAGAACCCTCGTGATCTTATGCCTTATCGTTGCACGTTCGGGATATCCAGTGTAGGCAAGTGAATGTTCTTTCAAGATGTCATCAAGGGCCACCGCCATTGCTTCCTTTGCGAGACCTGACAGTTCGAGCCCACGAAAAACATCACTCTCTCTAAACTGCTTCTTCTCGATGACACTCTTCCATTTCAGATATTTTGCTTTCTCAATAATGTCTGAAAGACTATACAGCAATTCTCCAAGGTGTGGCCGCAACTCTTGTTGGACTATGGTGGGGGTTGGCTCAGAGCTCATCTCATCATACGTCTTGCTAACTGCGCTAAGCTGATCTGCAGGTGGTCTAAACCATAGAATGTGAAGCAGACCTTCGATAAGGCGCAAGGTCTCATTATCTTGTGCTTCAATGTGGTCTGGGATTTCATCAAGAACTACTTCTTTTGCTCGAGCTACAGTTGACCCTTTTAGCAAGGTCCACAATTGTTCAAGCTCAACTACAGCTTTTGCATATCGATGAAATCGGAAGTCAAGAAGCTCTTCTACATCCTTGGAATTCAGGACATCAATCTCCCTGAGCGAGAAGCTCGTATCGCCTCCTGCTATCTCCCACAGTCTTTTAGCAATCATGGGAAGAAATCCTGCAGAAGTCGGGTCTTCTATTCGTAAAGCATGATCACCCGGCTGAGCAACCAGGAAACATTTTGCTAATGCATTCTCAATGGTTGAGAGAGATGTCAAATCAACTGGGAATATATCGACTGCCCCATGACCAGTAGTTGACCAGCAGACAATATGTCCAGTTTCAGTATCGCACTCAATTATTACTCGTTCTTTATCACCAAGATGGTCGAATTTAGTTGTAAGCCCTTTAGAGTAGGCCATAACGGCATAGACAACAAATCGAACTTTATTCGCTTGTAGTCCTGGCATCTTTAGCACTAGACCAACGGTGTCTAATGGTTCACTGCCTGAAAGCCATGCTCCTGTGGTTTGATCCCATTCCCACCTATCTCCAAGCTCGTAGAAAACCTCTCTCAATCCTCTGAGGTCCTTTGCATCCCTAGCTTTCTTCAGCGTTTCTTGTTCCCAAGACTTGTATCTCTCTTGCATTTTCATCATGCTCTTTCTTTCGAGCTCAAGCCATTGAGTTTCGATTTTCAGATTGACTTTCATTGAGCATGACTTCCAATTCTTACCTCATCAAGTTTCACATCTATCTCAATCTGAACCCCTTATGAATACCAATGAACAATTTTGTCATCAGATTCATCCCATAGCCTTAAAGTGCCTGAAAAGAAATTGTTAGGGCTTCTGCTAATTTCTCAGAAGTTTCTTTGATTCTAGAGGGCGAATGGATGATTGTTGATAGAATATCAAATCGAAGGTCGTTTCGAATGTTTCTCAGCACGACCCCAAGTTCATTGTTGTTGGATGCAGTTTCAACTATCCATCCCAAGTCAGATAATAGCGGGATGTCCGCCAAAGCTTCTTGAATAGGATTGACGAGTTCCATAGGAACATCGAAGACCAGTCTTTCATCATCTGTAGATGGTAGCCCTAGCCAATACCAGATAACTGAACCATCCTCTCTAGATTTGTTAAGAATTTGAATTGCAATATCGGCAAGAGCTTGCTTCTTCCCTTTGCTGAGCCATTTTACGCCGGGCTGGAAATATCTCTTGTCGGCAACAGTCTGCAACGATGCTAGTCTAGACAGAACTAGATGCTTCAGATGCTCTAATGACTCCTCAAATGAGATAGTTCCTGCAACTCTATACCCGTTGTAGAGAATAACCATACATAGCCCGGCAAGAATCAAAGAAGGAGTTACATAGAAGAGAAGAGGGGGGTCAAAGACAGCCACTATTCCTGTTGAGAGAACAGCCCATACAATAACACCAAACCAGGTCAGGTCGATTACATCATCCACCGATGGATCATATTTCTGGAGCTGGGCAATGATGTTATCAAAAAGGCGTGTGACTTCTTCTGAATGCATCTCCTGAAGTGATGAGTCCCAATCTCCGCCAAGACTAGAAGAATCTAGAATCTTCAATTTCCTCTTCACTCGTGCGCCTAATCCTTGAAAATAACGTGTCAGTACGAGTCCCAACGGAACCTGTAATGAAATGAAGACGATGTATAGCAGTATTCCAATGAAAATTGTTCTACAATAGATGAGTAGAATAGCATAAGCTGGAAAGACGAGAACACTGCCAATGAGTATCAGAATCTGCATCAATCTTACTTCAGACCAATCCAGGATGTGGTAGGATCTAGCTTTTGGCAATCTCACCTCTCCTCTTCTAATCTTAGTAGGCAGTTCTGCCCTTAGAGAGAAGTACCATAAAGCCTTGATGATTTCAGTCGATGAAGAAGACGTCTCCCTGGTTTTCTGAAGCAGTCACTCGGATATGCATCTCATTCTCCAGCACATGGCTTGCGTCAGCTACTTTCACCACACAGATAGCTTCACGTTCATATGCTGAAGAGGAGAAGAAGCCTATTGGTTCTCCGAATTCTGATAATACGGCAGATACATTCTGGAATAGACGATCAAGTGCGCCAGGATTATCATGAATGAACTCTTTTAGACGTGAGTCTAGAACCCCAATTTCATCGGACGACCATTCGCGATCTAGATCTCCTGGCTCGCAAATGATAAACACTCTACCACTAAATTCCCCACTCTCACCAACAGATTCTCCTCTAAGAATTGGAAAGAGAGGTGCATCATCAGGATTCTCGGCAGACACTGAGCAACACATCCATTGGGGACTGGCTTAATCTCCCCGCCAAAACATCTGAAAGGCAGGCCTTTAACATTTCGGAGATTGACTCTGGACATTGGAAGCTCATCTACCTTCATCCTAATATCCTAGTTTTTAGAGGGAATAAGTGAACGAGCAATGACAGTCTACGATTTTGAAGGCAGAATTCCTGTGTTGGGCAAGAATACCTATGTGAGCCACTCAGCCTCAGTTATCGGAAAAGTAACGATAGGTGATGAGTGCTATATTGCTCCAGGAGCCGTTGTTAAGGGTGACTACGGAGAGATTCGTGTAGGTAATGGGTGTAGTATTCAAGATAATGTGATAATTCACGCCCGGCCTGATGAAATCACCATTATCGGTAACAATGTGACTCTAGGTCATGGATGCATTGTTCATAATGCGACTGTGAACGACGAGGCAGTCGTCGGGATGGGCGCAATCGTTTCGGACTATGCGGTAGTTGGAGAGTGGGCAATCGTAGGAGAGGGAGCCGTGGTGAGGCAGAACTTTGAAGTCCCAAGCGAGAAGATAGCTGTAGGTGTACCAGCCAAAGTGATAGGCGATGTTAAGGAGCATCACAAGGAAGAACTGACGAAATTCAAGGCGATATACCGCGACCTGGCGAGAAGATATCCAGCTGGATTGAAGAAAATAAAGGAGTAGTTCAAAAAGAAGAAGAGCGGGAGAGAAGATTCTCTCCCTCATAATCCTATACCATTGAAGTCAATCTATCCCTATTGAAGCGTACTATGGCGAGAGCGAATGTCACTGCCATGAATACAACGGAAATCAGAATTGTAGATATGTATGTTAGCCAGGTGACCGACTCGGCTAACGCGCCTCCAATGAAGAAGGCTGGAACTATCATTGGTAAAATGCCGATCATAATAACAATTGAAGCCATCTGATAGGCTTCATACACTCGAGTGACTCTTCCACTTATCAGAATCATAAATGACACGACACCAATGATCAACGCGGGTCCAGCAATGAATATCATGAGCAATCCACCTAGATCTGGCATCAATAGGAGGGGGCGGTCCATCATCACGAAGATGATATTCTCTGCAACGATGGAGATGATTGTTCCTCCAAAGAGCAGAATCGAGCTTGGAATCATCGAGCTAAGGAGCTTTCCCAAAAGGAGCTGTCGGTCGGTCAGCGGTGTTGCCAACAGGGGCTCAAGGGTCTTCTGCTCACGTTCGCCCACCAGAGCATTTGCCGAGATCATCGTTGCAGGAATGATTCCGAAGATCATCAGCAATGATGCTACAGTAGGTCCTATGAATTGAATGAGCATATCATAGTCAGGGCCAGGAGGGAGAAGTGTCACAGTGGCAACAACGGTCAGCACTGCTATAACGGGCCCAAGTGCACCCATTCCAATGAGACCGAACTTCACGAAACGAAGTTCCATAGCCGCCCTGAGGTCAGCCATTGCTACTACTATCGACTTATTCTTACTCACTTCTGGTCACCTCCCATAATGACATCAAGATAGAGGTCTTCGAGCGATACCTCTTCTTCGGCAAACTCTATGAGATTGACTCCTGCATCCAACAAAGCACGCATCAGCTTTGAGTTGTTCGCTATTGGGTCTTGAATCTCAACAAGTAGTGAGTCTACTTCTGGCTTGACAGACTTCACATAATCCTGACCACTGACAACAGACTCTGCTCCACTGAGGTCTCCACCAACTCGAATTCTGAACTCCTGCTGAACCTGGAGCTTTGCGAGGAGCTCGCCCGTTGTACCGGAGAGAATGATCTTACCGTCATCGATGATTGCGATTCTGTCACAGATTCGTTGCACCTCAGCAAGATTATGACTATTGATGAAGAAGGTCTGCCCATACTCCTGTGAGAGATTCAGAATGAGTTCTCTTACACGCTTGGCTGCTATAGGATCAAGAGCAGAAGTTGGCTCGTCTAGCAGGAGAATCTTAGGTTTATGCAGAAGCGCTCGACATAGTGCGAGGCGTTGTCTGTTTCCTGTACTCAACTCCCCAGCCTTATCGTCATGTCGTTCCCATAACTCCATGAACGTCAAGAGTTCTTGAATCCGCCCAGGAATTTCTTCCTCTGAAACCCCATAGAGCCGGGCAAAGTACTCTAAGTTCTGATAAGCTGTCATTCCGGGATAGAGTGTGTGATTTCCTTCCTCAGGCAAAATTCCGGTAACTTCACGCACATCGACCGGGGCATCAAGAATATCATAGCCAGCAACTTCCGCTGTACCTTCAACAGGTCTTAGCAAGGTACACAGCAGTCTAACAGTCGTGCTTTTTCCTGCACCGTTTAGTCCTAAGAGCCCAAAGATGGAGCCCGCAGGGACATGAAGATTCATGTGGTCAACTGCCATAATCTCATCAAAATTCTTCGTAAGTCCAGTAATCTTTACCTCAGCGTTTGCTTCCAATTCAATTAACTCCTCTATTGGACAGAAGTGGTGATAGCCCAGGATTGTTCTGGTACAATCTTCGGTTTGCATTGTGGCAGTCCAGTATTAAGGTGATTGGATAGTAGACACTGGTCAAGTGCTGATCATCTTTTCAACGATCGTTGTTGAATTGCAAGGATATGGAACACAGTCACTATGGATAGGCTTCTTACAGACCACTAACTGATGTTCAAAGGACCGAACGCCAAAGAACAGAAGTTGAACTTGTGTCCTATTCAGCTTCCTTTGACTCAGCTTTAGGTTCAGTCTTGGGTTCCTCAGGTGGAGTTTTCTCTTCTTTCTCAGTAGGTGAAACGGACACCTCATCCTCAATCTGCTTTAGAACCTCTGCGGCATTATCTTCAGGAGCGTCTTTCGCCTTAGTTGTGGTCGTCTTCTTATCAGGAGCGGCAACTTCATCTTCCTTAGGAAGCCTCCGTCGACCGCCACGTCTCCGGGATCCTCGCCTATCATCCGTCACACTTCGTTGTGCCATGATGAACTCGTCGAAAGTCAG
>CAJHYO010000381.1_pt1 | contig 11678 bp, 10 predicted proteins | sample 9198741 | NCBI WGS metagenome assembly CAJHYO01 (sample SAMEA7708364, study PRJEB35096) | sediment metagenome | biome: marine neritic benthic zone biome [ENVO:01000025]; feature: sediment [ENVO:00002007]; material: shallow marine sediment [ENVO:03000034] sea grass bed [ENVO_01000059] ... | reverse complement strand
TCTCACAGTGGATATGGCACTCAATTTGGGGAGAGCAGTTGGTACAGTACTTGGACCAGGAAAAGCTGTGGTAGCTCGTGATTCTCGGCATGGTGGAGTAATGTTCTTTGATGCGGTAATCTCTGGACTTCTCTCAACAGGTTGCTCCGTCGTCGACTTGGGCCTAGTTCCCACCCCAACTCTTCAGTTCATGGTGCCAAAGCTCGGGTGCGTGATGGGAGTCATGATCACAGCATCTCATAATCCTCCGGAGTTTAATGGAATCAAGGTTATGGGGAACAATGGGATTGAGGTTTCCAGGGAGGCGGAAGCCAAGATTGAGGAAGTATACTTTGAGAAACAATTCAAAGTGGCGGAATGGAATACAATAGGGGAAATCTCTGAATACGATGCTGCCATCAGAGAGTTCGTCGATGCAATCAAATCACATGTTGATATTACAGCAATCCAGCGGAGCAATCTCACAGTGGTTGTTGACGGAGCTAATAGTGTAGGGTCTCTAGTAACGCCTCTCCTTCTGAGAGAGATTGGGTGCAAAGTTATCTCTCTCAATTGCCAACTGGACGGTGACTTTCCAGGAAGAGATCCAGAACCAACGCCAGAGAATCTAGAAGAGATGGAGAAGACAGTCAAGTCTGTGGGAGCTGACATTGGAATAGCACATGATGGAGATGCTGATAGAGCAACTTTTGTGGATGAAAAGGGGCGTCATTTATGGGGCGACCAATCTTTTGCACTTATTGCTTCTAGAGTTCTTTCGAAGAAGAAGGGCTCTACCCTTGTGACTCCAGTCAGTAGCGGTCGCCTTATCGAGGACATTGTGAAACAAGCTGGAGCCAAAATTGACTGGACTATTGTTGGTAGCGTTGTTGTATCACATAGACTAGATGAAACTGGTGCTGAACTTGGCGGTGAGGAGAATGGTGGCATATTCTATCCCCCTCATCAGGCAGTCCGGGACGGTGCAATGACTGCCGCTCAGGTCATAGAGATTATGGCGGCTGAGAGCAAGAAGCTTTCACAGATCGTTGCAGAGTTGCCTACATACTTCAGTACAAAGATCAAAGTTCCTGTGCCTGCGGAAAAGAAGGACGCTTTGCTTGATGCACTCATTGCCCTAACAGAAGGGCAAGACCGAATCACCATTGATGGCGTGAAGCTAATGTTTGATGATGGCTGGACCCTGATGCGACCTTCAGGCACTGAGCCGCTCTGGCGATGCTTCTCGGAGGCTTCAACGCAGAAACGTGCGGATGAGCTAGCAAACGATGGAAAATCGCTCATTGAGCAAGCCATTGCGAAGCTCTGATTCTCATACTATAATGGCCATAGAAGGGAGGAGGCAACCTCACCAATCACTCCTTCATGTTGTGAAAGAAACTCCAAGAGCTTGCCTCTTTCCGCTTCTCCCATCTCTCTGTCTTCCATGAACGACTCAATCTCTTGAGTGACTACCCTCAGCAGGATACTATCAACATAGCCCTGTCCTCCACCCTCTTCTGGTTTTGCAGCCTCAACGAGAGTTTCAAGTCTGCTGAGTAGTGGTACCACAGGATCAAGCAATCCCGTGCTGAATGGATTATGGAACCGAATCAAGATGCCAGACAAGACGGCGCCTATTGCAAATGAAATCAATGCTGCAACAGGTAGGTGAGCGGTTATGTAGTAATACAGTCCCATATCTGCGGCTGGCAGTCCTGCGATGAACTCGTAGAGCAGCAAGACACCAAGGGAGAAATCGATAATGGTGTAGAGATTCCATCTCCTTGACAGATAATTCAATGTGGATTCCCTATCAGTCATTTCAGCTGACACTTCCCCCCTTTTAGGATAGACCGACGGCAAACTCCTAGCCTTTTGGATTAGTCTGCTACTCTGACGCGTGCTGATAAGGAGAATAATCATCACTAATGCAAAGAGAGCAATTCTGAAACCGTCGACCAAACGAAAGCTGTAAAGCTGCACAACAAGTCACTACTGAAACCTCGAAGATTGTGTTGAAATATCAATCTAGCGTTCTAAGCGCTGGATTCATGATATGTGTCCAGCAACATAATGCGTTATGCGAATGGTATTTGAATGACATTGCTTGTTTCCCGAATGATATCCTTGGCCACGGAAGATGTTTCCCCGGAAGAATCCCAGCTCCAAGAGCTGGTAGACCAACAGCCTGAGAGGAAACATTACTTCCAACTGGATGTCTTGAAGGCTATTGCCATCGCATTCGTGGTGCTTGACCATAGTCTGACATGGGATATCAAGCATGCAATTGGTGGTCCTTTTTGGGAACGCACTTCGATTCCATTCTTCCTGCTGGTAATGGGCTTCAACATGGCTCTTTCTTTCAAGCATAGTGGTGCTACTACCCTGAGAGAGCTCTATTCTTTCGAGTATTTTCGTAAAAGGATCAAGCGGTATGTCTTCCCATTCATGATATTGTATGGGATTTCTATCCTAGCAGGATTCTACTTTGGTTCACTGGAGTTCAACCAGTATTCCCTCATTGGATGGCTACCCTTCTGGGGTCCAGGAAATTGGTTCGTACCAGTATTGCTCTCATCAATTCTTGTCTTTCCTGCCGTTTATTGGGCTTTTACGAAATCTCCAAAAGTCACTGTACTGTTGTGCTTTCTGAGCGAGATAGTCCTTCAGCTTGTCATGTTTGTTGCCGCACCTCAGGTGCTTGTGGATGGCAGTTATACCTACACAAGTGCGGAATCAGCCTTTCTGACAACGATCATAAGAACTAACATTCTGTTCTTACTCCCGGCTGTTGGCTTGGGTCTATGGTTCTCGAGCGGGTACGATCTCAAGGACAAACGAAACCGATTCATGGCGCTTGCATTTCCTTTGAGTTTCATGTACATGTTTGCATACCAGTTCTATGATTTCCGCTTCTCAATCATTGAAGGCACCTACAAGTACAATATCATCTGGGGCGACTACACATTTCTTGTATATCCCTATTCCGCCTTGATTTTTCTGCTAGCAATGAAGTATTTGCCCTCGAAGCCTCAGACAATGTTTCACGGATTCGTATCCAAAGTTGGAAAGGCTTCATATCATATCTTCCTGTTTCAAATCTACTACTTCTCAATATGGTACTTCACTAATCCTGGATTTGGGAATGTAGGCTTTGGATCGGATGTCTTTCTGCATTTTCCATTCTACCTAGTCAACCTAGTTGTGACATTCATTGGTGGATTGATATGGTACAAAATGGAGCAGAATTTGAAGCTATAGAAAACGAGAATCCAATTTAGCTAACTATACAACAAAATGAGATAGGAAGGGTCATTCGACCCCTTCCATGAAACGCTAGTTGTATCAGCGTACTCTACTGCTCTTCTGGCTTTGACTCTGCGACTTCTTCTTCGTCGAAGTCAAAGTCCTCAAGTGGCTCAGGTGCTGGTGTGGTCAGCATAGTCCAGCCAATCCACATTGCAATCACCATGATCAATACAGCAGCAGCCCAGATTGGCAGAATGATCAGGAACATCGGATCTGGAAGGAAGAAGTCATGCCAGAATCCAGATGGGAATATTGACTCGACCCAGGCTGTGATGCCCGGTCCGGTGATAGCGTTCTGGACTAATACAAGGCCCCATGTGTAGTATAAGAGCACCAGAAACGCGAAGAGGAATATCAGTGCACCAAGTATCTTTTCCTTGCCCATCGAAAACGACCTCAAGTGGTGTTTAATGGTTCTGAGTCGTTATGCAAAGTCCTTCTCATAAAAGGATTGCGTAGGTTCAAGAGCTGTTCGCAGTTGGAAAATAAAGAAATGAACAGTGACCTGAGCTCCCATGATTCATGTTGTCTGTGTAGTTGTTGGTATCCAGAAGGGTGTAACGATTCGTTGCCCCTTGCGTTCGTTCTCGGACATCAAAGTATTCGTGGTTCAGATTGCATAGATTAATCCAAATCAGAACACTGCTCATTTTGAATAGCTAAATGATTGGTTAATAAATAGTGAGGATGAGGAATTCGTGAGGACCAGTTCCTAGCTAATCCAGCCTTCTTCTGACAAGACAGAATAGAACTATGCATTCGACAATTACAATACTGATCAGCACAGCATCTGCAGGGTCGATGAAAGAGCCAAATGAATTGATGTTGCTGATTTCTAACTCTGTTGTCAACCACCAATCGTTTGATACGTTATTCCAGTCCTCTTGCATTTTGTAGCCAGCTAGAAAAACCCCATAGCTTGCATGATACTGAAGTTCATCAGCTATTGTGATGTTTCCATACGTGTCAAAAGAAAAGAAAGCTAGCGAATCGAATTCTCCTTCTGAAAGGTAGGCACGGGTTGCGTAGGCTTCATACTGAATTCCACCGAACACCATCATAGAGCCTTCTTGGATATTGGTGACATTCAGCCAAAGTGGTGCTACAACATGTAGATACGAATTTGCATTTGGATAGCTGATATTCTCTGGAGAACGAGTTGTTTCACCATCAATGGTCTGATAGATATCTACTGCAAGCTCCTGGTGTACCTTGGTCCAGTAGCTTACCTCATATCTGATAGTAGTGACATTCCAAGGCAGTTCGCCCATCGAATCGAATTCCTGTCGGTACTCCAGGTTTAGTCCGATAGGGTAATCATCCTCCAATAACGAACAAGGCAAAAATGAGACCAGGACAGGTGCATATAGAAGGATGATGATGTATGAAGCGGCCCACACCTTTTGCATTTCCCGCTAACCTACCTTGTTTCAATTAGACCTGTGACATCTGACGTGATATAGTTTATGCGCTATTCACGATGGGCGCAGATAAAAAAAATGATGCATCGGATGCTAGGAGATTGGCCAAATCCCTTATATCTCAGTCATTTTCCGCCCCGTGTGCATTTGATATTTACCTCAAGTCAGGAGTGAAACTATCATGAAGATTATCGTACCTGTCAAGCAGGTACCTGAAGTTGCGGAAGTAAAAGTCAATGAGGAAACTGGCACTCTGATACGAGATGGTGTGCCAAGCATCCTCAATCCGTTTGATGAGTATGCAGTGGAAGCTGCCATTCAGTTGAAGGAGCAATATGGTGGTGAGGTGACCGTTCTTACCATGGGCCCTCCACAAGCCAAGGAAGCACTCTGGAAGGCTCTTGCTATGGGTGCGGACAAAGCGGTCCATATGACTGATCGCATCTTTGCTGGTGCGGACACATGGGCTACAGCGTATACACTAGCTGAGCAGATAAAGAAGATGGAGTTTGATCTTGTCATTTGTGGAAAACAGGCCATCGATGGAGATACCGCACAGGTCGGTCCGGAGATTGCTGAGCTGTTGACCATTCCTCAGATATGCTATGTCCGTCACCTTGAGATTGCGGACGGTGGCAAACACGTCATAGCACATCGTGAGACCGATGAGGGCTATGACGTTATCAGAGCAAGAATGCCGGTCCTTTTGACAGCGACTAAGGGTATCAACGAGCCAAGACTGCCAAATGTAATGGGAATCATGAAGGCCAAGAAGAAGCCTATGGAGATTGTCGACGCAGCCACTCTTGGAACTCCTGAAGATGAGCTTGGCTTGAAGGGGTCTCCGACTCAGGTGCGTAAGGTGTTTCCGCCAACAAAGAAGGCGGGCGGAGTGAAGTTGGAAGATATAGACGCTAAGAGCGCAGCCAAGCAGCTTGTTGAGTTCTTGGCGAAGAAGGGGGCGATCTAGAAATGGGTCTTATCTACGACATCGACAAATGCACAGGCTGCATGTTATGCCCAAAGGTCTGCAACTTCGATGCGATCGAGAAAGACGGTGACAAGGTCAAGTTTGACTTTGACAAATGTGTTCTCTGCGGTTCGTGTGAGGAAGTCTGCCCAGATGATGCGATTCTGATTGAACGAAAGGCTGTCGACCAAGTAGAGATTGCTAAGTACAAAGATGTCTGGGTCTGGTGTGAAACAAATGAAGGTCGACTGCGAAGCGTGGCCTATGAGCTTGTGACCAAGGGACGCGAGCTAGCTGACAAACTTAGCGAGAAAGTTGTTGCTGTTTTAATTGGTCACGAAACCGAGCACTTGGCAGAGTCCCTGATCCATCAAGGTGCTGACAAGGTCCTGGTCGTTGACGATAAGCCGTTTGAGCACTACACCACTGATGCTTTCACAATTGCTATGGTCACACTGATTGCCCCACGAAAGCCATCTGTTGTGCTCTATGGAGCGACGAGCAATGGTAGAGACCTGGCTCCTAGAATTGCCGCAAGGATGGCTCTAGGTCTGACTGCAGACTGCACTGGTCTTGATATCGATGACGAACGCCAGTTGATCCAGACCCGTCCAGCATTTGGAGGCAACATCATGGCTGAGATACTCTGTCCATATACTAGGCCACAGATGGCCACGGTTCGACCTAATGTGTTCAAGCCAAGCGAACGTGATTCGTCACGGACTGGCGAGATTGAGAAGGTCGAAATCAAGATTGGAGCGAACCAGATTAGGACCAGAGTCCTCGAAAGCGTGAAGGAAGTTGTTGAGGGCATGAAATCGGTTGAGGAGTCTGATATTGTTGTCTGTGCTGGTCGTGGTATCAAAGACCCATCCAATCTAGCCCTTCCACAAGAACTCGCTGGTCTACTAGATGCAGCAGTTGGAGGTTCTCGTCCAATAGTTGACTTAGGATGGCTACCTCCGTCGCAGCAGGTCGGGCAGTCTGGACGGACTATTTCGCCACACCTTTACTTTGCTCTAGGCATCTCTGGTGCAATTCAGCACTGTGCCGGTATGTCGAGTAGTGATATCATCGTAGCAGTGAACAAGGACTCTGAGGCGCCAATCTTTGAGATTGCTGACTTTGGGATTGTTGGTGATATCTTTGAGATAATCCCCGCGATTATAGAGGAAGTAAAACGAATTCAAGCCGAAAGGTAGGCATTTTGGGGGTCCAAGATTCGGAAACCCCCTTCCTTCTCTTTTTAGACCTTAATCATGCAAAACCCTATCTGTTCAGCAATTCTCCTTTTTTCAGAAAGATACAATTCCGCCGTGGCAATGGGGAGTACTGACGTGGCATACGATTCCGAAGGTATTATGGATCTAAGCGATGAACTGGATAATGATCGAGTACGTGAGATTGTTAATGATGTGTATCGGAGGAAAGGGCTTGCACCACCATATACAGTTGAATTCAGACGAAGAGATGAATCTGATACGGAGACAATTGTCTATTCCCAGGATGAATGTCTAAACGTTGTAGCTTCGAATGAACCGGAATTGAAACGGGCAGTTGGACGACATGTCATCGGAAGTGTGTGGTCAAGGAGCGACTGGTTATTGGGAACAAGAGCTGGGCTTTACACTGCGGTTTATGGTTTTCTCATGATTGCATTAGCAATATTTGCTGCGAGCTTCACATACCTATTTCCAGAAATCGGCTATTGGATATCAGTATCCTGTTCAACTATCCTGGCGGTTATTGCGCTATGGTCTAGTCGTCTATTAGCGATCAAGAGTTATGACCTACGGCGAAGTTTCGCAATACAGATGTCTGACTTGGGATGCATGACTGAGTTCGACGCACACGACTACGAAGAGACCAGCTCCCTCATTGTTCATGCAGCTTTCTTTCTCGTTGCCCTTGGAGCAATACTAGCACTTGGATTAGCCATGCCATTCGATTTAGAGGCAGTGTGGATAATCCTTGCTGAGTTTGTATTATTGCTTGTAGCAGCTTTGATTGTCCTTTTCAAGTCGGCATTCAAATCAATTGACACAAATCTATGCTATGAGGAAAATGATGCTGAATATGAAGAGGGCCGTGAAGACATTGAGGAAGAAGACAACTTTGAGGATTCTGAATATCTGCAAGCCGCATATACAGATGTTATAGAAGGAATGAGTCTGTGGGACTCTCTCAGAGACAAACATAATTCCGAGATCCAGGAGCTAAGAGCCAGGTATTCGGAAACGCAATATGCTCAGTGTCGAGGCGTTTATGATTATGTCGAGGAAGGCGTTCTCTATATCGATGCTATCGATATAAACGAGGAAGCAGCAAAGCGGTTTGGTGCTGCGGTTCTAGCAACTGGGTCAATCTCCTTCTACAGAGACCTGAGTTTCACCAGGAGAGCTATGCACGGAATGGCATTCTTCTTCGGTCTTATCATGCTAATGGTGATACTACTAGGCAGTATCATGATATCCATGGAGTTCGGAATTGCGTCAATTGTGTTTACAAGCCTTGTCTTCTCAAAGATGTGGCATATTGGCTGGAAGAATAATGAGCAAGCAAGAAGAGACCTTCCTGTAGCCCTGCAAAAGACTCGAGTCTTCAAGGACTATGAATTGGAATTCTACTACAACCATATGTTCTCAACAACGTCACGATTCGATTATGGATTCATTATTGGATTCCACATGGTTTTGGTGGTCATGGTGTATCTCACTCTGATCGTGGGATAGCATACCCAAGACATTCATAAAATACCCCCGGAGCGCTATTTCGTCACTCATAGATACATTTATTATAGTTAACTACAACGAAAACTCGCCCAAACTCTTGAAAACGGGCGCGAAACCCGTATTTTGAGAGGGTTGCCTAGGATAGCCTTAAAAGCAACTAGGGCTCATTTTACGCACACACTCGCCTTAGGGGTGTTGGAGAAAAATGGCAGTTAAGAAGAAATACCCAACTTTCTTTGTAAAGAGCGCCGTAAAGGCCTTTGCAAAAAGTAACAACATGATGGTTGGCAGCGATGCCTATGACGCCATCAACAACGCAATTGGTGAAATGCTCACAGCAGCAACCAGGCGCTGCAAAGACAACAAGCGAAAGACTCTCAAAGCCTACGATATGTAGACTTTGAAGTGGTAGCTTGGACCTGGGGGGCAGCGTAAGTTGCCCCACCAGCTTTCTTCTTTTTGATCAGATTCTTCCTGATGAGACCAAACGCCAAATGTAGTAGAACCGAAGATTTATATGAAAATGTAATAATGTACAGTTGGCGTACAGACAATGACTGAAGACATTGATGAGATTAAACGCGAACTTGAAGAGATTCGTAGAATGAAAGAAGAGATGAAGCGCGAGTTAGCGGAAGCCAAGCGGGAGCGCCTTGAAGCGCTGAAACGGGAGAAGCTTGAACGACCAAAGCCGCCCAAACCACCGAAAATCGGTAAGCCGGTGAGAGTCCCGAGGGCACCTAGAGCTCCACGTCGTGCATCAATTGTAGATTTACGAGGTCTTACTGATAGTCTTGAGGACATGATGGTTGGACTGGAGGACTCCATACGAGACTCAGTGAGCGGGCTAGAAGAGCTTGGAAGATCATTCTCTGGACCTGTCCTTAGAGCCAGAAAGGGGAAGAAACGGAAGAAGAAGATTCGTGACCGAGATATCGAGATGATCCCCCCCGAACGTGTAGCAAAGATTGTCAGCCCCTTGGGGAGCGAGGAGCGCCTCAGGATCTTGGATTTTCTGAAAGAGGGCGGACGTACATTCAATGATCTTGAAACCCACACCGGTAAGACTGGAAGCTCTCTCACTCATCATCTCACTCCCCTATTGGATGCAGGTTATGTGATTAAAGGGGAAGTTCGTGGAACCTACTATGTCACAGTTGAGGGACGACTAGCCTACCGTCTTGCACAATGGTTGACAAGCAAAGTGGAACGTCAGCAAGAAAGGACTGTAAACGGCAATGACGAAGGCCCTCTCAGAGTTGCAGTTGAAAAGGACAATGATGAGTTTACTGTCAGATTGAGTGATGAGATCAGCGACGAGACTGACGAGGTCGTAGAAGAGCTTCATGATCATGTTCAGGATGAGATTGACAAGTACCACGACAAGATGGATGAGGTCCAGGATGATCTTGATGACATCCAAGACAAGGTGGATGAGATTCAGGATAAGATGGAAGAGGAAATTGAAGAGCTGGAAGAGGAGGAAGATTGGTAGTGAAGAATCTGAAAACATCTGGTCCAGTTATGATCACAGTTGGTTCCCATGAGATTATCTCAACAGAAAAGGTATTGGTGAATCTGCAAGAGGGCTGTGTGTGGACTTATGTTGTCAACAATGGTGATAGAGTTGGCCTAGCCTTTGCAGGTCCCGGTCGGCTTGCAGTTGATGCCATCTCTGAAACAGATGCTGGTGCAGTGGGCAGATCTGTTGTGACTCGTCTTGAAGGATTTCAGCTTTATCTCGGTGAAACGCAGATAGAGAGACTATCAAGAGAAGCCACAGATTCCGAACTGGAGAATCTAGGATACAGTAGCTCTGAAGGCTTCCGAGGCGCAGTAGACTCATTCATCAAAGATAAGGTGAACGGTGACAGTAGGGTCAATGTTGAGAACCAAGACTCCAGTATCCTAATTGGTACTGGAGAGGATGAGAAGTCGATTGTACTAGTGGTGAGTGAGGGGAAGAGAGACCTTGTCTTCTCCTATGGAAAGAATGTGTATGTAGTAGGTGATCAGGAAATGGTTTCTGTAGACAAGTCTGGTGTGAGGATTGAAGGAAAGCATGGCAAGACACTGTCTGTGACTAAGGACGGAATCAGTGGGCTCGAGGGTCTTGAGAATTTGGGCGAGGTCATCAGCGAGGCAGTCAGCAGCGCTATGAGTGGTCTTGCTAGCATCAAGCCCATCAAGTCGATGAGGGCTGTTCGTTCAATTCCACATGCTTGGGATAATGTGGACGACTTCGATTGGGATGATTAACACTATCTCCGTTGTGGTATAAACTCAAGGTCCCCGCCTCTCTTTGCGGGGGCCGCACTCCTCTCTTTCCTATTTACTCAGACCTTGACTTCGGCTGAATATCGCATTGCCCTTGGGCGCAGCTGTAGCTCGTAGAGAGAGTAGTAATGACCTTTCTTTGACATTAGTTCAGTATGAGTGCCTATTTCCATAATTTTGCCCTTCTCAATGACCACAATCCTGTCCGCATTGACAATGGTGGAAAGGCGATGAGCTATCACAATTGAAGTCCTTCCTTGAAGAAGGGTCTTCATACCTTTCTGAATGGCATGTTCAGTGTAGACATCAATAGAACTCGTAGCCTCATCTAAGACTAGTACTTTGGGATTGGCTAACAGCGCTCGAGCAAAGCTTACCAACTGACGTTCTCCCTCAGAGAGTCTGCCTCCTCTCTCACCAACCTCAGTATCAAAACCATCCTCGAGATTCTCAATCAACCTCCTGGCACCAATGGCATCAGTTGCTTGGATTATTTCTTCGTCGGTTGCATTAGGACTCCCGTATCTGATGTTATCCTTTACCGAGCCCATGAATAGGAAGGGGTCTTGAAGAACTAGGCCAATCCTTGCTCGGAGCGACTCTTGAGTCACCTCTCGAATGTCAACGCCATCAATCTCAATAGCACCATCCCAGATTTCGTAAAACCTGTTTAGAAGACTGACTACTGTGGTCTTTCCTGCTCCAGTGTCTCCTACAATTGCTATAGTGTCGCCTGGTTGTATCTCAAGGTCGAAGTTCTCTAGTACAGGTGTATCTTCAAGATAACCAAAATCAACATTCTTGAAACGTATGTGTCCCTTCATTGGAGGCATTTCTATTGCTTCAGAAGAATCCACTATAGTCGGTTGAGAATCCATTACTGTGAATACACGCTCTGCACCAGCAAATGCACTTTGCACGGAGGTGTAGAAATTGGCAATCATCAAGATTGGGCGGAAGAACCTATTGCTGAACTGAATGAACAGC
>CAJHYO010000126.1_pt1 | contig 11687 bp, 11 predicted proteins | sample 9198741 | NCBI WGS metagenome assembly CAJHYO01 (sample SAMEA7708364, study PRJEB35096) | sediment metagenome | biome: marine neritic benthic zone biome [ENVO:01000025]; feature: sediment [ENVO:00002007]; material: shallow marine sediment [ENVO:03000034] sea grass bed [ENVO_01000059] ... | reverse complement strand
GTGAAGACGGTGAGGCCAAGGCAATGAAGAAACCGGGAGTAGAGGTCGTAGCCACAGTACTTGTTGCAGCAATGAGTGCAATTGCGATTCTTCTAGCTGTTGTCTTCCAAGAAATGGCAATGGCCGTTCTCGTGGTTTTCATAGGCACCTATGCTATGATTAGCTCTGAACGAGTGAACCGAACAGCAATGGCGCTCTTAGGATTGGCAATCGCAGGCGTGGTCCTCTGGTTTGGCTTTAAGTTCGGGTTGCCACATGGAGCAGAGTTCAACGAACTCATAGAACACATCGAATGGACCACAATCATCTTCGTCATTGCTATGTTCGTGATAGTTTCAGTTGCTGCAGCATCCGGGCTCTTTCAGTATATAGCGCTCAGGATAGCCAAACCCAGTGGGGGAGACCACAAGGCGCTCTTCACGACATTCATGGTGTTCGTGGCAGCAATCAGCCTTTTCTTCGACACTGTTTCGACAATGCTGATTATTGCACCCCTAACAATAGAGATTTGTAACGCGCTTGAGATTGACTTCAAACCATTTCTGGTGTCAGAAGCAATCGTCTGCAACTTCTCATCAATTCCATCCGTTGTTGGAGCAATCCCAAACCTTGTGATAGCTGGAGAAACCAAACTCGATGTGGGCTTCCTCTTCATAACATTCATGCCACTGTCGATAATCCTCTTTCTCGTAAGCCTGCCCATCATGCTTAGATGGTATGGGAGTACCTTTGGAACTACCGAGAAGCACAGAATCGATACTGTGCTCTCAATTGACCCCACAAGCATGATCAAAGACAAATGGGACTTCAACGTTTCAGTGATTGCGATCATCTTTTTGGTAATCGGATTCGCTCTTGGGCCAACATTCGGTGTCGCACCTCCAATGATCGCATTGCTAGTCGCAGCTTTCATGCTATTGGTCGCACATGAAAAGGCGAACGAGTTCTTTAATCGAGTGGGCTGGCCCACTGTGTTCTTCCTAGTCGGACTGTTCGGCCTCGTCGTTGCTCTGGAGCTGACTGGCCTCATTGATGCTTTCGGAGTGCTTGTGGGTGAGATTGTTGGGGACAGTGCCGCATTTGCGACCGTCTTCCTAGTATGGATACCCGCCATGCTATCGGCCTTCTTGGATAACCTTCCAGTATCAGTTGTACTGGCTCCAATTGCTCGGGATTTTGCAGTTATCAGTCCGGTTATCCCTCTAGCTCTTGTCTTTGCAGTGAACATCGGAGGTTACATCTTCACTCCCTTGGGCTCACCAGCTAACATGGTCGTAATTGGACTGTCGGAAGCGGCACACAACCCCATCGCGTTCATCGATTTCGTGAAGATAGGGACTCTCCTCGGATTGATTCATCTGGTAATTGGCAGCGGGTACCTGTTGTTCATCATGTTTCTGCTAGGCGGATGAGGACACCGGTCCCTCAAGGCATTTCTGCGCCATGTTAAATGAAGGCAGGTGCTTTCCTATCCATAAGCGAATTTTTGATGATTCTCATGCCTCATGTCAGAGTAAGCCAAGAAGAATTGCGGGTAATGAATGAACGTAATTGAGCTTGTTGAACGTGTTTGAGTTAGAAAAATGATACTACGCTATAGATAGTGTTATTGGGAAGTCGAATAGGCGACAGAGCAAAGATGAGAGGTGAGATAGTTTGGTTGCAGAGATTATACTCATAGTGTTTGTAATCACTTACATTGCTATCTCATCAGAGAAAGTGAACAGGACTGCTACTGCACTTCTGGGAATGGGTGTTGTCGGGATTGTCCTCTGGGCTACAAGAAGCGGCAGTTTCAGTGATATTGTGCATTTAATCGAGTGGGACACAATTCTGTTTGTCACTGCCATGTTCATCATTGTCACCATCGCAGCGTCTTCAGGCATGTTTCAATATTTGGCAATTGAGATGGCTAGACCCACACAGGGCGAAACTAAGCGTCTCTTCGTCACCATGCTTGGATTCGTTTTTGTCATCTCACTCTTCTTCGATACTACCTCCACGATGCTCATCATGGCACCGCTCACAATTGAGCTCTGCAAGGCGCTGGAGATTGATTTTAGACCATTTCTAATCTCAGAAGCTATCACTTGTAATTTCGCATCTATACCATCGGTTGTGGGAGCTGTACCCAATCTCATTATCGCAAATGATGCGGCAGTTGATGCGGGCCTTCTCTTCGAATCACTAATGCCACTGTCACTCATTCTTTTCCTGACGTCTCTACCATTATTGCTGAGGTTCTTTGATGATCAACTTAAGCCATCTGAAGACTATCTGGTTTCACAGATGATGCTCATCAATCCTCAGTATATGATTCGCTCCCGTGCAGACTTCTATCTCTCCATTATCGCTATGTTCATTCTTGTTCTTGGTTTCACCCTTGGACCCAGTTACGGACTGGAACCTGCAATGATAGCAATCACCGTTGCAGCAGCGTTTCTAATAGTGTCTCGCGAATGGGTTGATGAAATTCTGAAACGGGTGAATTGGGGAACGATCTTCTTCTTGATAGGCCTATTCGGCCTTGTTGCAGCCCTGAATCATGTTGGCATTATCCTTGCACTTGGAGATGCCATTGGTGCACTTATTGGAGGGAATGAAATTGTAGGAATTGTGTTTATGACTTGGGTCCCTGCGCTACTTTCAGCCGTCATCGATAACATTCCCATTTCATTAGTCTTAGCTCCAATTGCAGGGCAGTTTGCTGCTTTGAGCCCGCTTCTCCCAATATCCCTGATATTTGCAGTAAACATAGGCGGCTTTCTCCTGCCCATTGGATCGCCAGCTAATATACTGGCAATAGCCCTCTCAGAGAAGGAGCACCGACCAATTAGCATGCTTGAATTTCTCAAGGTTGGAGCTCCGCTTGCGTTTCTTATGCTATCTATTGGAACTGGATGGCTTCTCTTCGTATCATTATTCATCTAGAAAGAAGGCGGCGCCCCGCCCCCGTCTTGTGCCGCCGGGAGGACAGAACTCAACGGAGACTGGACACCGAATACTCAGTATATGCAAAGGCTATTAGCAATATTGGTTGTGACATTCGCAACGGAGAATAAGGTTTCAATGCCGAAACGTGCTCGATGTCCCCACTGTGACAGGCTGTTCAATCGAGATGCACTTGACTCTCACATTCAAAAATGTAGGTCACGAGGAAAGGGAAGTCTTGCCAAAAAGGGTTCCAAAAGACGCGATGTGATAGTTGATGGCAACAACGTGGCATATCATCTCGCTCCGACAGGCAAACCAAGGGTTGCTAACCTCATCTTAGCAAGACAGAGTCTTGTGAACGCTGGTTACAAACCACACATCGTAGTATCGGCCGCTCTGGTTCATAAAATTGACAAGCCAAGTGCGCTTCGTGAATTGATTGATTATGGGCAGGTTGTGGAAGCCACAAGGGGAAAAAATGACGACCTCATCATCATTCAAACTGCACAGAAGTCAAATGCTGACATCGTGAGTAATGATAGGTTTCTTGACTGGCAGGACAGATATCCATGGATATCGGAACGTCTGAGAAGATACCGAATGACACCTTCAGGTTTGATTCTAACGTAAGAGATTGACCTCCAGCAAAAGCGTTAAAATCATTCAGAGAATGCTCCACTGAGACACACCTATGGAATGGTGAATACAATATGCGTGCCAAAGAATTGAGAGATCTGTACATGAAGTTCTTCAAGCAGAAGAATCATGCAGTAATAGGTTCTGGCTCTCTAATGCCAGAGAACGATCCAACTGCATTGTACGTCATGGCAGGCATGCATCCTCTGATGCCATTCTTGCTTGGTCAGCCGCACCCTCAAGGAAAGCGTTTGGTCAATGTGCAGAAGTGCATTCGAACTATAGACATAGATGAGGTAGGTGATACAACACACCTCACATTCTTTGAGATGCTTGGAAACTGGAGCTTCAATGACTATTGGAAAGAAGAGGCTATAAAGTGGAGTTATGAGTTTCTCACCTCCAAGAAATGGCTCGGATTTGATCCAGAGAAACTCTCGGTTACAGTGTTTGAGGGTGATGATGATGCTCCAAGAGATGATGAGGCAGTTAAGATATGGAAGTTAGTAGGTATTCCAGACAAGCGCATCTACTTCCTTCCCAAGGAGGACAATTGGTGGGGGCCGCCCGGAAAGGTCGGTCCTTGTGGACCATGCACTGAGATGTTCATTGAAGTCGACGAAATACCAAAGTGCGGTCCAGACTGCAAGCCAGGATGTCACTGCGGGCACTTTGTGGAGGTCTGGAACGACGTCTTTATGGAATATAATTTGAAAGAAGATGGTAGTTACGAGAAACTGGAACAAAGGAATATCGACACGGGCATGGGAGTCGAAAGGACTGTAGCTATGCTTCAAGGAGTCCCATCTGTTTTCGATATCGAGCTATTCACTCCACTTCTTGAACAAATCAAGAAACTCTCTGGAAAAGAGGAAATGTCTGAAGAAGAAGAACAGTTTGCAAAGATTATAGCTGATCATGTGAAATCAGCAGTCATGATCATGGCAGATGATGCTAAGATTGCACCCTCAAATGTGGAACATGGATACATTGTGCGAAGGCTCCTGAGAAAGGCGATTCTCAGCGCCGACAAGCTTGGTATTGGTAAGGGATTCATGAAGTCACTCGCTGAAATCACCATCGAGATGTACAAAGATGTCTACGAAGAGGTCAACAGGAACCGTGAATTCATCCAGAAGAACCTAGAAGGTGAGGAAGCCAAGTTCAGGAAGACCCTGCGAAAAGCGCTTGGGAAGTTTGAGCGGATGTTCCAAGAAAATGGTACAATAACAGGGAAGGATGCTTTTCTGCTATTCACCAGCTTCGGACTTCCTCTCGAAATGACAAGGGACTTAGCCGAGGAGAAAGGCATAGAGATAGACCTGGACGAGTTTCGAAGAGAGTTCGAACATCATAGGGACATCTCTAGGACCGCCACCGAGGGCAAGTTCAAAGGGGGATTGGCAGACCATGGCGAAGAACACACTATGCTACATACCGCAACTCATCTACTCCAAGCAGCACTCAGAAAGGTCCTTGGAGAAAAGATACAGCAGAGCGGAAGTAACATCACAAAAGAGCGTCTGCGATTTGACTTCACATTTGACCGTAAGCTTACACCAGAAGAGGTTCAGCAAGTAGAAAAAATGGTCAATGATGTCATTAGTGAGGACATAGAAGTCACAAAGACCTTCATGCCTTATGATGAGGCAATTGCCCAAGGCGCTATGGCGTTCTTCAAGGAAACATATAGTGAAACAGTTTCAGTCTATTATGTAGGCGACTTCAGCATGGAGCTCTGCGGTGGACCCCATGTAGAACGGACAGGCTCGTTAGGCAAGTTCAAAATCTCCAAACAGAAGAAAATTGGTGCTGGGATTATGCGAATCCGTGCAGTTCTTGAGCCTAAAAACGAGTCCTAGTAGCTGAAAACGGAAAGGTCTATTTGGGCATATTTCTGGGCTGAAGCAGGAGTCTGATAACGCGTGGAATCCGACCAGTCAGGTATGGGAAAGATTGCCATAATCTGTTTCATGATGATTTGGGTAGGTTTTGCTCTGAGCATAGGTGTCTTTGCAATCTCCATCCCGTTCTTCTCATTCTTTGGCTTTGTGCCCTTTGCTATGGCAGGCTTTGGAGTCGTATTCTGCCTCGTTGCACTTCGTTCAAATTCAGGTTTTGCACGGTCTCGCCGCCGGGTAGGAAGTGGCTACTCCATCAGTACAACTGGAGATGCTATGTGCAGCGACAGCAGACGCAGAATGCCATCATACCGTAGGTCTAGTCAGAGAGTAGTATATCAGGTTCCACCAAGATGCCCATCCTGTGGTGCGTCTTTGAATTCGGAACAAGTAGAATGGGTAGGACCGCTGCAAGCGCAATGCCCATATTGCCTCGCTACTGTAGAGGCATCAGAGAGGGATTTTTGAGTCCCTTCAACCTCCAATAGGGAGAGGATTATTGAAACTGAGTGGAAGAAAATGGGAACGTTTTCGAAAATATTTGGTCTTGGAGATAAAGACCTGCAGAAACAAGCAGATGAGCTTCTCCTTAGGCTCGGAAAAGCACTCCAATCCGCAAGTGCAAAACTGCATGTCTGCGCAGACGATTGGGCTGATGGAAAAACGGAGAACCTGAACGAGTTAGAAGCAGAAATCATCAAGCTAGAGAGGGAAGCCGATGAAGTGAAGGATGATCTCTTCGAGAAAATCTTCTCAAAGAGGGCATATCTTCCTCAACAAACCCAGGAACGTCATGAGCTAGTCGTGCATATGGACAGCGTAATCGATGCGGCTGAGGAAGCAGTCAGAATGATGTTGATTGGCCGTAAATACAAACCACCACCAGAAATACACAAGATAGCAGAAAAGGGCTGGAAGTGTACGGACCTTCTCCAAGATGCTGTGAAGTATCTCTTTAAGGATTTCAAGAAAGCCGCCGAATATACTCTCAAACTTGATAGAATCAGAGAGGAAGCAAGAGACCTACAGTTTGCCCTTCTCGAGAGGTTGTTCAATGAAGATGATTTCACCCCGAAAGAGGTCAGTCTATTCCGTGCAATCTCAGAGAGGATTCTCCGGGTGCCTATCAGAGCTGAAGAAACAGGCGATTTCATCCGCACTCTTGCAGTGAAATACTCATAGCAGAGGGGGATTCACGCACTTGGTCCTTCTGCTAGTTGGCTTACTCGTCATCGGTTTTGTTGTAGCTTTCGCTATTGGAAGCAATGATGAGACCATGAGCCCAGCAGTGGGAGCACAAGTGTTCACTGTGAAGACTGCAGTTCTGTTAGGCGCTATCATCAACATTATTGGAGCAGTTTCTCTTGGCGCTGGAGTTTCCGAGAAGGTAGGCTCTGATCTCGTTGGAGGTGGAGGTGCCGAACGGGTTCTTGACATTGAGATGACGTTAGCAATCCTCATCTCAATGGCAATTTGGCTTCTAATCGCATCTGCATCAAAGGGGCTTCCAATCAGCACAACTCAGTGCATTGTAGGTTCAGTGATTGGCGTTGCAGCATTTGTTCCGGTCTTTGGCTATATTGGATGGGGAATAGAGGCTGTCGATTGGGCTGTTGTCATAGAGATATTCGCAGGGTGGATCATCTCACCAATCATTGGGTTTCTAATCGCGGCAGGAGCCTTTGCACTGGTTAGAAGAATGCAGAAACGAGTGCAAGGATTTGCAGACCTTGAGAGGCAAGAACGCATCGCAGCATATGGACTAGCATTATTCCTTGTCATTACTTCGCTCAGCAGAGGAGGAAACGATGTTGCAAATGCTGTAGCGCCCTTAGTTGCCTTGGTCACAGACCCGATTTATCAAGAGTTGCTCCAAATACCTCCTCTTCCATTTGATGTCATATTTCTGCCTTTACTAATCGGAGGGATTGGCATGGGAATAGGCCTTATTGTAGTAGGTCGGAAGGTGATCAAGACCTTGGCAACTGAAGTAGTGACACTGTCGCCCTCATCAGCACTGTCAGCAAGCATCTCCGTGTCACTTGTCATGTTCGTCGGCACACTACTCGGACTACCTCTCAGTGGTACACATGTCTTAGTGGCTGCTTTGATTGCAGTAGGCTGGGTCTCCGAAACCCCAGTACAGATGAAGCAGGTGAAAGACATCTTGATATCGTGGGTCATTACTGTTCCAATATCAGCTGTCTTTGGTATGATTGTCTTTGCAGTTCTTATGGGAATCTTCCCAATGGGCATTATTCCGTAGTTCGAGTTCAGGCATCATTCAACTTTTGGGATTCTATGAATGAGAATATGCTCCTTGGCCAGCTTACCTAGGATTTTGGCTTCTTCCTCAGAAAGATGGACTCGCATCTTGGATTCAGGTGTTTCTTTTCTTGTTGCTTCGATAATCGCAAAATCAACATCACGCACAACATCTTCTACGCCAGGACACATTCGTGTGTCGCCAGTATATGCGATGCTAGTATCACCCACACGGACTCTATAACCCAATGCTGGCATGAGCTTATCTTGATCAGTCGTATTCTCCATTCCGAAATGTTGTACTTCAGTCGCGTTCACTTTGAAAAAGTCTGTATCGAATTCGGTCCCATCCGTTAGTTCATGATACCAGAATTCGAATGGTAGCGATTCCTTGTAGGCTTTTCTGAAGCCTTTGACAGATTCGATTGCTTCTATACAATCCACAGGCAGAAGAATATGCAATTTCTCAGACCTCTTCATCATTCGAAGGAAGCCGAGCAGTGAGTGGACGCCACCCATATGATCGAAATGACCGTGTGTTATGGCTACTAAGTCCAAATCATGTACGAATTGGATGCCGCTAAACTCCACCAGATCCCTAAGAGCGCCATCGCCAACATCTAGCAGCATTAATTTGCCAGTGAATTTGGAAGTGAGAATAATAGTGGTGCTTACCCCTGCAGCACTGTATGGAATATTCACTTTCACCTCATCATTTTCCCATTCAAAAGGGCCTAAGTCGTTCATCTTCATCACTGTGTTTGGGTGGAAGAGGAGAAACCTATCAGGTATCCCCTTCTAGCTTAGTCAGCTATTGCTCATAGCCAAGCTTTGGTACTCGTGCCAAGAAGTTCATGAAATAGGCAACTACCACAGACACAACAAGACCAGCGGCGGCATATAGCAGCGAGTCCAAGAGGGTTGGTGTTGCGCCACTCAGAATCTGAAGCCAGCTCCAGTAGAATCCTGCAATTGTCATGCCAGCGAATGCCACCTTCATCAAGGGTACCTTAACACTTCGTGTCTGGAAGATTCCCATGTCCGTAAGTGCTGCAGCCAATGCACCACCCTTAGCAGGCTTGAGCTTCAGTTTCTTTGAGAAAGAGCCAACCGTAACCTTGCTCTTTGGCTTCACTACCTTCATTGCCTTCGGTGCATACTCCGCAATGTCTTGAGAGAAGTATCTCACAGCTGATGATTCATCAATGCCGCACTTTGAGCAGTCTACAGCATCCTTCTTCCACTTCTTGCCGCATTTGGGGCATCTCTTGTGATCCCAGGATCTTCCAGCTGCTTCACTGACTCTACGGACCAGTTCATCTTTGCTGATCAGTTCTCCGTCTTTCTTTGGTTTCCTTCGAAGAACTACTGCTGCAGGGAATATTCCTACATCTGAGCCCCGCTTAGCTCCCCGCATCTTACGAGCAGCTATGATTCCCTGTTGGAAGTCATCAAGAGCCATGAGCAATGAGAAAACCGCCATCACAGTGAAGCCGAGTGTGATCAGACCGTTCACAGACATAATAGCGGCGGCGCCTGTGGCTCCAACCTGTAGTTCAAAGTCTTCTGCAAGTGAAACGTTTGTCCCTGGATTGCTGTGCAATGAATATATTAACGTGACTTCAAACCGAAGCGTTCCTGATAGTAGCTCGAGCACTTCAAATCCAGGCGTCGAGCCCAGTGGGATTGTTTGATTTAGGAAAGGAGTGGGAACTCCGATGGGCGTGGGGGTGGCAGATGGTAATTCCTGGGGAGGAGCGAGTGGGATTCCCATGTATTCGATAGCGAATCTTAAGGCGTGAACAGTGAGGTTTTGGATTGCCTCTACAGTCAGCTCAACGTCCAAATCATCAGTTAAGTTGACAGGGATTGGAACATCTGGATCTGCAGCTGATACATCATTGACTTCTAAGAGAAATGACAAGGCTCCGTCATCAGTCCAAGTTTGGGCCTGAACTGGAGTTAATGGAACTGTACAGAGAAGACCTGCGATAAACAGAATAAACGCAAGATGTGGTAGCGTCCTTTTCATGACGAACAAACCTCCGATGGCAAAAGCATCTGGCGTTTGTAGGCTTGCACTGCTTTAATGGTTATCGAGTCTATATCGGGCATTATCCGCCCATTGCGTCCTTGATTTGTCGGTCAAATTCCTCGTCATCTTCTTCGGGATCAAATGAGACGTGACGCTTGGGAGGTGGTGGTGCAAAGGGCTCCCAATGCATCACAGCTCCAACTCCTATACCTCCATAAGTAGCCATGATGCTAAGCAGGACCATTATACTTAGCTGGACTTCATCTTCGCCGACTACGATTACGTTAGTGTTCAATAGAACTAAAGCGATGATAACCCCTCCAAAAAGCCCGGCTGCAAGAGCTATGAAAAATCGATCTCTGGTACTTAATGACCTGGATGCACCTAAAATATACCCCACGAGGAAACCGACCACAAGTCCTGGTAGACCTGCAAATAGAGCATCTAAAGGCGTGAATTGCAGCAATCTTCTTTCCTCTTGACAGATTGTTTAACACTACATCTCATAACATTTCCCATTTACACAGCGCATCACAACAGTTTTACTCAGCGCTGATTTTTCCCTTGTGAGGTAGCCATGCATGAGTGACGAGAAGGGACTCATTCTAAAAGAGATTCTTAAGAGGAGGAGCGGCAGAGCATATTCCGACAGACCGGTTCCGGACGAGATGCTAGAATCCATTTTGGAGGCAGGACGAAAAGCCCCGTCCTGCGGAAATACCCAAGCATGGAACTTTGTCGTGCTCAAGAGTCCACACATTCTAACAGAGGCTCATGAGGCTCTAAGCAGGGGAAATGCGTGGGGAAAAAGGGCTCCAGTAATGATCATCATTGCTGCAAAAGAAGACGGTGGTTGTCCAGCTCACGAGTTACCGTACTTTATGATGGACATTGGACTCACCACGGAGAATATCCTTCTCCAGACAGTGCATCTTGGTCTATTGGGTCATCCTACTGCAGGCTGGAATGAAGAAAAGATGAAAGAAATCACTGGAATACCCGAAGAGTACAGGATTGGTACTGTGATATTCATCGGTTATGAGGGGGACATTGAACTCCTAGATGAGAGAAACAGAGAGAAGGAGAAGAAACCGTCTACGAGAAAGCCCTTCTCTGAGATTGTACATTGGGACAGATGGTAGTCTAAGCATTATACTCCATCACTTGCCCACAATGACTAGGCATGTCCTGATGTCCACATTGGGGCCCCATCCAACAGACTAGTTGGTCGCCTTCCTGATGCATTTCTTTACCGCAGTGTACTGGAACATCTACTTTCTGTCCACACTTTGCACAATGTAGTTCTGCCATTAGTAACAAAATCTCCATTCAGGTTTTTAGCACGGACTCTGCCGTTATTAACAATAGTGAAATCATTGGCGCTATAAACATTTGGCTCGGGGAATGGTCTGATTAGGGGATGACAAGAACCATATCTCACTATTGAATGACCGCAGGAGATTGGTATGTCAAATATTCTTGCTTGCCTCATTTTGGAAACTGACACAGGTATTCCGCTATACTCTCACTTCTTTGATAAGGAATTGAAAGCCAACCCAAACTTAGTCCCTCAGAAAATCAGGTCTAGAGAGATCAAAATGGTACATGAAATGGGAAAACATACAGTGTTCTCGGCTCTGGTGACTCAAGAGACCCCAGATGTCAAAGAGATCCTAAAGAAATTCCGAGATAGAATTGAAGACGTATACAATGATGGTCTCAAGAGGGGAGAGGGAAACTTTGCCGACTTCGTGATCCTTGATAACATTGTCAAAGAGATATTTCTGGAATAACCTCATCACTTCGGATAGTACTTAGCTGGATCTTCTGAGTAGACCTTCTCCTCTGTCTTATGAGCGCCTGGTGTGTCCAGTTCTATATCACGTTTCAGGGTTCGTTCGAGAGATAGTATCTCC
>CAJHYO010000307.1_pt1 | contig 11693 bp, 12 predicted proteins | sample 9198741 | NCBI WGS metagenome assembly CAJHYO01 (sample SAMEA7708364, study PRJEB35096) | sediment metagenome | biome: marine neritic benthic zone biome [ENVO:01000025]; feature: sediment [ENVO:00002007]; material: shallow marine sediment [ENVO:03000034] sea grass bed [ENVO_01000059] ... | reverse complement strand
GCCGCCGTAACATTGACCCAGGGGCTTCATGAATGGGACTGAACTCAACCACTATTGCGGGACCAACCAGCGATTGCGAGCGTCTGGTAAAGGGCTGTCCATGTCTAAAGGAGTTTGGAACCGAGAAGGTCTGCCTAAACAACGACGACATCATCCCCATTGTATCGATTGCTGTTGATCCCATGTTCCTTGGAAATGCCACAACAGTTGAGGATCTTGCCAATCTAAAGAGTGACAAAGAGAACATGTGCTATCTTCTGATTTTCCTTGACACAGATGCAGACAAGACATATTGCATAAGCCAAGGCCAGGAAGTGCGGATAAATGGACAAGATGTGAAAGCTTCAGACATTCATGCTGCTTTGCAGTTTGTGATGAACTCCGAACAAGCAAGTGATGGATTAGTCTGTTCCTCATGTCTATACAAATATCTGGTCACGCTTGGAGATACCTTTGATGATGTCCTGACTGAAACCGAGAGGGCTGAGTTGATTTCCACCTATGTCAGAGATATCACAGCACAGATGGCTACAGAGCTGATAGGGACTGATGGAACTGCGGACCCGGAGATTATTGATGAGCTCGTAAATAGTCGCATTAACCAGCTACTTACCATGAGAATCACATGGGCATCTGTTTTGCATGATCTCAAGAAAGAGGGAGAAGATAACAAACAACTCATTGAACTAATTAGCCGCTACAGACAGCTTTCACGATTTGAAACAATATTCCTCTTTCAAGTGTCTACCCTAAGGGAATCTGACGATAAGCAGGTTTCTATGGGTCTACTGAGATTCATGATAGATGTTGCAGAACGCATTGTCAGAGTTATTGCGATAATCAGAGACTCAAGTCACAGCCTAGCAGAAACTAGTGCTGTGCCAAATCATATTCAGACGCTCTTGGATGAACAAGTTGAAAGGCGGAATCGAACAGAACAATGGTTCACAAACTTGGTGAATTTGCTTAATACGATTGAAATACGCACCGCACAAAAATCCTCATAAACATGCGCGTTACAGAGAAGTGAGGTTAAGTGAAAGACCTGATAGCTAGAATTTGCAAATGGAGCCCGATGGAGTGACGGTAGGACTGAAAGATGGACAAAGCCAGAGCCAAATCAAGCTGGTTAGAGGATGTCCTTGCTACAAAGTGTTCGGAGACGAGAAGCTGTGCGTCAATGACGACAGAGTTCTTGAAGTCGAGGCTATCGAGATTGATCCTATGCTCTTTTCTTTTCATAAGACCAGAAAGAGCATGAAGGCTGAAGAGGCCATTGATGACAATGTTTGTTATACATCTATCTTCGTAAACCATCCTGACAATAGGGTGTTTTGCATCTCTCAGGGATGGGTTCTGAGAATTCACGGGCGAGATGTTCCAGGTGATGATCTGCAGGATGCTCTACAGTTTCTATCAACCAAGGACCTCTCTGCGAGTGCAGAGATTTGCAGTGAGTGTCTCTACAAGTTCCTTCTGACTCTATCTGACAAGTTTGCAGATACTATGTCCAAGAAGGAAAAGACGGATGAAGTAAAGCGCTACGTAGACAAATTCTCACTCTTGATTGCTGTCAAGGCTAGTCAGACAGACAAAATGATGGAACCGATAGGCACTGAAGATGATATTGAAGATGGTGTTGATCATTTTGGATTCCTCAGGAAGTATCTAGTGCAGCTCCTCGAACAGCAGCAGGCTTGGACTGAGCTGCTTGGAGAGTTCTCCAAGGAGTCTGAGATTTGGATTCGACAAATTGTGGAGCGGAGGGTACGTCTAGCCAGATTGGAATATCAGTTCTACAGCCAAACCTTGCAGATAAGAGACATCAACGACTTCAACATGCTGATCAAGATGTTACAGTTCATTCTCAAAACTTCCAACGACATTCTGGATCTCAATGAGCAAATCCATTCAGAGATACGGTCCAGAACCTTTTGCGAGAAAGCTGAGTCAGACTCGAGATTGGATAATCTAGCATCCTACGGCGATAAGAGCAGGACCGTGGAGCATAATTTCGGCAATATCCTCCAAATCCTCAGCAAACTATGAATCGAGAGACCCGAATGCTTCTACAAGCCAGTTTAGATACAGTCTTACACCCTGCTCTAGAGACACCTCTTGCTTCCAGCCAGTTTTCTCAAGTAAACCAACGTCTAAGTCAGTCAGCATGACATCGCCAGACCACCCTCTTTCTGTTCCAGTGTATTGAATTTCAGCATTGCTAGCCGCAAGCTCGTCAATGACCAATTCAGCAATCTGCTTGACCATAAGACGTTCACCAGAACCCACATTGATTGGGGCATGACCAGATGCCATGCTACTAGAGAGAGCTATTGTTGCTTCTATGGTGTCTGACACATACATGTAGGATTTCTCCTGCAGACCATCTCCAAGAACTTCCAAACAGCTTGGATTCTGCTTCAGTTTGTTGTAGAAATCAAAAATCACTCCATGAGTCAGCCTTGGTCCAATGATGTTTGCCAGTCTGAGGCTCACAGAATCTATTCCATACAGTTCAGCATATGAGGACAGGTACATCTCCACTGCACACTTCGCTGCGCCATAGTTACTAATTGGCCTTAGTGGCGTCGATTCAGGCGTGGGCAGAATATCTGAATCGCCATAGACTGTACCGCCAGAAGAGGCAAAGACAATCTTCGGTATGTCATTCAGCCTCATAGCTTCAAGGAGTTGAAGGCTTCCTTGAACATTGATCCCAAAGTCCCAGAGGGGTCTATCAATACCAAGTCTTACATCTGGCTGTGCCGCGAAATGATAGATGAAATCGACTTCATTTATCACCATAGAGAGGTCTTCATCAGAAGTGATTGACCCCTTCACGAAATTAAGCGATGATAGACCTTCATGCTGCTGAAGGTTCGTCATTGCTCCAGTTGACAGGTCATCTAGCACAACTACTTCATGATCCATCAATAGACGATCAACTAGATGGCTACCAAGGAAGCCAGCTCCACCTGTCACGAGTACTCTTGCCATCACATTCCACGAACAAATTCTGTCTGGGTTCAATAAGTCTTGCTAGATTGCAAATCGAGGATCAGATAGTATGGCTTCTATGAGAGATCTTGCAGTAGGATTTGCTTCTTTAGCATTCCATTCTTTTACGAAGTCACGGTATATTGTCAATTCTCTTATGACAGGATCTGCTGTTTCATCTAGTTCGGCAGTTGTAATCTCAGGTCCAATCCCTATTCCTGGGCAGATATCTTTCATTGCACTTAGACCCCAAGTTATAGCATCGTCTTTCTTTTGAAAGACAAAGGGGAAGGATCTGCACACACTGGGGCGAAATTGATGGATCATGCACAGATTATCTGAAAGGAAGACACATTCATAATTCTCCAATTTCCTGATAGCAATATATGCGGCTCCGTGTTCGGTATTCACCGATGGAATACTTCGCATACCAATTGGAGTATCTTCGGCTTCTGGTAGCACATAGAAGTCCAGAGCACGAAGCATCTCTGATGCCGAGAGACCCAAGAATGTCGATAGGCGAACTATGTCATGACCAGTGACTGTTACTAGAAGCCCGTCCGTTTTGCAGCAAGCACCGCACTTTGTGCATTCGAAATGGACTTCGGATCCCAGAGTTAGCCACCTGTCCTGGGCTTAGTATTTTTGCCTCTTAAAGGCAGTCAATAATTGAATCATTTTATCGAGGGGAGAAAGGAGGATAATGAATCGAGTCCTTGCTCTAGAGTTTCTTGAGATGCGGCATAAGTGAACCTTAGATGATTGTCGTATTTCTTTCCAAATACTCCACCAGGTGCAGTGGAAATACCTGCCTTCATCAGTAGCAATTCGGCAAGTGTGTTGCTGCTTAGACCATAAGAGCTGAAATCGGGGAATGTATAGAACGCACCTTTGGGCATTTCACACTCAACATCATCCATTTGACGAAAGCGATCAACCATATAGTTTCGACGAGATTCATATGCATCCTTCATTTCTGTGATGTGGCTCTGGTCACTTTCTAGTGCTACAGCACCAGCGTATTGAACAAAAGATGTTGGACATGACGTGGTGTTCTGTTGAACTCTTACCATGTTATTTATGGTTTCAGGATTACCAATAGCATATCCAAGTCGCCATCCAGTCATACTGTGGGATTTGGAGAATCCATTAATTACAAGGGTACGTTCCATAGCCGGATCTACCTCAAGCATAGATGATTGCTTGAATCCGTCATAGACAAGAGACTCGTAGATTTCATCACTGAATATGACGAAATCATCATCTGCAGCGAGGTCAAAGATGAGTTTCATATGATCCTTGGTGAGCACTCCTCCACTCGGATTATTTGGACTGTTTATGATTATCGCTGAAACAGTTTTGTTGACACATCCCTTCAGCGCTTCTTCATCCAATTCATAGCCAGGATTAGTGGACACATCTTTTGGTTTCCCCCCAGCTATCCGAATCAGCACACGATAAGTAGGCCAAGCTGGCGAAAGAAGCAGCACGTCGTCACCTGCATCTAGGGTGCTCAGGAATCCTTTGAACAGTGCCATCTTAGCTCCAGGAGTGACTATAACATCAGTACGTCCGTTTATTTCGATGCCTCTCTTAGCATAATGATTCTGGATTGCATCAAGCAGCTGTGGAATGCCTCGTGATGATGTGTAACGAGTGAGGCCCTTACTCAAAGCAGTGTTTGCTGCATCCACAATATGTGAAGGCGTTGGAAAATCAGGCTGGCCTACTTCAAAATGGTAAATCGTCTTGCCCTCAGCTTCAAGCCGAGAGGCGAGTTCAAACATCTTGAGCGTTCCAGAGGGGGGTATTCGTTCCATGTGATGACTAGTCCAGTCCATGCTTCATACCTCACTTTGCATCTTCAAGAATCTCAATGAGGAGTGTGTACTGAAGAACTGCGCGCTGGCTTCTAGAACTAATATTACTTCCGGCATGATATTATTGACCCATGAGGTCTGATAAGACCTCCTTCTGGTGTTCGGTTCCCCGCACCTCGATTCTATCTAGAAGAGCTTCACCGAAACCAAGGTCATGGGCATTTTTGAGATAAGACACTTTCATTGGATCCAAGCCTAAAAGCCCGGCACAATAAGAATCCACTGCAACGGGATCAGTACCAACCACTACTCCGCCTACTTCCAATCTACGTCCAGTAATCCTCTTTCCAATGACAACTTCAGATAGGTCTATGACTGTCAGGTTCGGTCGAAATGCCCCCAGAAGATCGAGTAGAACATCTTCTAGCCGTTCATGATACTTCTGTTTCGCAACCTCTGGGAGAAGACCAAAGAGGTTCTTGATACCAGCCCAAGCTATCCTTTCAGTTGGCCGGAATTTGAGAGTTGCGACATTGGCAAGAAAGCGCGGCGGTTTCAGAATTAGAGGCATTGCGTGAGCTCCTTTGAAATACTGACCAGGCATTGTCATAGGTTCAAGATCATCATGTGATAGATTAATCAGCTTGACATTATCGGAGGCAAGTCCTGAATAGCCGAGCTGTGAAAACGCGTCATCAACAGACCTAAACGGATTATCACTCTCTACCAAGAGTACTTCTGCAGTTCTATCGAAAAGACCCACAACAGCTCGAATGATATCAAGGGATGTGTTTCCTGAAATCTTCGGATCCAGTATTGATGGCTTAACCACTACACGCGTCCCATCTCCAACAATTGGCAGAGGTTGTGTAAGCTTTGAAAGAGCGGTAGAAAGGGCCTCCCGTGGATTTCTCTTTACCGCTATTGCCACCTCAGCAGTGGAGCCCATAAAGAAAGAAACAGGTTACAAGGCTTTAAGTGAGTCTATCAGACAATGTGATGGAAAATGAGTCTCAGACCTGATGAGATTGAGAGGTACTCAAGGTCTCTCAAGCTACATGACTTCACCGAGAAAGATCAGCTGAAACTATCGGAAACAGTTGTATCCATGGCAGGCGCAGGAGGCATTGGTAGTCCTACACTGAGACTACTGGCGTCAATAGGTTTTGGTAGAATTCGGATAATTGATGCAGATGATGTAGAACTGTCCAATATTCAACGACAGAATATATACAACACCAGCGATATTGGAAAGAAGAAAGCTCAGTGTGCAGCCACGAATCTTGCACTAATGAACCCCGAAGTGGAATTTACCCCAATAGTCCAGCGGTTAGACAAGAGTAATGCGATGGGAATTTTGGAAGGATCAGACATCATTGTTGATGGACTGGATTCCTTTGAATCACGCCATGCTGTCAACAATGTGAGCGTGAAACTGGGAATACCCTATATCTTTGCAGGGGCGGTGGAGTACTTTGCGAATCTATCCAGCTTCATCCCTGGCAAGACAGGGTGCTTGAACTGTGTCATGGGAGCAGCTAAGGACAACCCTGATAGTACTGCAGCGACAATTGGAGTCTCACCAGAGCTGCTTTCAGTTGTAGCAGGGGTAGAAGTGAGAGAAACGGTGCTTGTGGCTCTCAATCGTGAAGCGAATTTAGCAGGGAATCTCATGACGATAGACATTAGCACATTAAGCTTTGACATCTTTGAGATTGCTCGTTCTGAAAACTGCAGCGTCTGTGGAAAATCAAGTCCCGAAGAATAGACGCCTGGCTCGTTTTCGACGTTCCTCCTCAGTCTCGTCGGTTTCCGGGGGAGGCGGCGGGGGAGGCGGCTTTGCTGTCGCGGGAGTGTCTGATTCTTCAGAGACCGGCTCATCTTCAGCATCTTCTGAGCTAGGCACAGCTTCATCAATCTCATCCTCTGGAAGGGGAGGCTCGTCATATGGGCTCCATAATTCACGTTTGGGTATTGCAGCTGGGGGAGGAGACTCCTCAACTGACTCTAGCGGCGAATCGAGAAGTTCTAAGACATCATCATAAGACTCAGGTTTTGCGTCTTCATCTTCTGAAGGTTGGACTTCTTCTTCCTCAACTTCAACTGGACCGAGTGCTTCCTCTTCCAAGACTGCCATCATGACTTCTTCTGGCGTCGATGGCATTGTTCCCGTATCATCAGATTCTTCAACAATGGGCTCCGGGGCAATAAGCGGAAAATCCGATAGAAAATCACGCTTTTTGTCTTCGAAATCAAGATCTTTTGAGGACACTGATGCTTCAACAGTTTCTGGTCTTTCTATCTCATCGATTGATACGGGTTCCGCAGATGGCATTTCAGGTTCATCTATGACTTCATCAGACACATCAGATTCTGTGACAACATCTTCCTCTCCCTCAGTAATAGGGGCGGCCTCGATATCTGGCTCAACTTCTGGGATAGGCTCCTCGAAATGCGTTGGCTCTTCAATCTCACGGGGATCATCAATCTCAGGATCGTCCGAGCCATACTTCATTCCCAACTCCTTGCCCAGACAGGACTCGCATCGTTTTGCCGCTGCAATCAATCCTTCAGCTAAGAAATCGTCAATGGACTTGGCATCTTTTGGATGCTTACGCGCCCACCTCAGAAATGAATCAACCATTCGAAGTGCATCACGCACTCCCATCCAATAATTATCATCTCTTTCTTCTGAGGTCACATGTGCCACCTACTTGATTCAGTATTTGTAACGGAATAAAGGCTTTGTATCATACAGCAGTTACATACTGCACCTCATTCCTGCGATGAGAGGGCCAGAATCTCTTCCATCAGCTCATCTAGGAGGTTTTGAATCTCGTTCCTTTTGAACTCGTCAATACCTGAGCCCACGCAAATGACACGAGTTGGAATGCCTTCACCCAGATTATCTCGGATTTCATTCCTATACATGGTTTCAAGCTCTGGATCAGCATCATTCAGAACGATTATGACGCCGGTTGCACCCTTGTAAGTAAGTGATAGCAGGATGTCTAATGCAGAGTGTTTAGGCGACATGAAAAGCGTACGGACATCGGAGTCCTCTCGTTCGAGCTTTGCAGCGCCAATTCTAATTCCATCGACTGCCATCACCTGCTCATTGAACGCACCAAGAAACTGTTCTAGTAGGCGATCTTCAGGACCTACCACTGTTACCTTGAAGAGATAGCGTGACTTCTGCTTCTCAGCTTTCTTGGGTTTCTTCTTCTTTGGTGACATTTCAGAACCCCTCATTGCAGTTGAGCATCTGGTGCGACTCAACAATCGCTGATTCTTGAAAGCCCCTCGATTGATATGTGTTGTGTGACCTTGGAATCTGGAAAAGCCGCATAAATTCTTAAGCCCATGCGGAAGGATTGCCTATTGAGGCGGTATATTTGGCGTCTATTTCAGAAATTTTCGAGGCCTTGAAACCTGTTCAGGACCCTGAACATCCCATCAGCATTACAGATCCTAGAATGGCTATTGTGAAAGAGGAATACATTACGGTCACTGATGAAGGAATTCAAGTTCAGTTCAAACCAACTGTTCCGCATTGTCCTATGGGTGGCCTTATTGGCATCTTGATACGCCATCGCCTCGAAGAGGTCTACCCAGACAGTGTCGTCAAAGTGAATCTGCTACCTGGTTCACACTCAAGAGAACAGGAAGTTAACTTGATGATTGCAGATGATACTAAGTATTCCGGAATTGTTGAGCAACTAAAGGAACGAGGATTAATCTGAAGTTCTAGCTTCAGTCTGTCTGTGTGGGATTAGAATTGCGAGGATCAGAACGGCTCATCCTTTTGGGCATACTGATTGCATTCATAGGATTCTTCATGATTGCCTTGTCTTCTTCAACTGAAGGATCAGGATTCTTCTTCATTTTTCCATTCGTCTTCATTGGCGATGTTTCAACGCCTTTCATGATATTGGTTTTCGCATCTATTGCTCTGATTTTCTTGGCATTCTTTCTTTTGCCTCTCAGAAGTCTATCAAAACAATGGAAGGAACAGAAACAGGATGAGATTCCAAAATTCGTCAGATTAGCTTCCAAATGTGAATACTGTAGCAAACCAATACCAGAACATTCCTCATTCTGCCCCACATGTGGGAGCCCCGTCAGAGAAGACTCTTCTGAAGGCTATGAGCCAATGTATTAGTGGTGATTCAATGGAGGTCAATCTGCGATGACTAGGAGGGCCATTAGAGAAGTCACCAGGGAGGATGTTCCGCCAGTAGCTACAATTGAAAGAGCCAGCTTTCCCCGGCCATGGGATGAAGATATCTTTCGCATCTTGGGCTCGTGGCGTGGGCGTATTAAGACACAACGAAGAAAGATTGTGTATATGTATGTGATCGAAGAAGATGATGAGTTAGCTGGGTACGTTGTGTGGCAAGAGGATGACAAAATAGCTGAGGGGCACCTTCTCAATATAGCCATAAGACCGCATAGCAGGCGAAGAGGAATGGGTCGGGAACTCCTAGAGTTTGCTCTCGAAACTATGCGAAACCACAAAATGACGTCATGTCGATTGGAGGTCAGAGAGAGCAACATTCCCGCTCAAGCGCTGTATGCTCAAGCAGGAATGACGATCCAATGCATTGATAGCGGGTACTATGAGGGTGAAGATGCACTCATTTTTGCCATCAGGCTTTAGCGACTCCCTTTCGATTCTTCGTGAGAATAGGTCCCAAGTAATCGCGATAGAGCTGAAGATATGATTCATCTCTTGACACTACTGCTAGTGCAGCATCAGAAGCTTCTGATCCGCCCACAAGGATCTCAGATTTATCAATAAGAGCCAGAGTTGTTGGAGATTTAGTCTGCCATACCCTCCATCCCTCAAGTGAACTCAATGATGGGTCAAGCTCTTCTGATTCAGGAATGACAAGTATTTTGCGACGGGGTCCTTTTGCTTTGGCTAGTTTTCTCAGGTTCAGGCATTCCAAATCGAGTACGGAGAGTACGACTGATTTTTCGGCGCGTGACACCATGTCGAGCATATGTGCGCATATCTCATCAGTTCCAGTAAGATACCAGGTCTTATCGCTTGAGATTGCAGAAAGCTCCTCTCGAGCGCTCTTGACAGCATCCATTGTTTCAATGGTTTGCCCTGCAAGTTCAGACATGACATCAATTGCTGCCTCAAATTCGCCCTTGAGTGCGCTGAGATCTTTCTTCTGCTCTGAGCTCCATTGCCTCAGCATCTGGTTTACATGTTCACTTAGGTTATTGAATGCATCATTGCGTGTCTGACGTATAACAGATAGTCCTTCAGTGGTATCATTCATTGCCTTTGCAGATGCACTTGCAATCTCTGCATTCTTCGTTGTAACCTCATTTTGAGCCCTTTGGGTTAATAGCGCGGATTCACTTCCCACATGTGTCTTTAATTCAATGCCCATGGATTCCAGCTTGCGAGATGCATACTGGTTGGATACTATTGCACCTTGCTTTGCCTCCTCGAGTGCACTTTCAAGGCCCTTAGCAGCCTGGGTCACCATTCCATCAATGAGCGTCTTGGAAGTACTCGATATGGACTTGGATGCTTCTGCGAAATCTGAGAGAGCTGTTTCGATCGTAGCCTTTGTTTCTTCGGTAACCTTTGAGATTTGCTTACTAGTGGAGTCAGCTGAAGCTGTAATTCCTCCTGTCAAGGCTGTAGGAAGTCCAGACAACGATTCTGCTGCTTTTGTAAGCACATCTAGAGCGTCATCACCAAATTGCTCTGCCTTAGTCTTAAGATTTGCTTCAGCTTTCTTGAATAGAGCTCGATTCTTAACTTCGAGATCCTTCAGATTCTGCTCGCCCCGCTCTATAACCTTCATAGCTGTTGTATTCGCGGCTTTTTCCAATTTGCTCCCGAGCGTGGAAATATCGCCGTCAAGCCTGTTTGCTAGTAGTTCTAGGGAAGAGGATAGATTCCCTGTGGAGGTTTCGATAGTTTCTGAAGCTCCAGTGAAAATGGGTGCAATCTCATTTCTTCGCTCCTCGATTGCTGTGAGTGCTTCTTCTCGGATAGCCCGAGCAGATTCAAGTCGTGAGGTCTCCTTCTCAGAGAGCGAGGCTTGGAATGCTTCAACATTTGCGTTTGAATCTTTCACGAGTTTGGATGCCAGTGTATCCATCTTCTTGCTAGTACCTGCTAAAAGCTGGACTCCAGCTTCTTGCTGACCTGTTGCATATGAATCAATTATTGTGCGTATCTTTCCTGTATTCTTAGTTAGGCCATCCTTAGTGGATTCGTTGATACTCGAGACTCGTTCGGCAATGCTATCTCGTGCACCTGTTACGGTCGCATTGAATTCCTTCGAAACTTGAAACAGACTCTCACTAAATTGGCGAATTGTACCAGTTTCGATTTCTTTGAGGGCATCCTCTGTGCTCGTGATCGCATCTTCAATTCTGCGGAGGGTGTCCTCCATTGACTCGGAGATTTCAGTGCGCTTCTCTACAGAGAGCTCATCAAGCGCTCTTTTAATTGTCTCAGCAGCTCCTATGAGCTCATCTATCCTCCCACCCAATTCTGATGAGAACTCCTGCTGAAGTAGCTGTGAATCTTCCTTTAGCGATGCCATTTCTGTTTTCAATACACCCTTGAACTCGGTATGAGCAGATGCGACAAGGTCTCTTGCTTCAGAGGTCTGACTGGAGAGGAATCCATTGAATGTAGCTTCTAAACCTCTGATGAGGTTTGTGAATTGCTGCGTCAAATCATCAAGATGGATATGAAACTCCTCTCGTATTCCCAATGCATGCTGGTCAATACGCCCCATCTGTCCCTTCAAGGCCTTGTCGATTTCTCTCTGCACCTTGTTTGCATGATTTGTTAGAGAACTGACGCTTTGGACAAGCCGTTCATTGAGCTTTTCG
>CAJHYO010000258.1_pt1 | contig 11777 bp, 11 predicted proteins | sample 9198741 | NCBI WGS metagenome assembly CAJHYO01 (sample SAMEA7708364, study PRJEB35096) | sediment metagenome | biome: marine neritic benthic zone biome [ENVO:01000025]; feature: sediment [ENVO:00002007]; material: shallow marine sediment [ENVO:03000034] sea grass bed [ENVO_01000059] ... | reverse complement strand
TTGGACTGCAACCATCTTCTGAATCTGGTTATATCCCGGTATCATACACTCCACTTGCCCGTTTTCTAGCTGAAAGAGGGATTACTGACGATATAGTATCTGCTATCTCTGCTGGTCTCATGGAAGAAGAAGATGAAGAGGACGTTCGTAGCATTATTGATGCTGCCGCAGGAACACCCGATGTTGATCTCACTCCAGATGAGGTCAAGAAGGCACAGGATCTTGCTGTAGAAGAATGGCGTCGAGTCAGAAGGGCTAACGAATCTTGAGGTCGTTCTCATGACAGATTTACTGTATATGAGTGACAATTATCTCCGAGAATTCGATGCGATTGTGCGAAAAGTAGCTGATGACTATCTTGTTTTGGACCAGACTGCTTTCTACTACCTAGGAGGAGGTCAAAGCAGTGATCGCGGGAGCCTTTCCTCAGAAAATACATCTCTGAATATACACGAAGTAAGGAAAGTCGAAGGTGAGATTCGTCATTTCACAAATGACCCCATCCCGTTTGCTGTGGACACACAAGTTCATGGTGAGCTAGATTGGGTGTTTAGATACGAATGTATGCGATTTCATACAGCTCAACATTTGCTTTCACGATACCTGCAACTCAATTATGACCTCATCACAGTGGGGAACATGATTAAGCCTGAAAGAAGTAGAGCTGACTTCACTCCAATGCACAAGTTTGATGATGAAATGAAACGAGAAGTTGAGGTCGGTGTCAATGAGATTTTTGCCAAGGAATTGGATGTTGAAACTCGGTTGATGCCGCGAAATGATGCTATCTCTTTTCTTAATAACCGTGGTTACCAAACTCGTTATCTAGAGATGGTTCCGGAAAGTGTTACTGAGTTCAAGGTTCTCATTATTGGAGATTTTGACGCTGCATCATGTGCCGGCACTCACGTTGCAAACACCCGTGAGATTGGCACTATCCAGATAGGCAAGAGCAAAAATGTTGGAGCCGGGAAGCAGAGGATATACTTCTCACTCAAAGCGCCTTGAGCAAAGTCACCAACCAACAGTTTTATGCCAAGGTGGTTCTTCACTTGTTGTGGTTGTATCCATGAAAGCACTCGTTCTGACTGCCGGCCAAGGGCTGAGACTGCGGCCTCTCACAGCTAGTAGGTCAAAGACCATGCTCATGATTGCGGGAAGGCCTGTCTTGCAGTACATTATTGACAGCTTGAAGGACAATGGAATTCGCGACATTGTCATTGTAGTTGGGCATGGTCGTGAGCAATTGATAGACCATTTCCAGATGGGTGGTGACCAGGGAGTTAGAATTCGTTACGTCATTCAACATGAGCAAAAGGGTGTGGAGCACGCAATTCTCCAAGCAAAGGACGAGCTTGAAGGGGAAGATGAGTTTTTGCTTGTTAATGGGGATGTTCTTGTTGAATCTGAGATGGTAGAAAGGACACTCACAAACCATAGTTCAATGAGTTCTGACATTACGATGCTTGTGACACTTGTATCTAATCCTGAGCAATTTGGCACAGTTAAGATTGGAAAGAATGGAATTGTGGAGCAACTTGTTGAGAAAGGCGGTCCAGATAGGTATGTGAGTAATTACGCTGTCGCAGGAGTTTCAGTATTCAAAGGTGATGTAATTCCGCTTCTTGAGAAGCATGAAACGATGGAGCAGACTGTCGAGCAGATAATTGGAATGGGACGGACTGTTGCTGCAGCAGTCTGGGAAAAGGAGTGGGCTGAATTCACGTGGCCTTGGGATATTCTGAAAGCAAACAAGATAGTGATGGACCGAGAGCTCAAGGGGAAAGGTAGCTTCATAGCAGAGTCCGCTGAGATTCACAAGAACGTTGTCTTAGAGGGACCAGTCTTCATCGATGAAGGTAGCATCATAAGACCCGGTGCCACTATTAGAGGTCCAGTGTATATTGGGAAGAACGTTTACGTTGGCAATAATTCTCTTGTAAGAGACTACTCAAGCCTCTGTGAGGGAGTCCATCTTGGTTATGCAGTTGAGATGAGAAACTCGATGGTCTTTGATAGAGTCATGGTTGGAAGGATGACATTCGTTGCTGACTCGATCATAGGCAGAGACTCTTGCATTGAGGCTGGAGCGCAAATGTGGAACTGGCGCCCAGGTGGGAAACCAATCAATCTGCATTTCGAAGATGAAAAGGTCGAGGTCCCCATCAAGAAATTAGGTGCGATCATTGGTGACAATGTGGTTATAGGAGTCAATGCATCTGTTATGCCTGGCACAAGGATTGGCGAAAGAAGTATGATTGCTGCTGGATGTGTGATAAATCAGGATATACCACCAAACAGCGATGTAACAGTGAAGCAGCAAATAACAGTGAAAGAGAGAAAGAAGTAGAGGTTACTCTCTACAGACTATCCCTCAGTCCAAGGGACTTGGGCCACGATCTCATCATCTGCATAGATGTTTAAGATCTCATCACGGAATAGCAATTTTATATCTGACTCAGGACGAGCACCCTTCACTGTAATTGCCTGCCCTTCAATCATCAAAACAGATTGCCCTATTCCGTCATGAATCGCAGTATCATGAAGCAGTCTGAACTTTGTTGATGCTCTGAATGGTAGTATCTTGAAGTCCTCAAGAAGATGCTCCATAATACGATATTCATGGTCATTGAGCAACTTCGTTATGCTTTGAAATCCCATATACCGATCCTTGCCGCCACTAGTTTTGTGGTCATTATATTTATTGACAAATGCACGTTCTACTGCTAGATAATGCCCTAGACCTCTGAGGATGACCTCTCGATCAGTTGCTTCTTCAGATGAAATCCGCCCTGTTGCAGGGTGACTCATTTCATGAGATAGGAGTCCTCTCGCCGCTGGCTCAGGCCATGTGAGGACTTCTTGATGGCATCTGATTTGGATGATTCCCGCATCACTCCATCTCACTTGACCATAGGATCTCAAATTGGCAGTTTCAAATGTGACTTCTCTTCTATTGAACTCTGGAAAAGCATGATCCACGAGTCTGCGTCCTATCACTTTGATGTCAATGGGCTGCTCTGGCATCATCAATCCCGAATATTTGGTTATCAGAAGCACGGTTGACGCTCTATGAGGAGGGAGCAATGAGCACCTTTAAAAGTCGAACCCAAAACCTTCGCGTGACTCCTCAATAGTCTAAGGAGAGTAATTGCTATCAGTCGAAAGAAATGGGGCAAAACAGCCACAAAAACAGAGCGAATAGTTCGAGATGCTATTCTCAAACCAGATGTGGAGTCAAACATAGATGAGTATCTTCAGAAAACCCGCTCTGTAACACAGTATGACCTTGCCAATCGTTTTGGTGTTAGAATGAGTGTCGCACGACGAATCTTGAGACAGAAAGAAGCGGATGGTGTTCTCGTGCCATATATTCGTGAGGGTGGATTGGAGGTCTATACGACACCTGCGGAACTAGAGAAGCGAGAATCAGAGACCCCGACTATGATTGCAGACGCACTGGAGGAAGTTGCATCCTCGGTGCCAAAGGCAGCCGTTATCACAGAGGAAATGGATGCTGAATTAATAGCAGCCTCAGGGGCAGGCAGTGTAGTTAAACCTAGTAGATTAGCACGTAAGAGAAGAGAGGCTGGAGTGAAGAAGGAGAAAGCCAAAGCCCAACTCCCCGAAGTCATCGTTGAGCCGTTAACGCCCGAACCTGAAGCAGAAGAGGCCGTAGTTACGCCTGAGCCAAAACCAGAGGCTAAGCCAAAAGCTAAGAAACCAGCGAAGAAGAAGCCTGAGAAAGAAGCCAAACCTAAGAAAAAGGTCACAAAGAAGAAGGTTGCAGCAGCCAAGCCAAAAGCTAAGAAGCCTGTAACAAAGAAGACTGCGAAGAAGACCGAGGCTAAACCTAAGAAGACCACCAAGAAGAAAGCTGAGGAAACGGCTAAGCCAAAGGCTAAGAAGACGACTACGAAGAAAGCTAAGGAAGAGGCTAAGCCGAAGAAGAAGGTCACAAAGAAGAAGATTGAAGAGGCTAAACCCAAGAAGGCTGCGGCAAAGAAAACGACCGCAAAAAAGACCGAGGCTAAGCCTAAGAAGACTACGACGAAGAAGACCACAAAGAAGAAATCCGACAAGTGAATTTCTTCCGATTCCTCTGCATATTGAGTAGGGACCATCGCCAAGTCATGTCTATATGACTCAACAAACTGTCAACAGTCAATTGTGTTTTGAGAAAAAGGAGCCGATGGCTGACCATGGGTCCTCATATGGACAAATGGCCGCCTCGTATTATCACTATTTTAGACCAGCAATCTGACGGTCAACCTCTTCAAGCTGCGTATCCAGCTCTGCTTCCTTGGATTTGTAATCGTCCTCAGGAATATAACCTCTCATATAATCAAATCGAAGATCTGTGAGTGACGCCTTAAGCCTGTCCTTCTGCTGAAGGAGAAAGTCTAGTTGATCGCTACCCTCGGCAGGAACAGCCTCCGCGGGAGGTGCAGAAGCGGGCTCAGAAGCAGGTTCTGGAGCTGGCTCAGGAGCTGTACCAGGAGTAGGCTCCGGCGCGGGTGTTGGTTCTGCTACCGGAGTTGGCTGTGGGGCAGGAGTAGGTTCAGCTACAGGTGCTGCCGGAGCAGTTGCCTGCACGCTCTCCATTTCCTCCATGTTCTTTCTCAGAGTGTCAATCTGATTGGCAATCTGTGTGAAGCTATCATTAATCGTCTGGTTAATCGCCGTCTTCATCTTGGCGAGGTTCTCTGCCAACTGGTCGGCAAGCTTCTTGGTCTCTGCAACCTTCATAGCGTAGGTTTCGATTTCCTTCAGCTTTGCTGTTAATTCACCTATGTCAAAGGCCATGAAATGTCACCTTAGTATAGCCTACTATAACGATACAGCTTGTGAATGGTTCTTAACCTTTGCCGTGGTGAATATTTCATATAAAATCCAAATTCAGATGGATTTAGGCATTTAGAGCTGAATTCATGCTGCTTTGGTATCGGCTTTGCCTTCAAGAATCGCTTTACGAATTATCTGAATCAAGCGGTCTCGATATGAAATGTCAATGGCCACGAGCTCATAGGTTGGGATACCAAGTATCTGTCCCACTCGCTCAGGAGTCAAGGCAGTAGGGAGGTCTTGCTTGTTAGCAATACCAATCACTTTAGCCTCAGGAACTTCATCTTTCACAAGAGTGACAAGCTTCTTGCTCCGAAGAACGTTCTCAAGTGTACTATCGGTTACAATAACAACTACCTGTGCGTTTGCAATCATCTTCGCCCAGAGAATACTGAATCGGGATTGGCCTGCTAGGTCCCAGAGCACGATATTGGCATTCTGAACTTCTTCAGGTAAGCGTTTGATACTGACACCTATAGTCGGATCATGAACAAGTGGCAGTGTTTCACCTCTGAGCAAATGCAAAGTAGTGGTCTTTCCCACCCCTGCGAATCCCAAGATTGCCACTTTGACCATTGTGACTGCAATCTCATCAACCTTGGCATCGAAGCCATCTAGAGGCTGCTTGGCCGAAGCCAAGTTAGCAAAGTCCTTCATGAAGGTCTCGACCATCTGAGTCATCTTGTCTTCAATCTGGACTGCATCGTCTGCTTTGTCTGCAATGAATACGAATGTAAAGAGGTCTCTCTGAGCAAAGAAGATTCTAGATATGGCTACGTTCATGAACTCGGTCTTTCCTTCAAGATCAATATTCTTGAGGAATGAAACAAGATTCACCAGAAACTCGACTAGACTGGCTTTCGATTCGCTCTTAGCATATTCTTTTGAGTAGAGCACATCTCCCTCTTGACCCAAAACATAGACACTTCGAATCAACTTACTCACTCCAAGTCTGCACGAGAAGCTCCAAATATCTTCTTGCTGCGTCTGAACCAATCTTTTTCTCTGAAAGCTTTCCCGCAACTATCGGAAGAATGAACTCAGGCATGAAAATATCCATCTTGGGATTCGTAATTAGTGCCCAAACTCCTTCCTCTTCGAAATTCGCAACAATCCTCTCTGCTTCCATGGTCCATAGTGCCCTTTGGACAACGCCATCAGGGAATGAGATTTCACTGGCAATCTGACCCAAGCGAAGTGGGCCACCTCTTAGGCATTGAAGTACCGCATAATTGATGCTGCTGGATAGAATTCGTGCAATCTTCTCTCTATCCTCCAAAATCGGCGAGTTCGGATCGGTAACAGGAAGGGTTGGATTATACCCTTTTGTTGGAGGATCTGGTGAGAAAAAGCCTTTCAGATACTCCTGATACTGCGGCATCAAATTGGGATGTGCAACATTGGTAGCCTTGTAGGACTTCACGGGTGGCGATCTGTGTGGGAATACGTCCTTCAGTAGAAAAGCAGTTTCTAGCTTCCCAATAATCTCCACTGCAACAAGACCTGAATCCATTAAGGGCGTGATTGCTTCTTTCAAATCCACATTGTCACTTTGGACTTGATTCTTCAGCCACATTGAAAGCTTAGCAGTGCTTTCAACACCCTCGGTGTGAAGCCTCTCTAGAAGCAGAGCTGAGGACGGTGTCATGAAAATTGTTGCTGCCAGTTGCTCTTCGTCAACAACGGGCATCATGCTTTTCTTTGCGAGGACTTCGTCAATCTGTAGGGCTTCGGGATCCGCCTTCATGAGTTCGAGCATGAATCTACCCATGCCTGTGAGATCTTGTGAGATTTCCTCGAAAACATCTTCCTCATTAAGTACAAAGCATACGGTCCAGCCAGGAAAAGCATCCATAGCATACGAAGCGATTCGCTTGCCTTCTATCTCAGATTCTCTGATATCCTCTTCTTCTCCTTGTTGATGCTCAAAGAAAACAAGATTTAGCATAGTTTCTGTAAGTGCAAGAGACGAGGGATGCCGTTTCTTTACAATGAACCCTTGAAAATCATCCAGCTGAACGATGAAGGCGGCTTCTGGCATTTGTCGTTCCCATCTCGAACAGACAATCATTGCATAAAAGAATGACCGTTATGTATGTGATTCCGCAGAAAGCTGGCATCCTGCCTTATTTTTATTGCAGATGGTCGATGCACACTATTTTCCCATCATCATTAAGAATCCAGCAATTTTCACAGATGAGCGCTTTGCAACTATTGCACACCCCGATATGATGGTCTAAACCTTGGAACTCACTACTTTCGTGGTTTGAGGAATGAATGCCACAATACGCATAGCCGCAGCGGGCACAAGATGCTTTTGCAGGACTTCGACATAGTGCACACAACACCTTCAACTCAAAGGATGAGCCCTCTAACTCCTCGGCGACGAAGCCACGACAGTGCCTGTTCCTGCAATTCCCAATTCCTTTGTAACTGCCGCAATGAGTGCAATACGGATCAAGGACTGGCGTGTTTCTTGTCATTGTAAAATAGCACTCCATTTCTAGAGAAAGCGCTCTCCCAAACTACCATAATGAGGTGTTAGAAAGGATGAAAAGGATTTCTTTATCATCGAAAGGAGTGGACCCCGATGGACCTCAAGAAAGATACTCTCATCATCCCGACTACTGCTGCCCGCAGTATACAGCTTCCAGGGGGTCCGCCAATGGAGCAAGCTATTCCTGAGGATTATGTCTTGGCTTCAATGGTCTTGAGAGCATTAGAAGCCCGCAATGGTCAAGAGTTGGAGTTCGTCCTCAAGACGTATTACCCTGTCATGGTCGTGCAGTCCTCAATACCCAATTTCTGTTTCTTGATAGAACTGCTTGGCATTAGCTCTGGCAATATGCTTCCATTAACTGAGATTAACATCTCGAGCATTCAGAACTGTATTGATTCTGCTGAACACCCTACACAGCTCCACAGATGTATTGATGATTCGCGGACACTTGTGGCATCTTTGATGAAAGGAAAAGAAGTGACTGTTCTTGGTTTGCTTTCAGGGAATTATGCTGATGGGATTTCGGATCTAATGGATTGGCCAATCAATGATGAGGTTGAGCCCTATGGTCTAGTTCTGCCTGAGAACATAAGCAGAGACGAGGCCTCTCGCCTATTTGATACACTGTATGAAACATCAAGCACAATAGGGTCAGCTAATGATCTTCTTTCAAAGCTGCTTGATATGATACATCTGAGAATCCAGAGTATTGTTGGTGAACGCAAATCAGAGTCATCTCAGAAGACTAGGAGGCTAGAACAACGAATTGAATACTTGAAGAGGGAGGTCGAGATGCTTGACTCCCGTCTTGAGCAAAGACGCGACGCTGCGGATCTAAAGCGCGAAAGAAAAGCTAGAGCTGATGCACTCCGAAGGGATGAAATCAGACTCAAGGAATTGCTTGAAAGCACTCAGGATGCTTCACAGAATCTACTGGAGCAAGAAGAAGTATTACGCGATGAAATAAACAACATGAGCTCTGCAATTCGAAGACAAAAGGAGATACTGGATGATTTCTTGGTTCCTCTCAGGGGCATCGAGATGAAAGGTAAGACATCGATATTTCTAATCCCCTTTGTATTGGCAGGTTTCTCCAAGAAAGGCCGTCTGCAAATTGCAGTGTACCCGCCATCTCGATTGAAGGAAGAGCGTCAACGAGTTGGGCGATTGCGTGAGTTTGCTGATGTATTCTTTCCATCTTCAGAGGCAATGAACTCGATCGCGAATATAATAACAAAACGTGCGAATAATGATGTCAATCTTAGAAAGCATATCCGCTCTCTCTCAAAAGAACTGAGTCTTTTAGCTTCCAAAAGAGCACGTAAGCTGCTTCGCGAGGGAACTAGAGCCCTCATTTCTGATGGACTAGCCAAAGAGTCCGTTATGCAGGAGTTAGAGTCCATTCTCGATGGGATTCCAGAACAGACTGTGAAAGGAAGAAGAAGAAGGAGGACCAAAGCCTTTCCAACGGGAGATGCAGCATGTAGGGTGAAGTTCCATGTCTATGATGATTCAGGAAATCCAGTTCCTGGAGCTATCCTTGAGTTAGGAGCTTTCACTTCTAGTTCCGATTCGAAAGGTGCAATAATGGCCTCTCTCCCCAAAAGCAACTATGAAGGACGAGTGAGTGCTCGTGGCTATCGAGAACGGCATTTAGAGTTCACACTTCATACACCAGGCGACGTGGTTGTTCCTATCGTTCTTAGTCCGCTTTCCAAAGAAGAGCGCTTGGACACAGAGCTTGATGTACTCCTAGAGCGGGCTAATCGAATTGAGCGAATACGAGAAAGACTAGGTAAAGCATTTGAAAAGCAAGGTGCTACACTTCTGAAAATTCCAGCATATAGACGTGCATTCGTAGAACTACTCTCAAAACTTGAGCATGATGCAGAATACTAGATTGCCAAGGCAAAGAAGAAACGAGGGATGGTGAAGGGTCTTCTCAAACGAGATGATCGTATCGATAGCATAGGACGTGACATTCTTCGGATGGCTGAGAAGTCTCGTGATTCTGGAGGGGTGATGCTTCTTTCTGAGCTTCTGGTGCGACTTGACGATATTGGATGGGCAACAAGTCCTGATGAAACAGAGAGTATCATTAAGGACATGGCGAAGGAAGGTCTGATTGAAGGTCTTTCAGCCCTTGAAAGCGGAGCGGTACTGGTCAAATTCATCCCAGTCTCGCTAACTGACGACCCTCAGCAACTCATGAGTTTAGCTGCAGCTGGTGACGGGAGTCTGACAATCGAGTCAGCTATAGTGGAATTAGGATGGACCGAAGAGCGTGTTAAGAACGCGCTGGAGCTGCTTGTTGCTGAAGGCATCGCCAAGATGCAGAAGAGTTACTCCAAGAGCACTAAATTCTGGTTTCCTGGGTTGCGGGGAAAGAAATAAGACCCTCCTTAAGAGTTGGTTTCACGCACGCAGAGGGGTCTGCAGAATAAGGAAGGTTTCAATGTAATGAATCGTCTGTCCCATATGATGTTCTCATTTTCACTCTTCGTTGGATTGTACTCGCTAATCTATGCTTTCAGCGTATGGTTGGCTGGGTCAGGTCTTTTGCTCGACCTTCTTTTCTACTATCTGGCTGGCGGAATCGTTCTATCTGTTGTAGCTGTGCCAATCCTATACTACAAAGCACCTAACAAAGAAATGAGCAACCGAACAAGCAGCAATCGTGGGGCAGTGGGGGCTTTGTCATTTGTGACATTCTGCGTAGGCTCACTGGCGGGAGCAGTATACTATCAGTGGACTTCTGGCATCCTCTTCATTGGAGATGTTTCGATCTTCATCGGTGCGGTGATAACAATCTCAGGTGCATTGATGCCTGATTGGGACATCCCGCTTCTGGGGATATCACGGCACAGAAATATCATTTTTCATTCAATAATCCTGCCGCTAATCATTGTCCTGATGACGTTAGTCAATGTTGCACAGAGTATTGTATCCGCCTACTCCTTAGGCATCGGAGCACATATGGAGTATTATATCACAGCTCTCTTCCTGCTTGGCTATGCTTCACACCTCTATCTGGATATTTTTCCAAGTGACGCGAATCCTCTCGAGATAGTTTGGCGTGCAGTGGATGCTCGAAGCTCTGCCCCAACTGGATTGAAGCCCTTAGGTCCAATCAAAATCTCCAAAAAGAATGCACGAATGTGGCTTGTAGGTAATGCGACCTTATTGGTGCTTATCGCAGCTGGCTTATTTGGACTATACTTCTACAATCTGATTTTGCTGGCACCATAAAGCGCCCAGATTGGGCAAGTCACAAATTGCTTCAATCCCAATCGTCATCATCGATGAATCCATCATCTTCATCGAGTTCCCGCTCTGGAGGCAGATCGCTATCGTCATCCTCATCATCGTCATCATCAAAAAGGAATGTATCTGGATCAACCTCTTCTTCTGGTTCTTCTTTTTTGGCGGCTCTCTTAGCTTTCTTTTTGAGATGGCCCGCCATACAGAGATTGTCCAAGGGGTCGTAATGTTCGCACTCTGGGCAGCACTCACCCTTGTGATCGCATGTATAGAATGCACCGCATATTTTGCAACACTTTAACTCTGACACATTTCTACACCATGGAATCGTAATTACACATATGAACCCCCATTTATGCCAAATAAGCATGTCCCTGTGATATCGTTTTGCCGTCCAGTTAACGTTAAATGAGTCGCACAAGGATTTGTTGCAGAGTTGTTGTAATTGGCCAATCTTGAGAGCGAGGTTCGGAAATTCGTGTTGGACAATGCAGTCAAGTATGATGGCAAACCAACAGTCAAGTCTGTGATGAGTGCAATAATGGGCACCAGAGCTGATCTTCGTTCTCATGCACGTGACATCAAGGAAGTAGCTCAGCGGCTGGTGTTGGAAATAGAAAAGATGTCATTTGAAGAACAACGCGCTGAACTGATGGAGATTGCTCCAGAAATGCTGGAAGTGACTCCAGAGATAGTAGAGGAGAAGGACCTTCCTGACCTTCCCAACGTTGACAAGTGGCCCGAGGTTGTCATGCGTCTCGCCCCCTTTCCATCCGGTCCATTGCACATTGGCAATGCGCGAATGGTTGTTCTCAATGACTACTATGTCAAGCGTTACAAGGGTGAATTAATACTCGTATTCGATGATACAATTGGTTCAGCGGAGAAAACTGTTGAACCAGATGCCTTTGACTTGATTCCAGAAGGACTCGAGTACTTGAATGTCAAATGGCATCGCACAGTGTACAAATCCGACCGTTTGGAAATCTTCTACAAGTACGCAGTTGACCTCATAAATCGGAATGAGGCATATGTTTGCGACTGTGATGCAGATGTCTGGAGAAATGAACACAAGGTCAAGGGGATAGCTTGCTCATGCAGCTTTCTCAGTACCGAAGAGAATCTTGCACGATGGGAGAAAATGCTGGATGGTTCCTACCCTGAGAGAGGC
>CAJHYO010000339.1_pt1 | contig 11853 bp, 9 predicted proteins | sample 9198741 | NCBI WGS metagenome assembly CAJHYO01 (sample SAMEA7708364, study PRJEB35096) | sediment metagenome | biome: marine neritic benthic zone biome [ENVO:01000025]; feature: sediment [ENVO:00002007]; material: shallow marine sediment [ENVO:03000034] sea grass bed [ENVO_01000059] ... | reverse complement strand
CGCCAGTGAGAGTACGACCAAAGACCTCCTCGTCTTTCATTGGTGGACGAACAGCTCTAGTCATACGAACTTCCTTTTCAATTTCGAAAATCTCTGCGGTCTCCAGATTGGTAGTCATGATTATGCATTTCGTGGTCGTGTTGCCTAATTCAACTGACGCCACAGTGTAGAACGGCCCCCTGCGTAGAGATGAAGGACCGATGCCCCGTGGACGGACTACATTCGCCGTTCTTGACATTCTGCTTCCACCATTTAGAGTAGCTTCCTATAGGGATGATTCTCAGGAGGCTCTAGACCCATTTCCATCTTTGCCGACTCAGCTGAGAAGATGTCAGCCATTGCAACTGCAGGAAAGACTCTATCGGCATTACCTATCGGTCCGTAAAGTATGAAATCAGCGCCTAGTGATTGGACAACTAGATTTGATGCAATGTCGCATATCTTGTAGGCATCCCGGTTTTCTTTTCTGTACTTCTTGAGCCAAGTCCATGATGATGCAGCGTTGTGAATTCCTGACCCTGTTGGGTGACCGTAAAGGGTCTTAGATATGAAAGTGAATGAGACTGCGGCACCTGCTCCTGCGCCCATAGCTGTAGTTGCGGTGTCAATTAACGGCTTCGTCACTCCTACATCTTTAGCAATGGACAGAAGACCTTGCTTCAGCGATGCTGCTCCCTCGTCAAGTACTGCTCTGCGCCCTGCCGTTGATGCATCTTGGGGGTTGAACGCAAGAACGATGGCACAATCGTGCTGGAGTTCGCGTAGTGCATCAAGTTCTTCATCCGTCGCGGATATGTTGATAGAGTTGTATACTGCTCTGTCGATGAGTCCAATCTCCTCAGTATGGAGCAGACCCGCTACCCGAACCATTGGATCTGTAGAATCGATGATGAGCGGAGCGTCCGTGAGAGAGGTCACGAAGTCCAGGTACTTTTCCATGGCCTCCTCAGACTCGGAGAATATCTGAACCATAGCAGGATTGCCAGTTGTGTCGGACATGGTTTCTTGCTTATTGATCAGTTCTTCAGCTGCAGCTTCATCCACCTTACCCTTTGAAGCATCTTGGACTAGCTTGTGTCCCCCGTAGAAGATAGTCCCAGCTAGGACAGTGGGAGTTTCACCGGGGTTACCTCCAATCTTTACTCCACCAATATCGTAGATGTATTGCTCTTTCTGAAACACAAACAATGTCTACAACTCCTTTCCTATGAGAACCGTACCTGACTCATTAGATTGCACCTCTATTCCGATAGATGTTGGATGTGCTGTAATCATAGCACTGATTTCCTGAGAAGAAACTAAGAAAGAGAATGGATTCAGTGATATCCCATATTCTGGTAGGAGGGAAATCGAGCCTCCTAATCCTATTCGCTGAGTCGTACCCGAAGACCCTCTGAAATCTATGAACATTGGATCGCCATCAAATTTGCCGGGGTCTCTTGATTGTAGCACTTCTGCCTTTTTGGCTATCTCCTCAGCCCGAGAATTATTCATCATATCTACAAACTCAATCTGATGTCTAAAGCGCTCTACTCCTTCAAGAGGCACATTTTCGATATAGGGAATGGCTCCAGGCGCGTCAATTATCTTGCGCGTATCTGGGTCAACTCCTTTCTCATAGAGAGACTTCATAGATGACCCTGTCAGGTGCCCGGGTACTTCCGGTCCTGATAGAATTAGGAAACGAATTGAAGGATTTGAAATTATGTTGATGATGACGCGTTCAATCCCGATATTCTCAGTTTTGCAGGTGCCGATAATCGCATAGTTGCCTGGAACTGGGAACTTCTTCCCCAATGTACAGATTGCTACGGACTTGCTGGGATCACCCACTTCGAAATCCCCAGGCACATGAGGCCAATTGTTCTCTGTCATATCATGACCTCCTACTCACTCGCTTTGGGGTCGAATAGATCCTTCTCAGCTCCAAGAACCTGATTGGCCTCTGCAACTGAGGCGGTAATTGCGTTCTGTGTAAGAGCTACTGCAGTAAAGACCTCTGGTGACCTTCTCATCGAACCGTACATAATACAGTCCGTAGCGAACAATTGTGCCGCTATTATTGATGCGATTAAAGATGAGTTGATTGTTTCCTCCTTGTTTAGATCCTTTTCCCGGATAAACTTCCAAGCTGATGGTGCATTATGAGGTGCAAGACATGTAGGTAGCCCCAATTCTGATTTTACTGCAACAGTCGTTCTTAGTTCCAGACCATAACCTGCACCTACAGGCATAGTACCAGGGTCAACCAAGAACTTCTCTATTCCCAGCGTCTTCGCCTCATCAACTGTTCTTTCGATTACTTCCATTCTGTCCTTGAGGGAGCTTGCTTTTGGAGACCATCCCAACAACACAGCCATGTTTATTGAACTCTCTTTCAGGAATGCCCGTTCATCTTTATCCATCGAAATATTGACCGAGTTGTAAATGGCCCTTTCAGTGAGACCAGCTTCTCTGCAGAACTCGGTGGCTCTCTTCATAGCACTTGCGTTGGGTGATTCATACATGAATGGCCCATCAAAATTATCAACAAGCATGATAGATGCTGCTCCATAGCTACACCAGATCTACCATATGCTTCTACAATGAGTGGGTGGCCAGTTCTCTCAGCCATGTCAATCCCCGAGTCTAACCATTCTTTCGCGACATCCTTGTCAAAGAGGCCTTCCTTTGTATTCTCAACAATCGATTGTCCCTTGAAGAAGAGACCCCCCACAAGGACTGTTGGATTCTCGCCGGGAAGTCCTCCGATTGTGATACCATTGATGTCAAACGACTTTTGCTCTTTTTTGAAGACAAACATCTTTGTTCTACCTCAACTGGGTCGGGGGTAGAGACCTACCGACTTGACAAGCTCAGGAACGCAGGATTCCCACCCTACAGCCATTATATGAACACCGTCCACATTCTTCATCTTCCTAAGGGAATTAATCGTTTCAGCCGCAATTGACAGTCCTTCTAACTGAATGGCTTCATCCAATTCTTCACCATCAAGTCCCTCAGCACAATTCTCTAATCTTTTGAGGATTTGTTCAGGAATGGTGATGCCTGAAACATTCTCAGTCATGAACTCAGCCATTTCTGGACCGCGCAGAGGGATAACGCCAGCAAGAACGTGTGCATCCAACTCCTCAATAGATTCCATAAACTCAGCAAATCGGTCTATGTCATAGATTGCTTGGGTCTGAAAGAATTGCGCTCCAGCATCATGTTTCTGCTTTGCTCTTTTGACATGTTCATCGAGTGGATCAGCATACGGGTCAAACGTTGCTCCCAAAAAGAAATTGGGCACTCCCTCGAGTTCTTCATCTGTGTGATCTTTACCAGCCAACATACGAACTGCCAATTGCAAAGCCTGAACTGAATCAATATCGGAAACCAAATCAGCTTGGGCATCGGACCCGAAACCGAGAGGGTCTCCGGTAACGAGCAGAACGTTGCGGACTCCTAGAGCGTATGCACCGTATAGGTCACTCTTGAACGCGACTCTATTACGGTCCTTCAATGCAATCTGCAAGACTGGTTCTGCTCCAGCGTCGAGAACAAAACGCGCACAAGCAATGCTACTCATCCTTGGAATTCTGCGGGGATTGTCGGGAATATTAATGGCATCACAATAGTCCTTGAGCATTCTCGTCTTCTCAAGTAGTGATTGGTGATCTGAGCCACGAGGTGCTCCAATCTCGGCAGTTACTACAAACTGACCGCTCTGCAGCAGTATTCCAAGATGAGAATTCGGCAGTTTTGAGGTCTCCCTGTAGATGGATTGTGAAGGGGCAACAGTTGTGAACCTCTTAACTACTTTGGTGTGCTTCCTGAATTCTCACTCATCAATTTTAGTCAGAGTTCCATCGGTGACCATCTTGGACAATTTCTGAGCTAGAACATCATCCAATGTCACATCAACAGAAATGGTGTCTTTGCTATACTCTTGGTTAGATATTGAAGTCACCTCATGGAGCCAAGAGAGCAAAGACATGGATGAATCATCATAGGGTAGAACTAGACGGTAATTTTCTAGTGGTGTTAGATTTCTCTCAACAGTTTCGAGAAGCTTCTCCAGATTTGTCCCATTCATTGCTGAAATGGGCACGATTTCTGTGTGGTTAGAATGAATCAGTTCGATGCGTTGAGTCAATTCCTCCTCTTCAAGGAGATCTACCTTGTTTAGGGCTATGACAACCGGAATACCGTTTGCTTCTATTTCTACGAAGGTGTCCAAGCACGTGTTCAACTTCCGCTCTATCTCATCTAGCGTATCAGATCCGTCGACGACTAAGACTATGACATCTGCTTCTCCAATCTCCATCAGCGTGGTGTTGAAGGCTCGAAGTAGTGCGCGAGGCAGATCACTGATGAACCCTACAGAATCAGTTAAGACAGCCTGACGGCCTGTAATTGGTATTGTAGAAGTCTTAGTTGATAGCGTAGTAAACAGCTGGTCAGCAACTTCAACCTCAGAGCCGGTTATCGCGTTATGAAGTGTGCTTTTTCCTGCATTAGTATAGCCAGCAAGTGTTACTTCCTGGAATCCTTTCTTCTCTCTGCCTCTTCTTTTCAAACTCTGTTTTTTGGAGATTGTGTCAAGCTTATCCTGTATGAAAGCAATTCGCTTTCGAATGTGTGTAATGTGAATGTTTAAGGGATTTTCTCCGGGACCCACTTGATCTGCAATTGGTCTATCACCTACATGTTCCTGTTGAAGTCGAATTCGAATCTGGTGACGCTGAAACGGAAGCTCATATCTGAGACGCGCTTGCTCTATCTGTAATCTGGCCTGTGGAGTACGAGCATGACGATCGAATATCTCTAGAATCACCTGAGTTCTGTCGCGAACTTCAATCTCCCAGCGTTCAATTAATCGAAACATCTGACCTGATGTAAGTGTTGGTGAGAATAGAACGAAGTCTGGCTCATTGACCTCAATCCAAGTTTCAATCTCCTCAACTTTTCCGCTTCGGATACCATATTTTGCAGATGGCGCACTTACAATATCAAAGACACCAGCTACCTCATAGCCAGCTGTGTTTGCTAAGGCCTCAAACTCACTAAGCAGGTTCGGATCTTTGTGACCACGCCTTTGCACGAGTAGGGCTTTGACTTCAGTCATTGTCAATAGGCGGGAGTGAACCATCTTAAAGCGTTCCATTCTTGTCACAGGGAAAGATTATTGGGCAAATCCAAGGGCAGACCAATGGACGGAAATGAGTCAATTCGAAATACGTGCAAAGGATGGAATGGCTAGGCTTGGGAGATTCACAACAGCCCATGGAACAGTAAAGACCCCCCTTCTAATGCCAGTAGTACATCCAGGTAAGTCAGCAATCACTTCGCAGGCTTTGATTGACGAGTTTGGTTTTCAGATGGTCATTACAAACTCGTACATCATTCGGTCGCACGATCGTTTCCGCACAAAGGCGATTGATTCAGGTGTACATGGGCTTCTCGATTATGATGGACCTGTCATGACAGACTCTGGTACGTTTCAGATGTATTTCCATGGACTTGCAGATGAAGAAATCGACCCACTTGAAATTGTCAAGTTTCAAAGGAATATTGGTTCAGACATAGGAACTATCCTTGATGTGTTTTCAGATCCAAAAGTAGGAAAGATGAAGGTGGAACAAGATGTCGCTGTTTCGCTTGAACGTGCACGCCTTTCAGTGCCAGAAAAGGGGGATATGATGCTTGCAGGTACAGTTCAGGGAGGCACCTACGAGGACCTAAGAGAGAATTCAGCAAGAGAATTGGCGCAGATGGACTTTGATGTACATCCCATTGGTGGTGTGGTCCCTCTTATGGAACAGTACCGATACTCAGAAATGGTTAGGGTAGTACTCGCTTCAAAGAAACACCTTCCACCCAACAGACCGGTTCATCTATTTGGATGCGGACATCCAATGCTCTTTGCACAGGCGGCTCTTTTGGGCTGTGATTTATTTGATTCAGCATCATATGCTAAATTTGCAGAGTCAGGTCGCATGCTCTTCACTACGGGAACGATGCACTTAGACCAGTTGGAAGAACTCCCATGTGAGTGTCCTATCTGTAGTACTACAGATGCCAAAGAGCTCCTAAAGCTAGACAAACCTGACCGCGACTTGAGTCTGATGAAGCATAACCTCTTTGTGAGCGCCGCTGAAATGCGTAGAGTGCGACAGGCTATAAGAGATGAGAAGCTGTTCGAACTAGCTGCTGCACGATCTGCGGGTCATCCCACTCTCCTTGAGGCATTCTCCACAATGATGAGAAACTCAGAACAGATAATCCGATCTGACCCAATTGGCAAATCATCATCAATTATGTATACAGGCCCGGAAACGCTTCGAAGACCTGAGATAGTCACATTTCATTCCAGAGTTATCGAGAGATATCCATATCGGAGAACTGAAACGGTGCTCTTAGTGCCCCACCTAGGGGATAGACCTTTTGCAGATACACTTCCAAAAGCTATTGAAGCGGTTCGAAAGCGGAGTCATGAACGCCTCCTCCTAATCTTCATCACACCATCTGGTGCAATACCTTGGGAACTAGAACATGTGCACCCTGCTCAACAATGCGTTTTTCCAAAACAAATGCGGGAGAATGAGCTTGAAGTTACTACGCAACGAATTCAAGAAGTGTTAGACAATCTCTCTTTCGAGCAAGGGTTTTGGCTAACACGTGAAACTGCCACCAATGAATTAGGTCCAGTCCTTCAGCAAGAATACGGAATTGAACAGATTGAGAATTTGGAGCGCATAGAGAATTCTTCTTTTGATGATAATGAGAATTGGGGGATCAGAAAACTGCGCGCGGTTTTAGCATATCAGTGGATGATCAACCCCTTGAAGATTCAAGACTCTAAGAAACTGCGTTTCGTCTTGTCAAAGAACACTGGAAAGATACGATATGTGAAGCGTGACGAAGAGATTCTATTCACATTGGTGCCTACAACCGGTCTCTTCACTCCCACGTACGAAGGTGGGCTCGAACTCCTCAACATGAACCTTGATGATAGATATCGAGTTTCGATAAGCAGCGAGGTTGGTGAGTTTGTAGCAAACGGCAAATCTGCGCTTGCCAAGTTTGTTACCCAAGCCGACCCGTTGCTGCGAGCTGGTGAAGAGGTCATAGTGACCGATGATGAGGGTTCCTTATTGGGAGTAGGAAGAGCCCTTCTTAGTGGGCTTGAGATGATTGCCTTTTCAAGAGGGGTTGCAGTCACGACTAGACATTCGAAGCCATAGATGGTAGCTTGCTTGTAGCCATAGGATGGCCCGGAACTTTTCGAAGAGCCTCCACTCCACCCTCTGGAAGAACCATCACTTCAGCCTTTGGAGCGAACATCTTGATGGTATCACCTTCTTTGAGTTGGAGATCTGGGCTTAGAAGTGACTGAGCGGCAATTCCACCTACCTCGAAGTAAACTTCAAGTCCACTTCCAACATAGATGGTCCTAGTAACTGTGCCTGAAATCTCATTGTCGGAAGACTCCTGCCGTTCCATATTGAGATCTTCCGGTCGAATAGCACACTTTACGTCTTCACCCTTCTCGAAGGGGTAGCTCTCGATAGTCGTTCTTCCGGATATTGTTTGTCCATCAGGCAGTAGCACTGTGATAGACTCGCCTGTCGACTGCACTTTGCCATCTAGAAATGTACATTGACCGATGAAATCTGCTACAAAGATTGTCTGAGGGTCTGAGTAGATCTCCCTCGGTGAAGCGAACTGTTGTACATATCCCAGATCCATAACTGCTACTCTATCAGAGATGCTAAGAGCCTCGTGCTGGTCGTGAGTCACGTAGACAGTTGTGATGTCCATTTCCTTATGAATTCGAATGATCTCCTCTCTCATCTCCATCCTGAGCTTAGCATCTAGATTGGATAATGGTTCATCCAGGAGTAGAACATCTGGTTCAATAGCAAGGGCTCTTGCGAGTGCTACGCGTTGCTGCTGACCTCCAGATAGCTGGTGTATATGTCGTTGTCCAAGATCGCCCATGCGCACTAGCTCGAGGGCATTGCCAACACGTTTCCCAATAGCTACTTTGGTATACTTCATCCCTTCGACTCGCTTCAGTTTGAGTCCATAGGCTACATTGTCTGCAACTGACATATGGGGCCAGAGCGCATAGTTTTGGAAGCACATTCCTGTATTGCGTTTGTGGGGCGGAACTCTTGTGACCTCTTTGTCATCAAACAGGATTCTCCCCCTGTCTGGCGCATAGAAACCTGCAATCAGACGAAGAAGAGTGGTTTTTCCACAACCTGAGGGACCAAGGAGTGTGGAGAGCTCTCCCTCCTTGAGCACCATATTTACCTCGTCAGTTGCTACAACGTCTCCAAACGTTTTTCGCAAATTCTCAAGTATGATTTCGACCATATATCGCACCTCATATTCCTGTCATCGCGGAAGACCTAGTTCCTAGTATCTTGTTGGTTACAGTGATCACAGCCATTTGCAGCGCCATCATGAGTACACCTAAGCATGCCGCATTATTCGGACCACCATAGATTCCTGTACTATTGAGGACTTCATATGTCCAATACGTCATTGGAGCCTCCTCATTCCCAACACTGCCAAGCAGCAGGCTAGTGCTGACTTCGCTCACTGAATAGACATAGGAGAGTAATGACCCCGCCAAAACACTCACGCCAATGAGCGGCAATGTGATCTTATAGAAGGTCTTGTTCTTGCTCGCTCCCATATTTTGAGAAGCTTCCTCCAATATCACAGGAGTGGACATCAATCCCGCATACGCCGCTCTCACCGTGAACGGGAATTTTCGTACCGTATAGGACATAACAATGAGAAATGCCGGGTGGCCCGGTAGGAATAACGGCGTGTTATAGAACAGCGTGAAGTAACCAGTGGCAATGACAATTCCAGGTAATGCAATAGGCGACGTGACTAACATATCTAAAGCAGTCTTTCCAGGAATGTCTCTTCTAGCTATAAGGTATGCAGCACTTGCGCCTAACAGTACTATGATAATTGTTGCGATGGCACCGTATATCAGAGTGAGTCGTATTGATTGTGTTACATTGGGATATGCCCATAAAACATCGTAATTTGATAACGTCCATGTGTCAGGAAGGATGCTATCCGAAGACCATACTCCTGCGAACGATAATATGATGACACTAATCTGCGGGATTAAAGCGAAGAAGAGTGTGGGGATTAGTATCGCATAGAGGAGAATTGTTGCCTTGTTGCTGATTCTCCGAACTCGAGGATTCCACTGTCCACCCTTGGTGCCAGACTCGTAGGATCTAAGTGCAGAGTATTTCCTGATAGCCAAGAAGCCAACAAGAGCGAAGACAAGGAGCATGAGACCAATAGCAGGACCCTTTGGATCAATAGCACCTGCTTGCGTAGCTACATTAACGAATACCTGATATGCTAGAGTCTTAGTAGCTGATTGATGGTCTTGGAAGACTATCGGTGTGCCGAGGTCTTCTATACTGAGGATAAATGTTAGAATAGCCCCAGCTTGAACACCGGGCATGGCAAGCGGAAATGTGACGCTTCGAAATAGTCCCATTCCTGTTGCCCCCAGATTCTCAGCCTGTTCCTCTAAAGAGGGATCAATTGACATGAATGAAGAGTATGCATTGAGGTAGACAAGAGAGAAGAAGGAAAGCGACTGTACAAAAATTAATGCAGCAAGCCCGCGAAGCCAGATTGCAGGTATTGGTGCGAGACCAATACCCATTAGAAATGGGTTGATGGCATCCCGTATGGGAGCAAAGAGGTTATTGATGAAGCCAGAAGCACCAAGAAATTCTTTGATTCCTATTGCTCCAACAAAGGGCGTCGCAAGGATTGGGAAGATTAGGAGGGTTCTAACAATCTGTTTTCCGGGGAAATCGTATCTTGCTACTATGAAGGCAAAGAATACGCCTATAATCACTGAGAAGGCAGTCACAATGATTGCTACATAGATCGAGTTGATGATGGAACCAAAATCCCAGCCAAACACAACAAGGAGATTATTCTCAGCATCATACAGTGCAGGATTTAGATTGAGAAAGGCATCATATTGTTGAGTAACTGGGTTGTATACCCAGGGCCAGATATTGGAATCTTCGAAGAGGTTTGTGAAATGAGAGAGTGTGAAGGCGCCGGTGTCTAGTGTGAATGATGTCACAACCACGCTAAGCAGTGGGAGGATGAGGAAGAATCCGAAAACTCCGATTACTGCAAGGAGCTGAACCCATGTAAGCGAGTCCATTTCTCTTCTCAGTTTCCTAATGCTACTTGATAGCCTAGGACCAGGATTTCTAAAGAAGTTCCCTAGCGAACCTACGCCTCCTCTCAGCCAAGATGCTAATCCTCGTCCCTTTCCGGCAAACCACCCGAGTATACCGGATGGAGCGCCTTTCGCAGTCCGAACGACCGAATCCTGAATCCTATCAGAAACCCATTCGTCTTCGACCAAGACTTCTTCGGTAGTCTCGTCTGTTTCCTCGCGCGTCCTCAATCTAGATTCCCCACATATACGTCATTTATGGCCATAGCGCAAGAAGTGTATTGTAGACACTGACGTACTGAGACTTGGCAGCATTTGTCCAACGCGTTTTCATCTGCGACGCATATGAGCTGTCGTATATCATAGCATCGTTAATCTGCCGCGCATAATCTAATGTGAACTTCTCCAATACACTCGTCGTAGCATCCAATACTGATACTGGAGTTCCCATTAGTACTGCATAGCTGTCCAGCTGTGCCTCAGTGATATGCCCTGCATCGAGTAGAGCCAACATCTCGCTCCAACACTGAACCAATTCCGTGTGGGAGTTCTTGAAGACAGCTTCATGATAGAAGATGAATGCGGAGTTGATCTCCAATGATAGTGAGTCATTGAAGTCAATGCCGGATGTGGCTGTTGTTCGATTGAAGGCGCTATATAGTCCAGTGGCACCAGATGCTCGTGGATCCCAAAATGCCTCCTCCATCACCGGCATTCGCAGAATGCTATCATCAAGCCATAGAAGCTGTCCCTCAACTGACAGGACAAAATCAAGAAAGGCTTCGGCATGAGTGGGATGTGGCGATGTCGATGGAATAGCGATTGGGTCACCATTGATGATGGTCTGGTCTTCAGGCAGGATGTAGACATTGGTGTTGTTGGTAAGACGCTGGTTTTGGAAACCGTAGAAGTCAATGGTCATCCCGATACCAACTTCTCCAGTCCGAACCGCTAGCTGTACATCCACTGATCCTCCATAGATGTTCGAGCTGCCAGCCATTCTAGCCATGTTTATCCAGCCCTCATCCCAACCGAGACCCTGAGTCATAATCTCGTAGATTCGGGTGTTCGACGTGGTATCGGGTGCATTCCCCATTCCTATCGTTGGAATAGCTGGTAAAAGACTGCCATAGATTGGTTTTGCCAGATCAGTCCAGTTGGTGGGGGTAGGTAGTGAATGAGTAGATAGAAAGTCCAAATCGATAGTGAAACCGAATGATGATATTGCCGCGGCAATCCAAACCAATTCAGATTGATCGTTGTAACGCTTCATGTCGGTTCCTGCTAATTCATCTGGCACCCGAGCTTCAACGGTCTGCATCAATGTGCTCTCCAGTGTTGCCAAACGACCATCCTTCCAAAGCTGATCAAAGATGGTTGGACCTCCACCCCAGCATACGTCTGCACCATTTTGATCAATAAGATCATCCCAGAAGCTCTGATCAGGTGTTAGCCAATCAATATTGACGATGTCGTTTTGCTGGGCATAATCTGTTGCTAGGAACGCAGGCTCATACACGTTATGAATTGCTACATCATGACGCGTAAGTACTTTTAATGTCACTGGACCAGCAGGTCCTGTTGTTGTGGTATCGGTGGTGGTGTCAGTTGTAGTT
>CAJHYO010000212.1_pt1 | contig 11858 bp, 8 predicted proteins | sample 9198741 | NCBI WGS metagenome assembly CAJHYO01 (sample SAMEA7708364, study PRJEB35096) | sediment metagenome | biome: marine neritic benthic zone biome [ENVO:01000025]; feature: sediment [ENVO:00002007]; material: shallow marine sediment [ENVO:03000034] sea grass bed [ENVO_01000059] ... | reverse complement strand
GATAGCATCAAAGCTGTACAAATTACCGAGTAATACATGCCTTGCCAATGCCTATATGGTGGAGTCGCCTGAATCACATTTGGCTTGAACATTCAGGAGATTTCAGAGAATGAAGAGATTTTCCGTACGAGCTCCAGGTCGGGTCTGCCTGTTCGGAGAGCACAGTGACTATCTCGGACTAGATGTCATACCTGCTGCCATAGATCTCGCAATCCAAATTCAGTGTTCGAAACGCGAGGATATGAGAGTCAATGTTAACTATGAAGACCTGAAGGAGGAAGACTCCTTCAAGATAGATGGAAAAGATATAGAGTATAGACACAATAGGGACTATCTTAGAAGTGCATTCAACATCGTAACGAGAAGAGGGTTGACTCCAAAGAATGGGTGGAACCTAGAAGTGACAGGGAACATTCCTATAGCTGCAGGTCTCTCTAGTTCCTCCGCTTTGACAGTTGCTGCAGTACTTGCTTTTGTACAAATGAGTGAGAACCACATTCCCCCTCACGAAGCGGCAAAAATGGCATATGAAGCGGAGGTAAAAGAATTTGGAGAGAGCGGCGGTATGATGGACCACTTCTCATCGGTCTATGGCGGAATCATTCATGTGGACCTAGGGGCGGACTACAAGACAACTCGACTGCCGGCGAAGATTGAGGGTCTGGTGATAGGTGATTCTCTGGAGAAGAAGGAGGATACAGTTGCAGATCTAAAGAGAATTAGATTGTCAATCGAGAAAGAATACCAGGCTATTTCAGAAAAAATCCCGGATTTCCATCAGAGAACAACACCCACATCAGCAATCACTAATGAATCACCAGAGGTGCTCACAGAAGCAAGAAGCATGGCTCGAACCACTCTTCATAACAGGGATCTTACTCAACGCGCTTTTAATCTGCTTAAAGACCGGAGTCCGGATCTATCTGAAGTAGGTCAATTACTTGACCTTCACCATGAATTGCTGAGATTTGGATTGAAACGCTCCACACGAAAAATCGAATACATGATTGACGCTTCGAAAGCAGCTGGTGCCCTAGGGTGCAAAATAAACGGTAGCGGCGGGGGAGGCACGATGCTCGCTCTCGCCCCAGGAAAAGAAAAAGAAGTGGCAAATGCAATTAGAGAAGCAGGCGGAGAGCCTTATCTGGTCACCATTGGATCGGGAGTGCAAATCATAGAGGGATAGACTACTTAGCTAGCGGATGCTTTGGCTCTTCGCCCCTGCAATCAATCCCTATTGCATCACAAACAGCATATCTGTGATTGTAGCCAGCTATATGGAGTGGTGCATCTTCAAGCTCTCTATCAACCGTCATCGATCCAGTGCAAGGGTAGGCGTGATGAGCCTTAGCAATGACATCAAAGAGACCCTCCACATCAGAAACATCATGACCTTTGACCTTCTGTGATACATACCATGCACAGCCACAGGGAGAGGATCTCATAACTGCAATCTCACTTATTCTACCATTTTTGACAGTGGCGTCAAAGACAGGCCAACCAATTCTGTACCTGTCAATGAATTCGTCAATCACCTTACCATGTCCGTGTGAAAGAGTGCAAAATGGTTTTGGAAATGCGTACTCTATGCCTATTGCATCCAGAGACTCCTTCACCTGCTCTCGCAGTCCAGGAGGCAGCCAATTTGTATCTTCAATAGGGGCAATGACCGCCTTCGCTCCAGTCTTCTGGACCAACTGATCAGCTGAAGCAATGAGGTCGTGGTGGACACCAATAAGGAGAAGGACATCACATTGTTGAAGATTTATTCCCTCTAGCATCTCCATGGGATCATCGAACATCTTTGAAGCTGGAGCATCTATCCGATGCATCCCTACAATATCACCGACATATGTCCCATAACCGACTCTGCAGTCACCACAGGTGGGTGCGCATCCTTCACAAAAGGTCTTGAAGTTGATGAGATTTCCAAGCACTCGTTCAGCAAAGATATCGCCGTAGATTGTAACCAATCTCATTTTGACCACCCATGTAACAAAGATGTGCACTTGTGTTTCCACTAAAGGTTGGCGGTTGGGGATAAGTTCAGTTACTTCCAGCGAGTTCTTTCATTCGGACTTCAACAATCTCCAAGACTTCATCCTTGAGTTTGCTTCCATCGCCCAAGGTCTTCGATACTTCGTCTGCAGCTTTCTTGACAAATGCCTTGTCCTTGATATTTCCAAGATTGATGCGTACGTTAAGTGCGGCTCCTTCCATTGCTGCCATAAGAGCATGCGCCGCAACTCCTGCGTCTGTAATAGAGTTGATATTCCCTTTCTCAGCAGCGACTTTTGCATGTTCAAGTGCCTTGTAGGAGTGGCGCATTGTAGTCAATGGCACCTCTGCGGCATGAATTGTGGCTGCCTCTGTAGCATTCTCTTTCTGCTTCCGCTCTTGAGCGGTTTCTTCAGACATTTTGAATGTGGCCATTACTTCGTCGAATGCAGCAGAGTCTTTCTCTACAAGATCCATGAGAATGCCTCGGTCGTTGTCTACGGCATGACGATGCTTCAGCATCTCCTCTTTTATCGCTACAAACTTTCTTCCTGAAAGCGAGAGACCGGTCACCATGCCTACAAGCGCAGCGCCGTACGAGCCCAAGGCTGCAGCGACACTGCCTCCTCCAGGAGTGGCTCGAGCTCGCTTCACTTGGTCGCCAAACTCAATCAGTGACATCTCACTGAAGGTCTTCTTCTTGGGGTCCTCAGCCCCACCAAGATAGTAGAGGTCGAGAATCATCGAGTCATCTAGCTTCTCAGGGCGTAGATAGTATCTGAGAGCATCAAGCAATGCAAACAAGGGCACCATACCCACAATCTCGGTCTCAATGACAGTAGCCCCGAATCGTTGAGCCTCCAGTTTCACCATTTCAAAGACCTGGTGAATCTTCGTTCGTCTTGGATGAGTCAGGTTCAAAGAGACCTGCACACAGTTCTTAGCTGGCAGGTCTAGCCCAATCCCTTGGACATTCACAAATCCTCCTGTGAGTCCCCTTACAACATTAGCGCACGATTTGGCTACCTCTATGTTGGTAGTGTTGAGGTTGAAGTTGATTGCAATCAGGAAATTGCGTGCACCTGTAGCGGTAGCTCCGGCGGTTGGGTGGATTTTATTCGGGCCATAGTCTGGATCCTTACTGGGATCGTCTCCAATGAGTTCTTTTAGTCCTTCAAACTCACCCTCTCTGATATTGGGCAGGTCTGCTCTCTCTGGACGGGTAGCAGACTTGTTGTAAAGATAGACTGGTACATTGCACTTACTTGCGAATTCCTCAGCGAAGGCTTTCGAGAGCTCAATGCACTCTCCAATTGTAGTTCCATGCAGTGGAATAAAGGGAACAACGTCGATAGCTCCCATTCTCGGATGTGCACCCTCATGCTTTGTCAAATCAATCTTCTCGACTGCTAGCTCAGCTGCCTTCAAGGCGGCCTCCTTCACCTTTTGGGGCTCACCAATGAACGTAAAGACAGACCGATTATGGTCAGGGTCGAACTCAACATCCAGGAGTCTTACTCCTTCAACACTACGAATCGTGTCAGCTAGTGCATCAATGACATCCTTTCGCTTTCCTTCAGAGAAGTTAGGCACACATTCGATGATTTTCAAGAGATTCACCGGTGCCCGGTCGGAACAGCGATGCAGAAAAGCGTTTGGGATGAACAGTAGATCACAATTTCTTGGTTGAATAGGGGATTATTCATCTGCCTTTTAGAAACTCACCAAGCTTCTCTGTTTCCGCTTGCATATGGTATGCCTCAAGATGCAATTTGAACCCAAGACGTTCATTGATAGAGAGCATAGGTGCATTAGTAGTTGCAATGCTGGTGGAGATTTCCCTAATATCTGGGAAGGTTTCTCGAATCTTAAGAAGCATAGCAGCTTTGGCCCACTTACCTTTTCCATGCCCACGGTACTTCTGGTCTACGCCTGTTAAGGCTTGAGTCAACAAGGGCGCTTTAGATGGATGGTAGAGGATATCGGTTAGACCAGAGATAACTCCATCCTTCTCATGTATTATTGCTTTGAGCCAAGTTTCGCCAGTTTTTCTACAAGTTTTCTCATATTTCCTCATTAGCTCTGGAGTATAAATTGTAGCTCCAACATCAAGCTCGTTAAGTGGCATCTGATTAGACACTTCTGTATATTTCCTGGAAAAATCTTCGAGAATGTCATCAGGTATTGCTTCATAGAATTCCAAAGTGGCATCTGGCGATCGTTCTGCGCCCTCACGGTGCCAATTCTCAACCATTTTCCAATCAACGTCATCCAGATTAAGACGATAGACTCGCATCTCTAGAGCTTCGCTGCCTCCAATCAACTGATTCAATGCTCTGCCTTCCTTAGTCGTTGTGCCTCCAATAATGATCCGTTTCTTCTTATCCTTCGCAAACTCATAGACCAGTTTTAGTAAGGACAGCCCAATTCCTTTCCGCCGATATTCTTTAAGCACTGTCAAATTCACTACAACAAAGTGCTCATTTCCTGGATAGGAAGGAGAGGTTTCTTTGATAGCCTGCATTCGAAGCCAAGCAATTGTTTCACTTGGATTATCCTTCAAAGTAACAACATAGGTCTTGACTTCATTCTCTTCAAGAACAGCCCTTGCCCATTCTTCATACACCGCATCTTCTTCAAGGGGGTCCCCAGGGAGAATCTCATCACTCCTTCTTCTACGAAATTTGTGGAAGCTAATCCACTCTTCCTTCGATGCAGTAACCACGTTGAATGGTTGAATATCATAATCTCGCATTAGACAATCCTCATCTCAGCCACGGCGCACAATCGACCAATGAAGAGGAGTCAACTATCATATAAATCGTGACAGCTGAAGACATTTGGATTCAAAAGACCTACGATATTTGAGCAGTGAATGCGTCAAGTACGTTCTGGAGTAGCATTGTGATTGTCATAGGGCCAACTCCTCCAGGAACTGGTGTGATGCAGAGTGCCTTCTCTTTGACCTTATCGAATTCGACATCACCGTGTGGCGTTGATACATCTATCACTACTGCATCATCTTTGACCATGTCTGGGGTAATGAAGAATGGATCATCTTCTGACTTTCTTCGTCCAATAGCGCTCACAAGAACATCAGCCTGTCGCGTGAAACTTGGAAGGTCTGCCGTACGCGAATGACAAACTGTCACTGTAGCATTCCGGTTCAGAAGGAGAAATATCAGCGGTTTCCCCACAATCGTGGACCTGTTGATTATCACTGCGTGCTTGCCAGATAAGTCGCCCATTCCAATATGATCCAACATAGTGACAATTCCATGCGGTGTTGCAGAACTCAGTTTCTCACCGCCATAGAAGAGACGATAGATGTTCTGCGGCGAGAAGCCATCTACATCCTTCAGAGGTTCGATGGCTCCTATAATCGCTTTCTCGTCAATTTGCTTTGGCAACGGTAACTGCACAAGAATGCCATGGACCTCAGAATCCTCATTGAGTCTCTTAATGAGAGCCAATAGCTCCTCTTGTGAAGTACTCTCAGGTAGGTCATGATGGTCGGACAGGATGCCTGCTTTGTTTGAGGCTTTATGCTTCATACGAACATACATCTGCGAACCAGGATCCTCACCTACGATAATTGTTACAAGTTTGGGGGAAATGCCATGCTTCGTGGTGAGTGCCTCAACCTCAGCCTTCACCTTCTTCCTAATCCTCTTGGAGAGTCGTCTGCCCTTTATCACATGATCTTCACAGATTGGCTTAGGTGCATCTTCAGCTGACAACTTCTTTCACCTCATTAGAATACTCCAGAAATGTTTCCATCTTTATCGACGTCCATACCTAAAGCCGCAGGCTCTTCAGGCAGACCGGGCATTAATCGGATGTCACCCATGTAGATGACAATGAATCCAGCACCATTACTAACATCGGCCCCAACAACTTCGACATTGAAATCTGTCGGTCGACCACGAAGAGCTTTTGTTGCAGAGAGGCTGAACTGCGTCTTTGCAATGCAAATAGGCAACTTACCATATCCTCTCTTCTCGAGAGACCGGATACGACCTCGGGCACCGGTTGAATAATCCACATCATCTGCTCCATAGATCTTCTGTGCAACTTTCAGAATCTTGGTCTTGATGGGGTCATCAAGGTCATACGTATAGCTAATGCCAGACGCGGGGTTCTCTTTGATGACCTCAATGATCGCCTCGGCAGATGCTTTTCCGCCTTCACTGCCCTTAGCGAAAACCTCCGAAACCTCCATCTTCCAGCCTTTATCTTGACAGAATTTGCGGAGGAGCGCAATCTCTTCTTCAGTATCATCTGGAAACCGGTTGAGGGCAACAATGGCAGGTACTCCGAAGTTGCTGACATTCTCCATATGCTTCTCGAGATTCGGAAAACCCTTCTCCAGGTCCTTTTTGCCATGATGCTTGAGAGCGCGAATTGTTGTTATGACAACGCATGCATCAACATTGAAATCCCCTGCACGTGTGGCTATGTTGAAGAACTTCTCAGCGCCTAAGTCCGCTCCAAAACCAGCTTCTATTACGGCATAGTCGAAGAGTCTCAGGGCTATATCAGTCGCAATGATTGAGCTTGTGCCATGAGCGATGTTGGCAAAGGGGCCAGTATGAATGATCGCAGGGGTTCCTTCGATGGTCTGCACGAGATTTGGTTTGAGGGCGTCACGCAGTAATACGGTCATCGCACCCTCTGCCCCTAGGTCTCTAGCAAACATCTCCTTCAGCTGTTCTGACCTGGCAATGAGTATGTTCCCCAGACGCTGCTTGAGGTCTGAATAGTCCCTTGAAAGGCCAAGGATTGCCATTACCTCGGAGGCAGCAGTGATAACAAAGCGGTCCTCCCGAGGAAATCCATCGAATCTACCTCCAAGTCCAACGATTGCCTTTCTGAGAGCTCGATCGTTCATGTCGAGATTTCGTGGCCAATAGGTCCGCCTTACATCAATCTCAGGTTGATGATCGTGATGAATATAATTGTCTATCATTGCGGAGAGAAGATTATGCGCAGCTGATACTGCTGGAAAGTCACCTGTAAACATCAAGTTGATCTGCTCGAAAGGCAGAACCCGCGACTTTCCACCTCCCGCTGCTCCTCCTTTTACTCCAAACACTGGTCCTAGGGAGGGTTCTCTTAGGGTGACAACGGCATTATGTCCCAGAGCATTGAGAGCCATTGAGAGCCCAATTGAGTTTGTCGTCTTCCCTTCTCCAGCTGGAGTTGGATTAGTGGCTGTGACAAGGATGAGTTTGCCTTTGCGTTCGCCTAGACTCTTCCTGATAGTCAGGTCAATCTTTGCCATGTAATTCCCATACTGCTCAATGTATTCCTCAGGAATACCTGCTCGTTTAGCAACCTCAGAGATGTGAATCATCTTCATGCACCAATAACCTGCATTCCTACTGAGATTCACCCTATGTACTCACTGATAAACCAAACTCTATAGCAAATTCTAGCTTACAGAAGAGCCGGTAGAAAACGTAACTCTAAAGGTGGTTCCGACTGCTTCTGTTGCATTAATAGTATCTGATGCTCGAGTCTTAGCTCCACAGAGTTCTGAGAGTCTCTTAATGAGCATCAAGCCTAGACCTTTTCCGGGAGCGCTGTTTGTCGTGCCTTTCATTGAAGAGTTTAGATACACCATAATCTCACTGGATATGCCTCCAGCATAGTCAGTGATTTGGATTGATGTTGAACGCTCATCACAATGGGGGCAGCTGATCTCAACGACAGGACTCCCTTGTTTTACTGCATTGTCGATGATATTCCAAAAGAGCTCTTCAGCTAGAGGGTTTGTATTGACAACAATCTCTTCAGGTATTTGAAGATCAATTCGACAACCATCTGGCCCATATTCTTTCTGTACTCTCGATACAGCACTCTGAACCAAAGGCGCAATTGGGATCGAGCCAACGCTAGATTCAACACGTGAGAGAGATACGGACACTTGACGCATCTTTTCAATGAATACGACCGCATCTTCCATTGCCTTGGAAGCGACCTTCAGAAGTGAATCTGGAAGAGAGTCGGTCATACTATGTGCTTCCAGTGCAAGACTAGCTGTCTGGACATAATTGCGAATATCATGCTGAAGAAGCTGTGACATGACTTCTGAGATTTCATACTGCATTCTAGAAGCAGACTCCATCAGCTGGATGTAATAGGCCATCAGGCTAGTCCCTACCCAGATGAAGGCAGTTGTTTGAAATGCCACTGGAAAAGAAGCTATTGGAACTGCAAGGAGTGGAAGATAGAGAAGAGCAGAAATACCCCATGCAAAGAACCCAATCACGCATAAGGTCCCTGTAAGACCTAAACGTTCCTCAGAAGTAAGAATCTGGTTTACTGTGCTCAAAGCCGCATATGCAAGAAGTAGCTCAACTGGCACAATTGGAAACTCTATGGGAAGTGAGAGGAGTGCAGAAAGAAGGCTCAGGAGAAATGTTATGGAAACAATTGAGGCATAGAGTGGTCTATATTCCTTGTTCCCAATCTGATCCGTTGATGCTACTAGAATGATAATAGCTGCAATTGATATCAATGAGATCGAAATGACATCAAAAAGCATAGTGACGATGTTCCCGCGGATGACGGATGTGAGACCACTAAATCCAAAGAGTGTCCATCCTATTGCCCAATATCTGAATTTTACACTGACTGAGTATCTGTAGAGCACCACCGATACTAATAGTACGAAAGCAAGTCCCATCTCTATAAGAAGTACTTCTGTAATGAGAGATGGAATCACGTCTTGCATTACTTGCTCCACCAAGCTATTGCTTTCACACGGGAACTACCATGGCGTCTAATATGAAATCGGCATTATTAGTATATAATATCAGTTATGATGTGCTATTTCTTGGTGTGTGTGTCCTTCTTATATGTTTTCTTTTGGTGACGGAGCGGATTGCTTGAAGTGTCGTCTTTACATAGGATGAAGTATGATGTATCCCCATGACGCGCAGGAAGTTTTCTACTATAGGGCTGTTGATCCCATTTCTATTACTTGCATCAGGCTTGTTCTATTCACCAATGCTAGCATCAGCACAGGTGACAAGAGACTATTGGCCCACCGAAGACTGGAGGACTAGCACTCCTGAAGAACAAGGTGTGAATTCATCCAGACTGGAAGATGCTGCGGGTTTCATTGTGGATTCTGGCGCTCGTGTACGAAGCATGCTTGTCATTCAGAATGGCTACCTGATCTTCGAACGCTACTTCTTGCCAACCCTCTATGACGTAGACGACACTCACATCATCTACTCATGCACCAAGAGCGTTTCATCTTCTCTAATCGGCATTGCAATTGACAAGGGTTACATTGACAACACAAGCCAGTTGCTAGTAGACTTCTTTCCTGACGTATTTATTGATAATCTCGACTCAAGAAAAGAGTCAATCACACTAGAAGATGTCCTCACGATGACTTTAGGATTTGAGTGGGATGAGGAATCATATGATGTGCCAAACGACTATTTCGGAATGACTGGCTCAGAAAACTGGGTCCAGTATGTCCTCAACAAGACCATGGTGGCAGACCCAGGCACTACCTTCTATTACAATACAGGCGGGTCCCATCTTCTTTCAGCTATCATCAACAGAACAACGGGCATGTCTACTCTAGCATTTGCGCAGGAGAATCTGTTTGGTCCTCTTGGCATAATGACCTACTCTTGGATTCAAGACCCTCAGGGAATTCAATTTGGGGGGTCTGCATTAGCGCTTAGACCAAGAGATATGGCAAAATTCGGCTATCTATTCTTGAACCAAGGAGAATGGGATGGCGAGCAAATCGTCTCTTCTGATTGGGTGACTACTTCTACTGCAGCCCATGTTGCACCTTATACAACTGTTAGCTATGGCTACCAATGGTGGGTCAATCCTGACAATATCTACTACTCAGCCAGGGGCTACCAAGGTCAGTTTATCTTCGTCGTGCCTGAGGAGGATCTCGTGGTGGTGTTTACTTCTGACATGGATGACATCTACATCTCTACTGACTACATAGTCACGAACTACGTCATCCCAGCAGTGCAGGACATCATCATACCGGAAGGTCCAGAAATTATTCCAGCGCTAATGCTGTCAGGTGGGATAGTGGGTTCAGCAGTCGTGATAGTCCTTGTAGCATATGCTCTGAAAAGAAGATAATATTGCATGTACTCACCAGTATGGAAGCACTGACCAAAGGAAAGCAGAAAGCACAAAAGAAACCTCTTCTAAGCATAAGGGAAGGAGATGAGTAGGTTGCTAGGAGGAAGGAGAAGACGCTCCGTCATTCCAGCTTTTCTAATTGGCGTGTTAATTCTGTATGCATCACCGTTCACGGCGCTCGCTCAATTAGTACCATATGAAGACACTATGTTCAACGGCCCCTACATTGACAAACTAGTGTACAAGAACTACGGCACCCCTGGTGACGTAAACATGGATGCTCTTGTTTATTCGCTGATTAGCAATGAGATTGAAATGATAGATGATAATGTATACAATGACTTCTGGGCCGAATTAAGGGCGATTGAGGAGATCGATCTTCATCTTCATTTGCGAAATGGGTACGGTCATCTCACAATAAATTGTGCAAAGTATCCGTATAATATCACAGCATTCCGCAGAGCACTCGCATTTGCACTGGATAAAGACACCATCTCTGATATCATATTCCAGAGTGAGTCACAGCCGCATGACTCATTGGTGTCAGCAGCTAATCCCTGGACAATTGAAGGACAACTACCATATACATACTATAGTCCACAGCCTGAGATCGGAAATCAGCTTCTCGATAAGGCGGGCTTTTTCGATATCGATGCTGATGGATATCGTGAGGCACCAAATGGTTCAGAAATAAATGTCATAATTCTAGCAGCAATTCAATCGCCCAAAGCACCTCAAATAGGACGGCTTGCTGCAGAAGCCCTAGAATCAATCGATATAGAAGCTATGGTTATAGCGTCTGATTGGGTTGATTATGTACGCAAAATCAATGACCATAAGGACTATGATATTGCTTTCTACGGTACGAACTTCTTCAACTACAACCTTGATTGGTTGGCAAAATCTTACGGCTCGGATTATGCAGATGAATATGGTTTCAATCCATGTAACTTCCGGAACGTGAGTTTTGATCACTGGATACCTCAATTGATACATAGCACTAATCAGGATGAGGTCTATGAAGCTGTTGTTGAGATGCAGAAGATTCTCACATATGAGTGTCCCAGGATTGTGTGCTACAACAATTACTACCATTACGCCTATCGAATTGATGCTTTCGAGAACTTTGTCATATCCGATAAATTGTGGCCAACCAATCTTTTCACTTTTCTGAAAGTACATCAAAAGCTGAATAGAGATGGCCCATGGGGCGGCACACTCAGGGTTGGTAGAGGTGTCATGCATCAACTCAATCATATGCACTTAGGATATGTTCTGGCTGGACAAATCTATAGTAATACGCACATGAGTTTGCTAACGACTGGACCGGATGGAAATCTCGTTCCATATCTTGCAGAGAAGATGCCCATCTTGGAAACGAACATTGAGAATCCAGTAGTTCCAGTTGGTCATACTCGGCTGACTTTCGACATGATAACGAATGCAACTTGGTCAGATGGCAAGCCAATCACTGCTGAGGACGTTGCATTCTCTTTGAACTACTACAGGGATGCTTTGAGTTACGGATCAATAGCTGGACATACTCTTGAAGAGTTGGTAGCTGCATATGCAGCGTCCCCATTCAGAGTAATAATAGAATTCGATAAACCTTCTTATTGGCATATGGAAAATGCGGGAACACCGATTGTAATGCCAAAGCACATACTAGAGGAGATTCCTGTCGAAAATTGGATAGACTACAATCCCTATTTCGACCAGCCCTT
>CAJHYO010000330.1_pt1 | contig 12234 bp, 8 predicted proteins | sample 9198741 | NCBI WGS metagenome assembly CAJHYO01 (sample SAMEA7708364, study PRJEB35096) | sediment metagenome | biome: marine neritic benthic zone biome [ENVO:01000025]; feature: sediment [ENVO:00002007]; material: shallow marine sediment [ENVO:03000034] sea grass bed [ENVO_01000059] ... | reverse complement strand
GCCCTCTCTGGTAATCCCCATAGCTTTAGCAGCGGGCTCATCGTAAATTGTATCGACAAGTTGTATCTCAAGGAAGTGATTACCAGATCCAAGCGTGCCTACCTGGCTCATCCCTCTCTTCTTTGCATGCTGTGACACTTTTGACGCATCAGCAATATCGAGATTGCCTCCTGCCTCAGTGTGATCAAGATCTTCCTTCCAACCAAATCCCTCTTCAACTGCCCAGGCGGCACCATTGTTAAGGACATCCTCAACTCCTCTCATTCCTGGAAGCTGTATTTTCCCGCTTCTCCCTACTCCGGTAGGTACATCACGAAAGAGAGTGTCGATGAGTTGCCTAGTTTTCGGTCTGACATCTTTCTCATCCAGATTGGTTGTTAATACACGGACTCCGCAGTTGATATCATATCCCACGCCGCCTGGAGATATCACACCTCTTTCATAGTCGGTGGCGGCAACACCTCCAATCGGGAACCCATATCCTTGGTGGCCATCAGGGAGAATTGTGCTGTGGGAATAAATACCTGGTAAGCAGGCTACGTTTGTTCCTTGCTCGAATGTCTTATCCTGCTTCATCTTCTGGACAAGAGCCCCCGAGGCATAGATTCTGACCGGTACAGTCATGCATTGCTTGGTGCCTTGGGGAATCTCATACAGGTTCTCGGACAATTTCTTGATATTCACGACCTCTCTCTCCTGGGTTGACCAGACCAATTTCTGGATGTTGCTATAAGGATTGTGAAGTAGCATTACAAGACATTTTATTACCGGGCCTTACAGTGAAGACCTTGGGCCTATGGCCACAGATACTGGAGGCGATGTACCAGGTGCATAAAGAGCGACTGACTGCAATGGTTACTTCCCATGGATGAAGCTGTAAAGTCAAGCAAGGCGATCTAGACCGCCTTCTAGAGAAAACAGGCATTCTATCACCGGGTGCTTCGTGTGCAGGTGAGATCGGAGATGATGCTGTGGTTCGCGTCATCAACGATCAGGTGGCTATCGTCGAAAATGTCGATGTGTTCACACCAATACACGATGATCCACACATACAGGGAGAGATTGTGGCTTGCAACGCCACCAACGATATCTTCGCAATGGGCGCAACTGAACTCATATCCCTTCAAGCATTCCTCGGATATCCGAAAGAGATGAACGAGGATATCGCTGCTGGAGTTCTAAGGGGGATGAATGACTTCATGAAGCGCCACAAAAGCTGCGTAAGCGGGGGTCAGACAATAACGAACCCCATTCCAGTCTTCGGAGGCATATGTTTGGGTGTTGCTCAAGTGCACGAACTCGTCTACTCTCATGGTGCTAAGCCTGGCAATAGAATAGTCCTGACAAAACCTCTCGGCATTCAATCTGCGATGAGGTCTTACCGAGATCTGCAGGATGAGAAACGTGATTCGCTCTTGGCCGAGTTCAACGAACGTGAACTCTACAAGATGCAAGAAACTGCGGTAAGGATCATGACGTTCAGTAATCTTGAGATCGCGGAAGCCATGAAAGAGATTGGTGTGATGGCGGCAACAGACGTTACAGGATTTGGCCTATTGGGTCATGCTAGAAATGTCGCCACTAGAAGCGGTGTGGATGTGCTGATCAATGAGATTCCCGTTATTCATGGTTGTCTCGACTTAGCCGCTTTCTTTGGTCACAAGCTCAGAAAGGGACTAGCTGCTGAAACAGCTGGGGGAATGCTAGTATTCCTCCGACCCGACACAGTAGATGAGTTCTGTGACATATTGCGAGGGAAAGGGCTGCCATGCTGGACCATTGGCGAAACAGCAAAGCCCAAGGGAACGCCCGAAGCCAGATTGGCTGAGGATGTACAGTTTATTGAGACCGGGTTCTCATGAAATCTTTCGAAAACCTCTGATGGGTTGAAAGCTGAGGACATCCGTCGCGAGCGGACGGTCTCCTTTCCTACCATTCAATTCTATGAGCGTGGACACTTCAAAGCACAATAGAACACACTGAATAGAAGACGGCAAACCATTTAACACTCAGAGTTTTACTCAGAAATCAACCCTCTGTAAGAACATAGGTGCAGTTCCATGAAGATTATCGTTACAGGGCCATACGAGTCTGGAAAGAGCCTTCTTGTGAATCACATTACTGATGGCCAATGCATCAATATCGAACGTAGAGGCACCACGATTGCAATGGACCATGGAATGGCAAACATAGGTGGACTCAGTGTGTTTCTGTTTGGAACTCCGGGCCTTCTCAGATTCAGGACCATAAGAAAGATCCTGAGTGAAGGTGCCGATGGAATAATTTTCGCCGTTGACTCAGCTGATCCGGAGTCGGATGCTAGAGCCAAACTGTTCTTCAGAGAAATTGCATTCTTTCTCCCAGGAGTCCCTTGTGTTGTAGCTGCGAATAAACAAGACCTCCCTGAGGCTCGACCTGTAGATCAACTCCGAAATAACATGACTTTTCTTGCTGGTCAAGCAGTGATTCCTTGCTCTGCAAAGACTGGTAACAATGTCGATCGGCTTCTAAGAACACTGCTCTTCCTCACCATGATGCAATGGAGTAGTGTCTTCTCTAAATTCGCTGAGCATAGCGGAGTAAAAGACGGACTCAAACGACTAATGAAAGGGCTAAATGTTGGACGGGAACAAGCTGTTGGATATCTCCGGAGGTTTGAGCTCAGAAAGCTCCTAGAAGTGCAAGTTGGCGATGAGCAATTCGTTGTCAAGGACTCAGTGAGAGCTCTACTAGAGAATCCCAACTTGATTATGGCTCGATGACGATGTGCAGAAAGGCTCAAAAGTGAGAGATTCCGCCACTTTCTTCACTTGAAGGTGTGTCCCACTTGAGCGACGAAGAAACAGCACTAGATGAGTTGGATCCCGCTGACCTAATGGAGCAGGCTAATGCAGCTGTTGAAGCTGGAGCAAAAGATGATGCTGCAAAGATATTCAATGCAGTAGGAAATATCTACATGTCAGTCGCAGAGTATGAGGAAGCGCTCAAATGCTTCAAGGATTCTCTAGATATCTATACAGAACTAAAGGATGAATCGGGAATCAGTGATGCGTTGTACAATCTCGGAGTAGCCCAGATCAATCTAGAGCAGTGGGATAAAGCTGCAAAGTCTTGCGAGAAGGCAATGAAGCTCTTCCAAAAGAATTCAAATGAGGATGGGGCTGCCGACGCAATGTATGCATTTGCCCTCGCAAAGCATGGGCTTGGTGAGTTCGATCAAGCTTTGTCTTTCTTCAAGAAAGCTCAGAAAGCCTACAAAGCTGTCGACAATCAGCAGGGCGTAGCCAGTACGATAATGGATGTTGGTAATGCCTATGCAGACAAGGAAGACTGGGTGCCAGCTAATAAGGAGTTCAAGAAAGCACTCAAGATATATCGAGAGATTGATGATAAGGCGGGAATTGCAGATGCGCTCTCTCTGTTAGGGGACATTGCAGAGATGAATGGGAATCAAAAGAAGTCTGCTGAACACTTCACTGAAGCCGCTCAAAACTATCTGGAAGCAGAGATATTCGATATCGCTCGAGAAGTAGTGGAGCGCGCTGAACAGAAGCTTTGGGACATTCCTAAATCCACTAGGCGGAGACTCAGAAGAGTCATTGACGACGTTATTGATGCGTTGCCCGAGGCAGAGGAAGAACCAGCAGGCCAAGATGAAGGATTCGATGAGGACCTTCTAGACTTTAAGGAATAATAGCGCATTACTTGTCTTATTGCGTGATTTCTCCTGAATATCAGCATATACGACCACATGAAAAAACACTATATGCTAGATTCAGTTTGGTTCTATATTCAGAGACAGGAGTAGCTAACGTGAAGGATGGACTGCAGAAGCGGATGGCAATATTGTTGCTGACCTTGCTCTTGGCGCCTCTCTTTGTGCCAATTCTAGCAACGCCTCAATCTATTGGATACAGCACCATAACATCAACGCCTCTTCAGGAAACTGCGCTAAGCAGCATGCCAAGCGATTTAATTCCCATGAGGAGAGCCACTTTTGTTGCTCAAGACCTTACCTCCTACTTTGATGAGTTCGCCTATATGGCTGGCATTCCGAATAGTGTCTTTTTGCATGGAGGTTCGCAATACATATCCCCCTTAATCATGGCATCAGGTTCTCTATCTGAGGAGTGGTTTGTAGGTGATTGGACTGATTATATGGAACCAGATGGTGGTCCTACTCAAGTAATCGGTGTCGGAGACCTCTCGAATTCTCTTGTAGATGACATTCAGGAGATGACTGGCGTACAAATGTATCCCCGAATTATGGGATCTGACTCTGCAGAAGTTGCTGCACAACTAGCTTTGATGGACTGGGCATCCAGTAACATAGCAGTCTTTGCCCTGGCTAAGGACAATTTTGCCACACCTTCTGTTACATCTGGAGAGGCTGATTTCACGTTTCAGGATGCTACTTTGTCGTCATACACTTCAAATGAAGTTGTCAACTATGGGTCAGTATCTAACATCACCATTACTCCGCCATCATCTGCGGTCTGGATGGAAGGCACATTCGATTGGCCGGGAGAGGATCCCCCGGCTCTTCATACACACAAGTTACGTGATCCCAATTATGCAATAGTGGACTACTCAGTATATAGTCAGGTGTTCTTTGAGCGTAATCCATCTTATGTGCAGGCCTTAGTTCCACTGCAGTTCTGGTATCCGAAAACTTTGGATGGTGTCTGGACAATGGCCGTAGATCGTCTAGTTTCTGGTACAACTGATTTGAGCTATGAAGTGAAGTACCATCCCGGATTTACTCAGACAGTGACAGTTCCTTCAGATGCCCAATGGCTAAATGCAACAATCGCTTGGGACAACACCGGAACAGATCTCAATTTGGCACTTGTAGATCCAGCTGGGCGACTTGTGCAATGGGCTCCTGCTGGTAGTTTAATAGCGGGAGGTCTCAATAGTGAGTCTGTAGAGGTTCCATTCCCCATGGCAGGGGACTGGACAATCCTTACGTCTTGGATAGACGCCTTGGATGAAGAGAATAATGTTGATCTATCTTGGGCAGTTTCAACTTTTCCCTCAAACTTGCAGGCATATCTCGAGTCTGCATCCAATGGTGCTGTCCTTGCTTCGCTGCTGAATGTTCCTCTTCTCTACGTGACTGAGAATTCAATTCCAGACTCCACACTTCGCGCTGTTCAACGATTAGGAGTGACCGTTAGTTTTCTGGTCGATCCCGCAAACATCCATCGTGACGCCCTTGAAACAGATCTTGAAGCCTTCTCTTTCTTGACATCGTTAGAGAGCTATCTTCTGATGACACAATGGATTCAGATGTTGTCCGACGAAAGTGATATTGTAGTAACTGTGCCCCTTGGAAATAAGGACGAGATATTTGCACCAGCTGCATATTCAGCCGCATATCATGGCGCACCTATATTCTCGCTATGCGGAGATGACAACTATGTCACCACAAGAGCTGAAGAAACCTGGGCGCCGTATCTGGTGGGTCCCGAGATAGACATTTACATCACTAGCAGATGGTCAACCAGACATGAGAATGGCTGGTATGATGAGCGAATTCCAAACACGTATTCTATGATGCAGTCAGTTGACGACTTTGAGGATTTTCTTGATGACCGTGGTGTATACAACTCTACTAGCCCCCAGTCAGTCGTCATTGTGTCCTCTCCGGACCTGATTAAGCTCAGTTTCGATAGGTCTCTGCAGAGTCATTTCCAAGCTGGACGAATTCCCACTGGTGATCCCGCACTCGCTTCGGTCCTAATCAATAGAGCCGCTCATCATAGATTCTTATTCCTGACAGCTGAATCTGCAGATGATGCGATGCTGACGTTCTATGCATACACTGATGGTTCACCCTTTGTCGACAATTTCTACAATGGTTATGAGATTTGGCAGATTGAAGACACCACAGGAGCACTACAGGCTGCTGACTTCAATGTAGTTACTCACGTTGGAGTGAACGAGGTATTTGCAGGCGTAGATTCCCAGCTTGCGCTCTGGTCGATGAGTACGCATGGCACACTGACCCAAGGGCCTCGTGACCCGCCACAGCGACCAGGCGGACCTGGCCTTTTTTCATTGAGGGATACAGATGCGAACTATGGATTTGAGGTGAGCGAGGCCACACGCGAGAGTCCGTTGGATGCTGACCATCTCGTGAATCCAGTTGCATTTGAGGCAGAATTTGCCCATCACGTAACGAAGACTACTGATGACCTTGAGGCCGCTATTGGAAACATTGGATCCCCCATTGTGATAGTGACTGCCTGCCTCTTGGGAGGAACGCGTCTACCGCTGATGCTGATGGAGCATGGAGCTGTCGGAGTAGTTGCCTCTCCGCGAACAGTATACTTCCAACCTGCAGGTACTCTATCTATCCAAATCACTGAAGCGCTCTGCGCTGGAAACTCAACAGGATCTGCTTTGAGCGACGCCCTTGCACGAGTTTCACATGACTATTCTGATCCATTAATTGACCGTGACCCACGTGACTACGGCAACCAACAGGTGCTCTTTGGTGATCCTGAGGTGCATCTATACTCCCCCGTCAATTCACCGAGAATACTAACTGTTGACCCTGAATCTATCTCACTTGACGGGCATCTGCCGGGTCGTGGAGTTCCGGTAGTCACAGCACTTGGGACAACTGACTATATGCCTCAATCTCTCAATGACCTTGCAATTGAACATGACTTCTATGATGCCTCGAATCTCACTGAGTTTCAATGGCTCTTGCCTCTAAGGGACACTGTATTGCTCGAACCTGGAGCATTTTCTGCCCTTTCAACCGATTTGGCACAGATGAGCAATGATATTGAGGGCTATGTGGAGCGTGGTGGTACTCTTGTTCTCCTAGGCGTGTCCGGGGATCTAAGCTGGTTGCCTTGGACCACTGAAACAGGTACTGGACCAGGATCAACGATTGTGATAGAAGACTCATCACATCCACTTATTTCAATGCCAAATACATTGAGCTCGTCAATTGACTATCAGGGCCACTTCAGTTCAGTTCCGGAGAATCTGTCAATTCTAGCTACAGATGGCACAAATCCAGTTATTGTAGCAGGTGTTGTGGGTGTAGGAAAGCTCGCTTTAACAACCACTCACCCACTTGGAGATGCGAGAAACCAAACAGTTGAGAATGCCGCACTCTGGAGCACTATGCCATCTCTTTTACTTCATGAAGCGCGTCTTAATCAGCTGATAATCTGGGAGGGTGATCGAGTCGTTATCACGCTTGAAATCACGACTCGTAGTGGCTTAGGGGTTGGACAAGTTAGTCTGCAGGCTTGGCTGAATTCAACTGAGATTACAGTTGAGGTATCCACCGATCCTGGAGTATATACAATGACCCTTTCAGAAGATTGGACGAGGGGCCGAGTTGGTGCATTCAGTCTTTCATTGAGTGGCATGAGATCTGGATATGACACACTTACGTCAGTCCTTCATGGCTTCATGACCATCCGTGCTTTTCCATTGCTTCCCATTGCTCTAGTTGGTGGAGCGCTTGTTGCCATAGTTGGAGGCTCGGTCCTGATGAGACGGAGACGAGGCGATAAACAGTTTTCAACGAAAGCCATGAAAGGCAAGAGTAAGGAAGAACGACGCCACAAAAAGAAAAAGGATTCAAAGGTCGATCCCAAAGAGTTCTTTGGAGTCTAGAAATGCGCAAAAATGACAGTTTCTTACGAATTCATTACAGCAAGGTTTTATAGCATCACCAATCGAGCTATCTCCGTTAGGACACCACAGAGGCCACAGAGATGTCCAGTCGTGTAGATACCATCAACAAAATCATCCGTGATTTCGAAACAGTGCCAGGTGTTGAGGGCGCTGCATTAGTGTCATTGGATGGGCTTCCCATATCGTCAGCACTACCAGAGAGTGAACAAGAAACAGTGGCAGCCATCAGTGCAGCCATAGTATCCTTGGGAGAGAAGGCGACCACTGAACTAGACCGCGGCAACCTCCTAGAGATCTACGTGAAGGGGGACAAAGGCTACACACTGATGACATCTGTGGGTGATCATGCACTCATCCTTGTTTTAGCGAGGCCAGATGCACAGTTGGGCCTCATCTTTGTTGACATGCGGCGAATGGCAGATTCACTAATTGAAATTCTTTAGACTGCTCTAAATATCTATTCAGCAGCTTTCACTTTATTCTCTGCATAAGGATGTCTACTATTTCCTTAGCCACATCACGCTTGGAGGAAAGTGGCACTCTCTTAACTACACCCTCTGCACCAACGATTAGTACTTCATTTGTATCTGTTCCGAAAGCAACGCCTTCTCGAAAAGCATCGTTAGCAACAACGAGATTGCACACACCTGAGTCTATCTTCTCCTTTGCTCTCTTCTCTAGCTCATCATCAGAAACCTCGGATTCCACCTTGAAACCTACGATGAAGAGTTTCTTGTGTTTGCTACGAGCATCAGCAATGATTTTGGGAGTAGGTTCAAGATTAACAGTAAGCTTATCCTTCCCCGAAGCAATCTTGCTCTCTGCTTGGGATGAAGGAATATAATCCAAGACTGCTGCCGCCGATATGAGTGCAATAGGCTTTGATTTTGCAAGAGCATTCATCACTGCATCATGCATCTCACTGGAGGTTTCCACACTAGTTACATCAACATCGGAGGGCATCTCTAAGGAAGTAGGACCAATTACTAAATCCACGGTTCCTCCCCTGTAGACAATCTCCCTGGCAATTTCGATTCCCATTTTACCGCTAGAGGGATTAGAGATGAATCGGACCCTGTCTATCCAACCTCGGGTTGGTCCTGCAGTTAGAACGAAATGCTTTCCATCAAGATCCCGTGGGCCTAGAAGTGACATTGCCTTCTCAACAATCGCTTCAGGAGAAGGAATCTTCGCCTTAGCCTCCTCCAGTCTTGGGCTCATTACTTGAACGCCGGTCTTTCTGAGCTTCTCTATGTTCTCTAGCACCGATGGATGGTCGTACAATGATTCGTGCATGGCTGGTACGATTAGTACAGGTATGCCTGCTCCAATAGCTGAGGAAGCGGTAGTAGTTACAGTGGTGTCATCTATCCCCTGAGCAATTTTCCCTATGGTATTAGCAGTAGCTGGTGCAATCAAGAGCAAATCGACATGCTCTTCATGTTTACCGGCTAGATCTACATGCTCAATTTGCCCCGTGAGTTCCACAACAACAGGATTACCTGTTGCCCACTCTAGAAGATATGGATGGATTATCTTATGAGCCATAGGGCTCATCACCGCATAGACCTCTGCTCCATGACGCATCAATAGTCTCGAGATGGCCACACATTCTACTGCCGCTACGCTGCCCGTAACGCCTAGTGCAATCTTCTTCCCCTTTAGTATCTGACTCAAGCTTCCAATGATTAGTTTGGATGTGTGTGTCATCTGACTCGCCCATTAAACATCAGTGAACACCTGTTGATAAACTGAACGAACTCGCCCCGTCAAGTATCTGTCACACCAAGCTTCTTAGGACGATAGATATCCTTCTCTTAATGCTATCCAACACGCAGCAGTGTGGCTGGGTAAAGAATATATGAGTCGACTTGAATGTGCGGGAGTGTCGAAATTGACCTGCAACAGCAGACACCATTTCGGGCACAACCCAGTTGACGAAGATACGGGAATAGAACGAATCTCCAACATATGGACGGTGCGAAACTTTGGCTAACTCTTCTCATAATCCTGACATTTTCAGTGAGTTCATCCCTGAGAAGAGGGCTAGATTCCAAGCCTATGACAAAGTGTACTCGTCCCTTGGAGCTCCTAGTCAATCGCTATTTGTACTTGATAACGACAACGAAGTTGACACATTTCAACGTGATTACAACGAGTTCCTGACCTATAAGGGGCATAAGGATCCAGATTCTGGAGAACTCCCCTATCATGTTGTGCGTATTGGTTACGACGGCGATATGCTTGATGACATGTTTCGTCTTGTAGTTTCATCAGCCTCAGACAAGTTTGAACCAGCCAAGCTGGATGTCAGCATGCTGTTTTCAAAGCAAGCAATCTTTCAGCACTTGTACAATATCATCACGCAAGACAAGTTCGTTCTCTTTCACATCACAGAGTTTCCTCTCGCATACTACTTTGAAACTGCTGTAGTTGTTGATGTGGAGGAACTCTCTGATGTTATGGACCCCGCCGTCCACGATGAGACCATAACACGATACCTGAACGATCTTAGAGAGCAAGGCACTGAGGAGCATCGCAAGACCTACAGTTTCTTTTATCGAATCAGTACTTCACTGCTCATGGAGTTGTCCAACGTTTTTCTTGTGGTTCCGACTGCTGATATGCACCGACATATGGTTGTCACTAGCTGGAGGACCCAGACTCTTCTTCTAGGATTCAGCCCACTTACTTGGTCCTCTGGAAGCTTTCAAGTGTTTGACCTGAGTGGTCGCGATATCGATGCTAGGTGGGGCTTTCCTGCACAGCAGTCCAAAGATCCTCGAGTCAAACAATACACCAGCCTTGTTCCGCTTGGAAAAGAGTAGACATTCGGGTCTTATGTATAGTCTAACACGTATATGTATATACACCCGATACATTGTATATGGTTGAGTATATTAGGCGCAAAAACAGGCGTTGGAGTGACCACCTTGAAATCACAGGGAGAGAACCTGCTAGATACTGCCAAGGCCTTTGTACCGGGGCATATTACAGGGATCTTTCGAATCCATGATGAGTATGATGATCCGCTTCGTTGCGGCTCAATTGGAGCGGGATTCTGTGTGGATATAGGCACAACAACTACTGTGAAACTGGTGGACAGTACAAAACTAGAGGTGTCAGTCGCATATAACGGCAGACCAATCGAAGCCCCAGTAACAACGACGGTGATTCAGAGATTGCTGCAACAACATCATAGAGTCTGCAGAGTTAAGGTGGAGCATGAGTCAATGCTACCGATAGGTGTTGGTTTTGGTGCTTCAGGAGCGGGAGCCTTGGGAACAGCTATTGCAATGTCTGGTCTCGTTGAATGGGAATTTGACCTTCAGGAAGCAGCCAAACATGCACATTATGCTGAGGTCGTGAATCATACTGGATTAGGTGATGTTATTGCACAGACTGCTGGTGGGGCTGAGGTACGTATCAAGCCTGGTGCGCCAGGTATAGGCGAAGTAGTCAAGATTCCTTTTACCAACTCATTCAATGTTGTCTTGGCAGGAGCTCCAGGTCTCGAAACAAAGAGCGTACTGACAAATAGAGAACATCGAGATCGAATCATTAGTGCAGCTGATAGCCTTATGGAGGAACTCAAGACCGATCCTACCATAGAACGATTTGTTTTATGCTCAAAGCAGTTTGCTGATTCTATTGGACTCATGACATCCCGCGTCAAGTCTGCATTAAGGCAGCTTGATAGCTCTGGATTTAATGACTCCAGCATGGTTATGCTGGGTGATTCGATTTTCTGCTTCTGCAACAATGAGGATTCTAATCAAGCAGTGAATATCCTGTCAAAATTCTGGGATTCAGACCAAGTTCTAGTTACAGGTATCTCAGAGAAAGGTGGGAGGCTGGTACAATGACAAAGATCGAAGTGCCTGCAGACCATCCTCGAAAGGCATCCTTGGACATTCGTGAGAAGATTATAGAAGGACACGAGAAGAACATTGTAGCAACTGCTGGTCTACTGGCCCACGGGCGTGGAGAGGCATTTGATTACTTGATAGGTGAGGTCACCAATGAAGAGGCCATGAATGCATGCAGAGCTGCGATAGCCGCTATGATGCTTGCAAAAAACCCAGTAATTAGTGTGAATGGAAACGCATGCGCTCTGGTTCCCGATGAGCTCGTTGAACTTTCCGAGCTGACTAATGCGCCATTAGAAATCAATCTGTTCTATTATAGACCTGAAAGGGAAGACGCTATTCTTCAGGCACTACTGGCTGCAGGTGCGAAGGAAGTACTGGGTACGCACGACCGACCATCTGAAACAATTCCTGAACTTAGCAGTAATAGAAGAAAAGTTGACTCAAAGGGGATTGCTAAGGCAGATGTAGTCTTGGTTCCACTTGAGGATGGCGACAGGACTGAGGCATTAAAGGCAATTAAGAAATTTGTAATCACAATCGACCTCAATCCAATGTCGCGTACAGCTGTTTACTCTGACATCACTATAGTTGACAATATCGTGAGGGCCGTCCCAATCATGGTTCAGCATGCACATGAGATGAAGGATTGGCCTCGTGAGAAGCTGGATGCATTAGTGGCTAGCTTCGATAATAG
>CAJHYO010000234.1_pt1 | contig 12282 bp, 13 predicted proteins | sample 9198741 | NCBI WGS metagenome assembly CAJHYO01 (sample SAMEA7708364, study PRJEB35096) | sediment metagenome | biome: marine neritic benthic zone biome [ENVO:01000025]; feature: sediment [ENVO:00002007]; material: shallow marine sediment [ENVO:03000034] sea grass bed [ENVO_01000059] ... | reverse complement strand
TATCGACATGATGAAGGCTGGAGTCATCGAGCCATCACGCGTCAAGAGCCAAGCAATCCGCTCTGCAGCTGAGGCTGCGCAGATGATTCTCAGGATTGATGACGTGATTGCTGCTAAGGGAGGTCCTCCACCGGCTGCAGGACCACCAGGTGGTATGGGCGGCATGGGTGGCATGGGCGGAATGCCCGGCATGATGTAGACTGTCTAGTATCATTTAGGGAGCCTGCGGGCTCCTTCCCTATTCTTTTTCGGGAGCATCACTCCAATGTCAACGCGAATCCTGCTAGTAGGCATGAGTTCTTTCGACTCGGGAAAGACTACATTTGCAGGACTATTGATTGACAGGATTCAGGAACATTACGATTCAATTGAATACTTCAAGCCAATAAGTGCGCACAACTATTGGCAAAGGTTTGCGCATACTCAGCAGTTGCTCGAGCAAAAACGGATCTACTCTGCTGACCTTGCGTCTATCAAGAGTAAGACGATATCTCAGAAGAATGAATACATTCTCAATCCAATTCACAGATTGTATGTACCGACTTCGTCTGGGAAGCCGTTATCGAATATTCCGAGTACACTTGGTCTTGCTGGACCAGACTCAGTTGTTGCGTTACAGCGTTTCAGTTGGCCTGAAGGAAAAGTCGTTCGTTCAACGGTTCTTGCTGCAGAAAATATCGTGGAGCGAGGCAGCCTCCTCCTTACTAGTGAGGAGTTACAACTACTAACCGATGGTGTTGAAAGACAAGCAGTCGACTCACTTGAGGAAATCCAGCAATTTGAGACCGCGAATTTGGAGGATTGTGTGAGTTCTGCATTCTCTCAAGTTGAAGATGAAACAGACCTTGTAGTGATTGAATCGTTCAATGACACAGCATGGGTTTGGGAAGGCCTGGAGAGTGCAGACCTAGTCATTGTAGTTGGACCTGGACAGGTCTTCAGTTATGATCCTGAGCGTTTCAGGAAAGCAGCCTTTCTGCAGAAGCGTCCAAGCATGCCAATAAGAGAAGTAACTTTCAGCAGAATCAATGACTTGCTGAAACCCTTGAGTCATGAAGCCTGGTCACCTCTGGCGTTGGAATCAACTCAGATTATTAGAAGTGTATTGAAGTGAGGACCGCCAAAGAAGTCTTAATTAGAAGAGTGGAGTTGGATGTGTTGCGCACAGCTCCATTGCATGGAGGACCGATATGACCGAAGACTTGACCTGGGAACTTGTTGTTATAGGTGGTGGACCTGCTGGCATGACAGCTGCCATCTATGGCTCCCGATATGGACTGAAGACAATACTTCTTGAGTCGAAAGTCCTTGGAGGAGCACAGGCAACATCGCCAGGCATAGAAAACTACCCAGGATATACATTCATCTCAGGGATAGAACTAGCAGAGAAGATGAAGGAACAGGTCCGGAAGAGTGGAGCAGCTATCAAAGAGATAACTGAAGTCAAGAGCATCGAAATAGATGATAATGGAGGATTTCATCTCAATACTAGACGTGGTGTATATCAAGCACGGGCAGTTGTGCTTGCTACCGGTGGAGGGCATAGAAGATTGAACAAGCCAGGTGAAGACCTGTATGCAGGGCGGGGGGTTTCATATTGCGCCACATGCGATGGACCGCTATTTCGGAATAAGACGCTAGCAATTGTTGGTGGAGGCAACACTGCAGTTACCGAAGCACTCTATCTGTCGGAGCTGACAGACACACTCTATCTAATTCATCGTCGCGATCGCCTTAGGGCGGAGCACATCATTCAACAGATGCTATTTGATACGCATGTAGAAATCCTCTGGGACACCATAGTTAGCGAGTTCCGGGGGGATGATCAGCTACTGAGAGAGATACAACTAGAAAACGTGAAGAATGGAAAGAAGAGGACTCTAGAAGTGGATGGTGCTTTTGTAGCATTAGGTTCAGACCCAGAAAGCAAGTTGGCTAAGCCACTTGGTGTGGAGATGAACAAACGCGGAGAGATCTTTGCAGACGGCGAGCAAAGAACGAATGTTCTAGGCTTATTTGCAGCAGGAGATGTTGTAAAATCTCTGAAACAAATTGTGGTTGCAGCTGGACAAGGAGCTATAGCTGCGGATTCCGCATACAAGTATATCCGTGATGTTCCAAGAGGACCACTTTAGTTCTGCATCACCAATTTCGTGGTACATTCTCTTACTTGGGGAAATGTTAATAACCGCTCTTCAGTCCGTGGCTCCTCGCGTAGAGCAGAAATGCTCTGCGATATCATATCTAGACGGGATGTCCGTATGAGAAGTGTCAAGGTCGCGGCTGTTACAATAGCAATTGCATTGGTTGTGTTGACTCTTGTAGCACAACCTGTTTCGGCTAATCCTACAACCCGAAGACAGTCCCTTAGGGCGTACATAGATGAGAATTATGATGCAGTAGCAGAAGGTGGTTATTCGCTCCCTGATGAGCTGGTATCCCGCGTTGACCCAACTTTCGGCGCTATATCAATTTTCAATGAGTGGGACCTTTTAGGGGTCAGACCACCCGTAATAGATTTCCTTAAGGTCAAGAATTTCACACAGAAACTTCATTGGACACTCGTAAGCGAAACAGCTGATAGATACGGAGGTTTCGGAGAATACATCGCAGGTCCAGTTGACCAGCAAAGCGCGTATGATGGAATCAACCTCTTCGATCTTCTGAGTCAGCAAGTATTGAATGACATCCCCAATATTGAGAACGTAGAGCTCAACGGAACTGCTGCACTTTACTGGATTAATCAGACGCAGACTGAATCAGGAGGCTTTTCTGACCGAGTAGGCGACTCACCAGATATAGTCTCAACTTACTATGCACTAAATTCAATGGAGATTGCTTTACAGACTTCCGAGGAGGATACATGGGAGAAGTGGCTATTGAACTCAACAGCTACTGTAGAATGGATCCTCAGTTGCAGAGAAGGCGATGTATTCAAGCTTAGTCCAGAATCAAGCATTGTTGGAGTCACGGCCACTGCTGCAGGAGTCCTTGCACTAGAGATACTTGGCGAAACTATTCCGAATCGTCAAGCAATCATCAATTGGTTGGTGGACAGACAGGTAGTTTCTGATGAATATGATGCGTATCTGGGTGGCTTTGAAGAAGGCATATTGACAAACGACACTAACCTTGCAAGTACATACTGGGCCCTTCGAGCGCTCAACCTCCTCAATGGCATAGCAGCTATGGATGGTAATATGGCCTCCAGGTTCATTGTTGACTGCCAAGCAGCTGACGGCAGCTTCGCTCTGGCACCAAATTCTAGTGTAGGTTCATTATACTTGGCATCTTTTGCCATCAGAGCACTTGACTATCTAGGAGCAGATTACGAAAATCTACTCAATGAAGAAGACCCAAACAACCCAGACCCACCATTCCTTGATTGGAGATGGATTCTCATTCTGGGAATTGTTGTTGTTGCGGCTATAGGTGGTTTCTACGCACTCCGAATGGACTAGTCAATGTCAATAGGTTTATCTCAGCACATATGAGGTACTCATTAGAAACGAGTCCATATACCAATTCTGAGGTGCTTTGCATGCCAAATCCAGAAATCGATGATGACACTATTCCAAGATACAAGCGGGGGTTTGAGTGGTTCTCCCATCTCGTCAAAGAGGACTTATCAGGGAAGCCATGGCGCCGAATGGGGTTATTCTCATTCTATGACGAGCCTTATGCAGAAAGTGATCGTCTTTACTTGTCCCCTAAGCAGGTCATGCTCGCTCTTGCGGGAGAAGCCAAGAAGAAGGAACAGGGTCTCGTCTTCGTAGTTGACGCAATGGAAAAGGGAGAGATGGGTCTCAGCACCAAGGCAGGGTTCGACCAGTTCATGGAAGAGTTTGACGATGTCTTTCCTGAGTCGACCAAGTTCTATTTCGGGGTCAAAGACTCAGACAGAACCTGGTTGCACGATTATGCCTCGTTGAAGATTCCATTCCAATGGCTCATCAAACGGCCGAATGTGTTCGCAGAGGTCCTCTCTGATGCGTCTCCTGTTGGAGAGCGAATAGGACCAGGAGACGCCTCTTTTGAAGATGTCCCAGGGATGATAGAAGTACTTGTTGAAAAACTAGGTCCGCCTTCACTAACTGAGGAGGTAATGGGCAAGATGCGTGATGCTGAAGCTAGTGAATACGCAGGAGAAGCAGTTGGACTCATGACAGTATTCATCAGTCCGACTACGGCTGTTTCCAGAGGTGTCAAGTATCTTGGCAAGTTTATGAGTCTAGTGCGTGACAGAAGAAAACAAGAAGTCAAGGATGTTTATGCTGACTGGACTAAACGTGTTGAAGAGGGCTATTCTAAGGAGAATCTTGAGAAGTTCTTCATTATTGATGATGAATATGAGTCAGGATTGATTGAGGCGGTCTCTGATTATACTCCAGTACTGCTCATTCTTGAAACGAGGGGAACGCTCTACGATCTCTTTCTGCCTCTTGTTTTGCAGCACCTAGTTGAAGAAGTAGGTTATATTCCCCCACATAGACGCCCAAGGAGAGAACCTCAGCCCGACGACAAGAAAGGGAAGAAACAGAGGAAGACAGATGAGCTAGATGATGTTCCCATGGCATATGAGGATTTGACTGAGATCAAAGACAGCGATCTCCCACCAGTGACAGACCAGCTCATTCAGGAAGTTATAGAGCAGCAAGACCTCGAATTGAAAGCGGATGTGGAGATGTCAGAAGAAGAGTTTGAAGGCAAGCCCGATACAATTCTCATTCTTGATGCTGCCACTCATTTATCTAAGTTCAGAAGGTCATTCAAATTTGCCATGAATCTGCCAGAGAAATATCCGAACATGACTGTAGCAGCATCATTCTTCACGGATAGAGAAAAGATAAGCAAGACCCTGGAGGACGGAGCGCTTGAGTACTTGAGTGAGAGAGCATTGGTCTTTGATATTCATCCTTACTTGTTCGATCATGCAACTGCTCGAATGCCGGTATCCAGAAAGGCATGGCTACTGAGTAAACTTCAGGAAATGGAACGGTTAAGGTCAGAAGGTGGCGTTGCGTTCCTAGAATTTGACGGTTCAGAAGAGAATCTATGGAAACTTCATGAGGTTGAGAGGCCGGAACCTGCGGCAATAGCGAAATTACGCTCGTGGTTCAGAAAACGATGAGTTTTTTCGTCGGCCCGTAAGAGATATAATTGAGAGCACTCACTTCTCCTGCTGTGCCCAAGAGGGTGAGAAATTGAAAGAAGCCGACATGACAAGAGCAAAGGTCCTCGAGATTAATACTGGAAATGTAGTCACGCTTCCAAAGGAGTTTGTTGACGGAATAAAGCAGCCATTCGGTCTTGCCATCTTAGTGATGAAAGACAAGAATGTCAAGTTATATCCAGTCGACAGTGAAGTCGTGATGTATCTCAAACTGGAGATAGAGAAATTGAGTAAGAGCTTCCTCGAGGAACTTACAACCATTTTCATGAAGGCAGGGCTCGATGACATTCTGTTTACGAGCGGCATTTGTCAGGCGGCTGACCAGTGCTACTATGAATGCTATTTCACCCCACAGCAGCTTGCTGTGACTGTGCAGGATCTTGATGGATTTCTAAATGGAATAACAGGCGTTCAGAAAGTGGTGCTTGAGCAGGTGCCAGTTGGCGAGTGAGAAGCTCCAGTAATATCATAGTAAGGCAATCACGTCCCAACCGCACACATGAAAATCTCCTCCTCTAAAGAAGGAGCGTGGGGTATGTAATGGCAGGCATTGCTGGAGTCATCTCAGATGGCACTGACAAAGACTCTCTAGAGATAATGCAGAGAATGTCAGAGAAGCTCTCACATAGGGGAGAGGAGAGAACATTTAGTTTACCGTTCAAGAATAACTGCAATGTCATCATCAAAACCAGATCCCACCCGCTTGAATCGTTTATCACAAAGAGCGACTCAAACGGAATTCTGATTGTGGAAGGAGGAGAGCAAGTAGATTCACTACGGTTGTCAGTGAATCATGACAAAGTCGAGATTAAACGGCGGAAACGGTCTATGAAGCCGTTCTACTATGCCAGCACAGACCAAGCCGTCTTCTTTTCTAGTGAGAGGAAAGCGCTGTGGGAAATTGGAATTCAAAATGCAATACCACTTCAACCTGGACAGGACCTCAAGATAGAAGGAATTGCTCAGATTGAAGTTATTGAGGAGAATAAGGAACAAAGTCCCGCTATTGCTCAAGACATCCCACGCGATGAGGTATTCGCCGTTTGGAAATATCACTGAGGGCTTCATTCACAAGAGTCAAAGGTCGGCGCGTTGGAGTTTTGTTTTCAGGAGGGGTTGATAGCTCGCTTGTTGCTCTGCTAGCAAAGGAGATTTGCCAAGATGTACAGCTCTATTCTGTTTCTTCTGCGCCTTTTCATGATCATGCAGCTGCAGCTAAGGCAGCACACGACTTGGGCATGAACCTCAATAGAGTGGAGATCAATGCAGAGGTAGTCTGGGAAACTCTCCCGCATCTCCTATATGCCATTGAGAGTGCAAATCTGATGGATGTGGAGATAACACTGCCATTCTATCTTGCTTCTAGTCAGGCCTCAGCAGATGGCATCTCACTTATGCTGTCAGGGCAGGGGCCAGATGAGTTGTTTGCTGGTTACGCCCGACATGTAAGAATCTTTGAGGAAGAGGGTGAAGAAGCGCTTGATGCCCAGCTGTGGAGAGAAGTAATGGCAACACATGAGACAAATATCGAACGAGATGATAGAGCTATTGCAGCCCATGGTATGGAGTCCTTCTTCCCATACCTTTCAGCGAGTTTTATTGATCTGGCACTTTCAATTCCGTCTGGGTGGAAAGTCCATTTAGAAGATCAGCCAGAGAGGAAAGTCATCTTCAGACAACTGGCGCGACAATTAGGATTGCCGGAGAGTATCTATGCCTCCCCCAAGAAGGCTACGCAGTATAGCTCTGGTTCGAGTAAGATTCTGATGAAGAGTTTGATTGAGAATGTCAAAGGAATGGCACAGGTCTCCAGAAAAGAGCAGAGAATGAAGGCTCAGGAATATCTACATACGTTGGCCTCGGAGTTGGGAATGCATACAGAAACATCGGGAGATGAATAAGTCGAGCCTGGGTGCTGCTTCATCCACCTGCAATAATAGGCAGTACAATGACTAGCGTGTTCTCATCAATTACTTCATCAAGTTCCATTCGCTTCCCTTCAACAAGAACCACATGATCCATTGACAGCTCTAAATCCACTAGAAGCTCCCTTGCTGTTTTGCTTTCTTCAACAGTGATACGCTTGTATTTTGTGCTTAGAGTAGACATTGAACTCGCCTAGCAATATTCGTCTTTTTGCACTTATAGCCTTAATTCGCTCAGCAATTTTTCGGTGATACTACTTTGTTCTGTCGACACTATCAAATGTTCCAACGCTAGCCATAAATAGCGCCAAGAAAGATGGTATTATCGGCATCAACCGAACTGATGAATGACATTCGGTGATAGTCGTTACAAAGATAAGACCCTTCAATAACGTTCTTAAGAGGCTCAATGACGAAGAGTCTAAGTTCCAATTAAAATGACGTAATATGATTCGACAATTACCGAATCGAGATGGAGAGAGCGCAAATGGTAGGCATTGTTGGTTATGGAGTCTACGTACCACGCTATCGTATTAAGACCGAAGAAATTGCTTCAGTTTGGGGCGAAGATGGCCCTAAGCTGGCCAAAGGTCTTGGTGTGTTTGAGAAGTCAGTACCAGGACCAGATGAAGATGTGGCTACAATTTCTGTGGAAGCCGCACGAAATGCGGTCAAGCACGGAGGTATTGATCCTACGGACATTGGAGCGGTCTATGTAGGCTCAGAGTCACACCCCTACGCTGTCAAGCCCACGGGAACTATTGTTGCTGAAGCTATTGGATGCACACATGATATCACCTGTGCAGACTTTGAATTCGCCTGCAAAGCAGGAACAGCAGCAGTACAGACATGCATGGGTCTGGTGGATTCCAAAATGATTAAGATTGGATTAGCAATCGGGTCGGATACTGCACAGGGCCGCCCAGGTGATGCTCTCGAGTATTCTGCAGCTGCAGGCGGTGTAGCGTTTCTTATTGGCAAGAAGAAACCCGTTGCGACAATTGAGGAAACTGTTTCATTCACTACTGACACGCCGGACTTTTGGAGGAGAGAAGGTGAAGACTTTCCTAGTCACGGAGCGAGATTCACCGGAGAACCTGCATATTTCCGGCATGTGGGAGCAGGTGCAAAATCGCTGTTCAAAAAGACTAAGACTACGGTGGAGGATTACGACTACTACGTGTTTCACATGCCCAACGGAAAATTCCCGATTTCGATGGGCAGGCAGCTGGGTGTGCCTCCAGAAAAACTAGAAGATAGCCTTGTAGTCAGACAAATTGGCAACACTTATTCTGCATCTGCCATGATGGGATTGGCCAGGATATTGGATATTGCTGACCCTGGCTCAAAGATATTCGTGGTAGCCTATGGCTCAGGAGCTGGGAGTGATGCGTTCTCAATCAAGATTGAGGAAGAGATAGAGAGTCGAAGAGGCGAGGTCCCAACAGTGGACGACTACATTGCGAGAAAGACAAACGTCAGCTATGCCGTTTACGCAAAATACCGACGGAAGATTGTGGCACTTGGGTGAGGTGATCAAATGGGAAATAGAGTAGCAATTGTTGGAGTAGGGCTTAGCAATTTCGGAGAGCTATGGGAACGGAGTATCGTTGACATCACACTTGAAGCGGCCATGGTATCAATTTTCGATGCAGGGGTTCGAGGAGCTGACATAGAAGCTGTTTGCATTGGGAATATGAGTGCTGGCAGATTCACTGGTCAGGAGCATCTAGGAGCCCTCGCTGTTGATGCAGGAGGTCTTGGCGGAGTTCCCGCCTATAGCGTGGAAGCAGCGTGTGCTAGTGGAGGCGCAGCGGTCAGGCAGGCATACATGGCTATTCGCTCTGGAGAACATGATGTCATGATGGTTCTTGGGACCGAGAAAATGAGTGATGTCAACCAGACAGAAGCCATGAATACAATTAGTGTCGCTGGCGACTGGGAATGGGAAGGAATGTTTGGAGCAACATTCCCAGCCCTATATGCGTTCATTGCCCGAAAGCACATGAAAGAGTACGGAACAACTGAGGAACAACTCAGTCTTCCCACGGTGAAGAATCACGCAAACGCAGCTCACAATCCATACGCTCAATTTCAGCGTCCAGTGCCTCTCAAGGTAGTGATGGGTTCTGGAATGTTAGCGGATCCCATCCGAGTACTCCACTCATCTCCTGTGACAGATGGAGCCGCTGGTCTCATTATGTGTACAGAGGAGAGAGCAAGGGAATTCACCGATACTCCAGTGTATATCGAGTCATCCACACAGGCTAGTGATACTCTGGCGCTGCACGATAGAAGAGACATTTGCACTATGGATGCAGTAGTCAGGTCATCTAAGGAAGCATTGGAGAAAGCAAAGCTAGAAGTAAAAGACATTGATGTTTTCGAGCTTCATGATAGTTTCACCATAGGTGAGATCACAATCACTGAAGACGTGGGTATTGCGAAGAAAGGAGAAGGCGGACAAGCTATGAGTGATGGTTTAACAGAGCTTGGAGGAAAGTTCCCTGTTAATACCTCTGGCGGCCTCAAGGCACGCGGCCATCCTATCGGTGCAACTGGTGTTGCACAGATTGTCGAACTAGCACTCCAGCTACGTGAACAGGGCGGAGGAAGACAAGTTGATGGCGCTGAGAAAGGACTTGCTGTAAATATCGGTGGAACAGGAGCCACGTCGATAGTCCATATCTTAGGGAGGTAGAAAGAAAATGGCACAACATGGAGTTGCACAGATCTGGAGAAGAATTCGGGCGATATACAACATTGAAGGCAATGTATGCAGAACATGCGATACATACTTCTTCCCCCCCAGACCAGTCTGCCCGACTTGTAGACGAAAGGGAGTCTTAGAGGATCACAAGTTTAAGGGACTAGGGAAGATTCATACTTTTGCCGTAGTTCGGCAAGCACCAGATGACTTCAAGCGACAAGTCCCCTACGTTATTGCTCAGGTGGAGCTTGATGAAGGAGCAAGAGTGACAGCTCAGATAGTGAATGTCGATCCAGAAGAAGTTGAAATCGGAATGCGGGTCAGAGCTTGCTTCCGTAAAATCACTCAGGCTGGCACTGCTGGAGTCATAGTCTATGGTTACAAGTTCGAGCCGGTACTAAAGGTGACCGGACATTCGTATCCGTAGGATTAGCTCCAAAGGTCAAGTTCAGTAACCGTTCCCACAGCTGGGAAGGATACGTTTCGAATGAGTGTGCGTCCTATAAGGGCTTCGTGCTTTGAGGCATTATGGACGTGCCCATGGATCACTAAGTCAGGTTGGTGCTTCTCAACTACACTGTAGAATTTCCTACTCCCCAACCACGCAAACGCTTTAGTCTCTTCACCCTCGCAGGTTTCCAAGCAGGGACTATAATGCATGAGTAGAATAGAGCGGTCCACCTTCTTCATCAGACCCTTGAGAAGGGACGAAGCTCTTGCAGCTCGCCTCTCGAATACTCTCTTCACACCGGGAATATTTCGTCTTTGCCAAGAAGTTGCCTTATCAAGAGAGCCCTGGGTGCCCACAATCCCTATCGTCTTGCCATCAGATTGCATAGATGACGATTTCTCATCCAGGAAGTTCATCCGTCCTTCAGAGAGATTTACAAGCTTCTTTCTAATCTCAGTGTACTCTTCATTTCCAAAACAACCAATGATAGGGAATCCACTTCCAAGGGTGTCTTCAATGGTATCTAATACTCTAACAATCTCCGCAGCATTTCCTCTGTTGATCATATCCCCAGCCATGAGAAACAAGTCTGGTTCTGAATGCATAGAAAGGTCTAGTTTGAACTCCTCATGATACCTAGGACTATGCACGTCAGCAACCGCTAGAATTTTCATTCTGATGACTCTACATTATGTTTGTAGTCAGACAGGTGAAACAAGGATATTAAAGTTTCAAAATAGACACAAAGAGCGTGTTATTCATGCCAGGCACCTATGCACTGAACCTCTTTGATAGATTCCATGTGGGACATCAGGCCTTGATAGATAGACTGTCAGACATGTCAAATCCAATTGCTGTTGTAACTGGAGGCGAGATTGTTGGAAGGGATCTTGATCTTCAGTGCATTATCCAACCGATTGAAATACGCCTAGCCAAGTTGAAGGAGTACCTAGTGGAAGAAGAGCTCGACAGCACCATCGATGCCATCATTATGACTCAATTTGATGACTTGCTATCGATAGATGGTCCAACCACATTCTTGATGTATCAAGGTCCCTGCTGTGATGAGGTCAGGTCCGGCGCATTAGATAAGAGAACCAAACACGATGATGTTCTAGATTACCTGAAACCTTTTCGAGCTTATGATGGAAACAAGCTCACGTCTGCTAGAATTCGGAAAGGAGAGATAGATAGGGAAGGAAAACGACTCCGGGGGACAAAGGAGCCTCCCCGAAAGCTTGACTTCTCACAGAGAAGTGACCTGAAATCTCCAAAGGGCAACCTCTACCATAAGAACGATGGCTCACCGCAAGAACGAGTAGCTGCAAGGATTGATGAAGATAATCCTAAGTGTGTGATAGCAGTAGGAGATGTTACTGCAGCCACGCTTATTGAAGTGGGATATACACCTGACGTTTCGATTGTCGATGGAATGACAAAACGAGGGAAGTTCGAAGGCTCCTTCAGCGGAGAAAGAGAGTACATGTTCTACAATCCAGCCGCCGTACTCTATCCTGAGGCATGGTCCACTATCGACACGGCAATACATGACAAGAAGAAATCCCTAGTCGTCGTTGATGGTGAAGAGGATCTCATGGGATTTCCAGGTGTACTGATGGCACCTAAAGGATCGGTCATGCTGTACGGTCAGCCAGAGGCGGGAATTGTTTGGGTACCAGTCCACAAAGAGAACAAGTCATTGGCCAGGACATTATTGGACAAAATGCCGATCATCTCTTAGAGCTCGGCTCCATCGCGGCTGGAATTCTGTCAATACAATCAGTAGCCATAATATGGTCACCAAGTTCCTTGAAGGCGAGCTCGCCTGCGGATCCCGACACGAAGGCTGCTGCTGATGCCGCTTTAAAAGCGCCCTTTCCTCGTGCCAGTAGGGCTGCTACAATCCCTGATAGAACATCACCAGTGCCACCTACACTCATCGCAGGGCATCCAGTGCGATTAAGCTTGTGCCGGCCATCTGGATGAGCAACTACGTCTATCGACCCCTTGAGCAGTATCACTG
>CAJHYO010000297.1_pt1 | contig 12355 bp, 17 predicted proteins | sample 9198741 | NCBI WGS metagenome assembly CAJHYO01 (sample SAMEA7708364, study PRJEB35096) | sediment metagenome | biome: marine neritic benthic zone biome [ENVO:01000025]; feature: sediment [ENVO:00002007]; material: shallow marine sediment [ENVO:03000034] sea grass bed [ENVO_01000059] ... | reverse complement strand
GTGAAACTATGGCTGGATGCCACCGCTGTGGAGGATGTTCACCAATTCAAGAGGCCTATGATTGGGCTGCGAGTAGAGCCTGATTCTGGAACTACACACGCAGAGATTTATGTCGGACAGAACCATCCTGAAGATGGCTATTCATGATGGAGATACCAGAAGAAGAGATACGAATTGTCGAACTAACAGAAGATGATGCTGAAGAGATCTCAGCTCTCTTTAGGCATGTATGGCCCATGGCAGAGGACTATCCTGAAATTTGGCGAAAGAAGCGAATGTATACTCGAGAGCAGGTTCTCGAGGACATGAAGAATGGATATCACTACTTCGGCAGTAGACTTCAGGGTCGGATAGTTGGCCTATACAAGGCGAAGATCACAGACAAGGGATTATTCGGAGAACATCAAACCGTTGCCCCGGCATGTAGGACAAGTGGACTAGCTTCTGCAATGTACATTCAATTTGCTGAATATGGAAGAGCTCACGGATGCACTCGGAACTACTGTAACATTCTCGTAGGCCAAGAAGCAAGTGAGCGTCTTATGGAGCGATTTGGCTTTCGTCAATGGGGAGAGCCGTATGAGCAAATTGAGGGCATGCTTGTTCAGATGTACGAGAGACCCCTATAGTTCTGCCTTCAGTTAAGTAGGAAAGTGGCGATATTTCAGATATGTGAGAATCTCGTAGTAATATTTCCCCCCGTAGATTCCACTAGCTTTCAATCCACCTAGGTGTGGGTAGAAGTTATCGCATGCCGATGCTGCTTCACGCTCGCCGCCAATGGCGTATCTAGCATAGTAGATATTCTCTATCTCTTCCTTACTTGCAGAAGGTTGGCCATGGGTACGAATGTAGTCCTTCAACAAACGGATTTCTGGTGATTTCTCTGGAAGTGCGCCACTGAAGTAGCGAGCAGCAAAGCGTCCCAAAGTCCCTTGTTCTCTAAGCGCTAAAGCATAGAGAATCCTTGGGTCTTCAATCGCACGATTCATGTCTGGAAAGATTGAAGTCTTTCCGTCGTTTGATGGAACAATCTCGCCTTTGATGAGATGACCGAACATCCGCATGGTTTCATCCAACCAGTGGCTAGTAGATTGGAAGACATCCTAGCCGTCATTGTGGCGAAGACTAGGCAGATTTAAGAACTTCTACAAACGAGTGCCCGCCGTCTGCGGGTCATGCCTGAGAGGAGACGTGTTTAGAAATCAGCAGAACCAACTCAACCAAAGCTGCCATTGATTTTACCCTCAGTCTTCTTTCTGACTACAGTAAAGGCTCTGTGTCAATGAGAGAGTTATTGAGACAATCTGATACTGATATGAGCATCCGGGGCTATGTCGAATCCAGAACACTGGGTGTTGTCAGATTCCTCAATACTATTGACTACATAGCTATCCGTGCTCTCGGTCGCCGCAACCTTTCTGACTTACCTAATAGGACTCAAAACCTTCTTCGCTTGGCCACATACGAGGGTCGTTGGATGAAGACTCCAATGACCAGCATACTTACCGTGCTACAAGAGGATCCAGAATTAGCAAGAGTTGTGGATAACGCAATTGAGCTTGACTTAGATAAGAAGACGGAAAATCTAACCCCTTCAAATGCACTTGGTGTCAAATTCTCTCATCCTACTTTTTTGGTGGATACATTTCTCGAGCACTTAGATCGAGATGAAGCAATTGACTTGATGAACCAAAATAATGGCGCGCGTGATTATTTCTTTCGTTTGAACAAGCTTCTCGAAAAACAGGATGAAGTATTACCACTTTTGGAGAGCCAGGGTGTGGCTTGGGAGCCCGTTTCGGATATTTCAGGATTGCTCCGAGTTGTGCACGGCGTCAACGCACTATTTGGTTCTGACGAGTTCAAAGACGGTCGCATACTTGTCCAAGATAAAGGAAGTATTGCTGTTGGCCTTGCTCTTGATGTCAAACCTGGGATGAACGTCTGGGATGCTTGCGCAGCACCTGGTATGAAGACCCATCTATTATGGGAATCAATGGAGAGCAGAGGGCAACTCATTGCCACCGACATAAATGCGGAGCGTCTAGAAATCGCTAAAAAACGATGTTCGTTTCTTGGGTGTGAAGGAGTCAAGTTTGTGGAAGCAGATGCTGCAACTGCACCAGTTTCTGATGCTGAGAAGATACTCATAGATGCTCCCTGTACTTCCACAGGTATTCTCCGAAGTCACCCATCTTACAAATGGCGGCTCAATAAGTCGATGCTCATGAGCATTATGTCTATTCAAAACAAGATTCTAGATGGAGTTCTTTCTGCCTATTCCGACAAGCCAGGGACTGAGATTGTTTTTGCTACATGTTCGCTTCTACCCCATGAAGGAGAATCACAGATTGACTCTGCAATGACTCGTCATCAATTTGAACTACTGGAGATTCCCTTCAAAGGATCTCCAGGTTATTCTGGGTTTGAATGCTCTGACAAGGTGGTCAGACTCTTCCCTCACCGACATAACTCGAATGGATTCTTTATTGCAAAGATGCGGATTACTGAGTGATTCTTCGTTCGACTGATTCCATCGCCCTTCTGGCAAACTCATGGTCATCCTTGAAACTCCAAGGGATGCTGAGGAATTTCTTATTGGCTTCCACAAGGGAATCTGCATCTCTGCTGATTAGCCCCTTGAAAACGAATCTGGCCCACTGAAAGCAAGGATGGCTGTTGAACTCTTCTCTAATTCCTGATTCTTCAGTGAACTTTGTCAGGTAAAGCAAACCTTCCTTCGGTTTTCCCAGCATAAGATCTGCAAGCGCTCCAAGACATGAGAATGTTATTGCATTCTGTGTCATTCCTGAGGCCAAGTAAGTGTCTGCCCCCTCTTTGTATTCAGTTGATTTCTTTTCATAGAGTGACCTGCCATGACTTATGACAAGTGTATCCTTGTCTTCTTCCTCTACGGCTTCCTCTGTCTTCTTCAGACTTACACCACTAAGGATGCTAGCTTTCAGTTCAGCCTGCATGTCAGCCACAGGCGAGCTGACAGCGATCTTTCTAGCTTCTTCAATGAGTTTTTCCCCACTCTTCACAAGACTCTGCTTAATCATTGGACTCGCAAGAGATGGGTCTTTCCTTGTCATACCTGTTTCCAACATATTTCTCGCATATCTGAAAATCTCGTATCCTCTTTCAATCAGATTCATCTTTGTTGCAAAATCCATGACTTTGATAGTAGCCATTATTGCGTTGTCTGTTTCTCCGAGGTTTTCGAACTGGGTAGCTGACTCAACTAACCACAGGAATGAGTCAGTACTACTTACCTTTAGTGACTCGAGTCCTTTGGAAAGGGCGGTATACGCGTCTACACATATCACTGCTAGATCTGGCTTGGTGCATTTGACAGCCACCTCTCCCCTAGGAAGTGAAACGTTTCTCAATCTACACGTGTTGCCTGTTTTCGAGTCAGCAAGCCATTTGCATGCTTCTTGTACCGTCAATTATTGCGAACCTCAGAAGTTCATTAGCAATTTGTCTACCGTCTACTCAGAATCAAGCCTAAAAAGCACTTCTAGTTGTATCGTTAGGCTTAACTGTTCATCAATACGGCTCTGGAGCTGAGGTTTATACTCTGACTGACGACGACCCGGACCTGGCAGTCATCCGTCGAAAGAAAATGGCAAGGATGATGAAGCGTGAGAAACAGCTACAGGCTGCGCGTGAACAAGAGGAGAAGGTTGGCGCAGAACGGGCTAAGCTCCTTGAGAGATTCCTCGCATCAGAAGCATTATCATATCTCAATGATCTAAAGACTCACAATCCAGGTATTGGTAGACAGGTGGAAGAAGTTATTCTGTATCTAATTGTCTACAGAGGATATCGGCAAAAGATGAGTCAGTTGGATGTGAGGTATATAGAGCGTCAAGTCAGGGGAGAGGAGCCGAAGATCCGTATTCAGCGTGACGGCGAAACCTCGGATTTCGGTGCCTATGTCAAAGAGGCTATTAAGAAGGGCTCTGAGGATTAGCTGAGAGCTAATGCACGTCCTTTCCATTCTCGGATAGTGTACTGAAGCTCCTCAACATTGTTATCACCCTTCTTCCACATGTCCGCAGTCTTTCTCATTTGAAAGACTAAGGCACCTCCTCGGGCGAGTTTCTGCTCAAGTATATCAACTGCAGCTTCAATCGCCTTTGCGATAGACTCATGCCCTTCCGTTTTTCCAACAATGTCCTCAAGTGAATCGAAGATGTCTGGAGGGTCCCAGGACATCCACTCATCAACAGGGATCTTTGCCACTCGGTACTTTTCACCAGGAATTACAGTGCTCCCATCTCGAATCTCAATCTCACCTGCTGCTTGGAGTTCTTCTACAATGGCTAGTGCTTCCGTGACATCGATGAGCAGAGTGGAAGCAAGCTCCTCTATTCTTACGGTTCTCTTCTCTAGCACAGTGTTAAGAATCTTGAATCTAGGATCGCCAACAAGCATGACTGCATCTCGAAGATGCTCTCGAGCACCAGGCTCGTCTTTGAGCATAGCTGATGCGGCTTCCGAAAGAGACTTGATGTCTTCCTTAAGCAATTCAATTTGCCTTCGAGCATCAGAAATCTGTTGCTTTAGAGAATAGTCATCACCAGTAGGTTTGGCTCGTGCCATTTGCTGAGTCTGCTCCGTGCGGATACCTTGAATCTCTTTGCCCATTGTGTCCAAGGCTCCCTTTGTACGACCTAATTCCGTGCGCAACATGATATTTTCAGAGTCCTTCTCAGCTATAAGACTCTCCAGTGCAACAATCTTTGTGCCAGTTTCTCCAGCTCGACGCTGCGTTCCTTCAAGCTGAGCTTGCAGAACGCCTAGTTGGTGCTGGAGCTGTGCGATTTGTAGAGTTTTCTCCTTTAGTCGCGCGTGGACATCATCAGACATCGGTTGTCCCCAATGCCAGAACTTATGGCTCATGATTAAAAAGAATCTAGTACGAGCCTGAAACAGAGGAGCGAATTCAAGAATATGCGCCTATTTGATGCACATACTCATATTGACATGAAACATTTTCAGAATGATAGGGAGCAAGTGATAGAGAGAGCTAAGACTGCTGGGCTCATTGGAATGGTCACATCCTCAATAGGACCTGGGTCATTCAGGAGAACACTCGGTATTGTGAAGAAACATCATGGATTCATTCACCATACTGCTGGATGTCAAGCATCACGGCAAACGAAAGATGAAGCGCTGAAGATAATCTCATTAATTCGGAAGTATTCCAAGGATATTGTAGCAGTTGGAGAGGTGGGCCTTGACTATCACTGGGTGAAAGATTCGAATCAAAGGAAGGCTCAGGAACCGCTGTTTCGCCTCTTTATAGATCTAGCAAATGAACTAGGTCTGCCATTAGTTATTCATTCACGGAAAGCCGAGTCAAGGGCAACTGAGATTCTGGAGAAGGATGCAGCGACTGGAGTGCTAATGCACTGCTATGATGGACCTAGAGAAACTACTAAGAGAATCGCAGACAATGGATGGAGCATAACCCTCCCTGCTAACTTCGCAAGATATAGGAGTAGATCTGAGGCCGCAAAGATAATGCCGCTAAGTCAGATCCTTCTTGAAACGGATGGTCCCTATCTATCACCAACGGAGAAGAGGAACGAACCAGCAAATCTTGTTTTAGGCTGTGAGTCCTTGGCTGATTTATTAGAATTGCCTCTTGAAGACGTTGCCGAAACAACAACAAGAAACGCATTAGCTTTCTATGAGCTATAATTCCATTACCGATAGGACTTAATGCATTTAGCATGTAGCTATTAGCTATAGGAAGGATGAAAATGTATACAAGGCGCTTTATCGACCTTGACAAAACATCGCTCAAGAGTCCAGTGGCAATACTAGGACTTCCTGGAATAGCGAATGTTGGACGAATAGCTATTGACACACTTGCCTCAGTTCTTGATACTCAACCCGTAATGGATTTCTTCTCAGACGACTTCCCGCCTCGCGTCTTTGTCAAAGATGGTATTGCCAATTTTCCAAAGAGCTCACTAATGTTGTATCGCGCAGCCCCTGATGAGCCCCATGACATCGTTCTACTATCAGCTGACTTCCAACCTGCGTCAGGCCGTGGTGTATTCGAGTATGCAGATTTTGTTGTTCAGGAGTTCACTGGGCTCGGGATAAAAGAGGTCTACGCATTAGCTGCCTATGAAACTAGCTATCAGGAGTTCTTTGATTCGTATCCACTGCCACCTCGCGTCTTCATCTCTGCAAGCACATCAGAGTTGCTTGGTGATATATCTACAGTCGGTGGTACTGTGGCAACAGAAGAAGGCGTAGTTAATGGAGCAAATGGCTTCATTCCAGCGTGGGCTGCCTCGATGTATGACATGAAGGGAGCTTGTCTTCTTGGAGAAACTCTTGGTATGATAAAAATGGATTATCGTGCAGCCAGAACAGTGCTCGAGAAAATTAGTTCTTTCCTTGAAATCAAGGCTTCATTTGATATTCTGGAAGATGATGTCACCAAGGTCATCGATTTTATCGAATGGGCAAAGAACGAAATCAATCAGCGCGGACAAGGTGAAGAAACTGGAGAACGACCTAGCGACCGATATATAGGCTAATCACTCTACAAGTTCGGGGCTCAGAATATCTGTAATGGATGCCCTGGAATCGATATTGATGTAAAAGTGATGATCCTCATGAACTACTTTGATTGTGAAGGGGAACCTCTTCGCCTTTTCCAAGATGTTTTGTGGCACAGATAGTACGGTTCTCTCGCCACAAACAGGGCATTTTGCATATCTCATGAACTCGCTCAATTTAGTTTCGCCCTCACATTCGAATTTTCACTTAGAATCAATGTTGTTTGGTGGCTTTTAGGATTGTCAAGAGCTTCAGTGAATAACGATATGATTCTCTTTGGATCCATGTTAAATATTCTCTCACTATCGGTCCCAACAATCCTTAGATTTTCATAGACATTCGCCTCGACGAGAATCTTGAGATTTCCGTCAACTGATGCGCTCAAAACGAAGAAGTCATCGAAATCCTTGAACTCATTCTTGGGTCCCCTAAGAGTTGCCTTGATTCGCTCAAGACGGTTCGCAGACATAGCATTCTCAAGCAGATACGCACGAATAATCTGGTTACCTACCTTTCGACGGATGTCTTTGAACTCTGTGAGTGTACCATCTACACTTTTCAGCTTCCAAGTTCGCTCAGAACTCAAAGGACCACCAACTGTGCTTCGAATATGCCAAATATAGAGGTTGTCTTTGTGTACCTTTTGGATGTGTTTTTGGCGTATTGCAGACGTAATGTCCTCATTAGCTCATTGATGGAGCAGAATACACTTATTTGTTGGGAAGCGAACAGAACGGTACTAGTGTTATCCAGAAGCCAATGGAGCGAGAAAGATGTTGCAGACCATTGATATGGCAATCCGAGAAGCGCACATAGGGCTTTGGTTCCTTGTGGTTGGGTACTACTTCTTTATCTTCATATTTTTCCTCTTCTTTAGATACAAGAAGTCAAGGAATCCATTTCAACTCGCAATGGCTCTCTTCTTTCTCCTGCTTGCTATTGGAAGATGTTTCTATTTCGTTGGGGACTTCTATGCCGATATTTCCTCTCTCTATGGAGGTCTGGAAACACAATTCTCCGTATTGCTCTCAGACCCTGCCCCGTGGCTTAGCGCAGGGGCTTTCTTCCAATGGATGGCGCTCGCTATTCTTTCTGCGACCGCAGCATTTATGATATTTGGAAAGCGGTGGGCTGAGATCCTCTTTGCCATCCCTGCTGTACTGATTGGCATCATCTTGGCATTGGTCCCACTGGCTGAACTAGATCGTCAAATCTTGTCTGGTGGCGCAGGTGCTCTCTATGCATTGTTCATCCCACTTCTATTCTGGTATTTGGCATGGCAATCAGGTGGTATCCTAAGACGGTCTAACTTGATGCTTGGCTTAGGCTTCTTTGTCTTGTTTGCAGGCCGAGTGATTCATGCAGCTCGTCATGTTCTAGCTGAGATGGTATTCTCTGGATCGTACACAATTCCAGGCATCTTAGCTCCTGGACTTATCATAATTGGTCTCATATTGATTGCTACAGGGAATGAGTGGGGTCAGACACAATAAGTGTGCTACTAAACAACACTGCTTCAGAACGAGTCTAGAGGTTTTAGCCAACCTCTTTCCACTCTAGCATGTCCATGTCTTCTAGAGTATGTAAGGACTTGACGACCTCTTTGAGCGACATTTTTAGCTCATATGCTATGTCATTGGTGGTCAATTTGCCTTGACATTTCTTGGCAACATCAAAGACTGTCTGACTCATTTGACCAAGCCTGACCAGCATCGGAGACACCTTGCCTTTTAGAATTGGTACAATCACGCGTTTTTCAGCTGCTTTACCAAGCTTTGTAAGCTCGTCAATCCTTGGATAGAAGCCTTCAAAATGGTCTAAGCTCCCATCGAAGTCGACAATTAATTCTTGATAACCCTCAAGGAATTCATTTCCGACATCCGATAGAACTGCTTTTGCTGATATTCTATCATCGATCTGGTCAATCATTCCAGCAACCATGAAACCTGTATGCCTTGAGAGAACAATCTTGAAACCCTTGAAACTCATATCTTCAAGAACTCCACCACCACGAAGCTCTTCTCCAAATGATCCAACTGCTTGAAGAAATCCTCCCACTAGGTTATCATCTATGCCTCCTTCTTCAGCAGCACCGTATGTCTTACTGATCAGGCAAAGCCCGCTCTCAGCGATTATGAATAACGCTTGGATCATGCAAGCACCTCGTGTGGCGTATGTGTTTAACGTGAACGCGTTATCAATCTAGTCTTATATCACTATTCGTGGTCTCCTAAATAAGTAAGGCGCGGCCTTTATCAATGCCACCTGTACGATTTTTCATGGTGAAATGCCTTGGACACGGCAAAGGACGCTAGAGTGCTTGTGCTCGAAGATGCATTGAGGCGTCTCAATGAAATTGTGGGTAATAGGAAGCTTCGCATGCACATTGAGTATTCGAAGTTAGCGAATGCACTAAAGACCGCTGGCACCCTCTTGTACGAAGTAAAGTATTCCTATGTTGATGCAAAATCTTTGGCTGTTCTTGAGGTGACAAGGAATCTAGTGAATGCCATCGGTGAGTTTGCAGATGTGTTTGGAGCGGCAGTCAATTCACAAGGATACAAACCACAATCCACCATTGAGAAATTGGTACTTGTCGAGGTGTATTATGCTCTGAGTATTGTAGGGGGTTTTGAAGAGCGGCTACAGAATGCGGATGATGATCCTGCACTCGCTATTGACATTTTGGCTGTCGAAATCAGTCAGAAAAAAGCTGTTGAAGGTTCCACAAATCTCACAGAGTGTAGATGTACAGACGGGGGCCGCATCTGGACCATTGTTACGAATATTCCTGATGTGGAAACTGGAATGAGGCTGCCTTGTGCAATTCTTCCCCCTGTTGATATGATGGGCATTGTCAGCGAGGCCATGTTTCTGGGCGGGGAGCCGCTGCCTGGGAATACAGAAATGGGCCCCCTCAAGGTCCCCCCGAGTTATGCCATGGATCAAGCACGTGCTCAAGTACTTCAAATAACAAAGAGGATGACTTAGATGGATCTTAGCGAAATACAGAAGATCACAGCGGAATTTGAGAAAGAACGAGGATGGGACAAATTTAGTCCGTCTTTGGTTTTCACTCATCTCATCGAGGAGCTTGGAGAGATATCCCGTCACATTACAATCGAGGAGGGATACAAAGCCATAGGTCTTGGTCATGAAGCGCCTTCTCGTTCTGATCTGGATCGAGAATTTGCCCAAGTCATGGCACTTCTCATTCAGCTCGCTAACTTCTTTGATGTTGACCTTGAAAGGAGCCTTCTAGCTGAACTTGAACTCATGAAAGAGCGGTTTCCAGCGGACAAGTGGTCAGAGTATATGAAGGACCGCTAGGCATCATGCGTTATTGATTGTATACCAAATGTGACAACGGCTCGAACAACTCCCTCTGTTCCACGAATTCTGTCATTGACGTAGTGGTTGATTTCTTCAGTGTCTTTGCCTTTCATTACTAGGAACACATCAAACTCACCTGTCGTCAACCAGGCTTCTTGTATAATCTTGTCTCTTACGAGATCCTTGACGATTCTCTCATCCTCCCCTGGCGTAACTGACATACTGACGAATGCAGTTATCAGTGGACTCTCCCTCCTGTATTCCGATTGAACGCTTATTCTACTGCCCACGACCCAGGACGATATCTCCTGATAGAAATAGTGCACGCATTTGCAGCAGTCTATTTCATCCTTCGATACGCTTCAAGTTCTTTCTTTGCCATCTCTTCGAGGTCCGTAGTTGCAGCTAGAAGACCACGTGCTTTGTTATAGACGACTTTGATGTTTTGTTCTTTCGCCCATTGAGCTAGTCCGCCGACTAGCGGTCCGAGTGCTGCTCTAGCAGCTTCAACTGTACCTACAGCTTTGCCGTAAAGCTCCAACGCATTTTGCTTATCCATTCCAGCCTCTGCAACTCTTAGCCATACAAGTGCATGAACCATATGCAGCGACTCAAGCATTAGAGTAGGCGATTTAGGGTTGTCTTGGACTCTCTGCAGGAATCTCTCCTTTCTTTCTTCATAGACATCTTTGAATACGCTGAACGCCTTCTTGTGATTCCCCTTCTCCAGTTCTATGATTCCTCTTTGAAGTTTCTCATCGGATTCAGACAATGCTTGAACACTCCGTGACCATAGGGTTTGGGCCGATTGAATGAAGAAACCCACACTATTATGGGTTTCTCCGTTGTTCCCCTATTCAGTGGGTGTATTACTCCATAAAACTACAACTCGGAACTTTTATTTTGTAGACAAAATGCCCCGCTTCTTGTATGACTCAGGTCGGAGGCTGATTCATGACAAAGACCACTTTTACATTCCAGGAGCTAAAACGAACTAACCATCGCGAAATCAAGCGGATGCAGGACCAGAAGTTCCGCGCATTCATCCGTTATCAGATATGGCCTAACCATCCATACTATAGACGGCTGTTCAAAGACAACAATGTGGATCCCTTCAGCATCACATGCATTGAGGATTGGGCCAAGTACGAAATTCCTCTAGTTAGAAAGACCGATTACAAAGAGAACCTCCGACAATTTGTACTCAATCCAACTGAGGTGGAAGGAAAGGAGCGAGAGCCCGCAGAGATTATTGGAAATATGATGAATTACTCAAAGGAAGCTGGCAACAGCGAACAATACAAGTTCTTGCGCAACAACGGTGCACGTGTGAAGCTTAAGCTTGGGGCTTAAGCTGCAATGGAACGCCTCAAGGCCCGTTTGGCTTACAACTACTCTCCACTTCAATACTGGCTAAGCTCTGGCAGAGCATCAGGTTTACCCTCTCCTGTTTTTCTGACACGATATGACAATGAGCTACTCTCAAGCAATAGTGCGAAGTGTGGCCAGCTTGCCATCGATCCGTTCGTCGAAAGTGGTTGGGAGGTCTCTAGCATGAATCTGTTTCCATATGCGCCACATCTGGGATGGCATGCCGTCAATGTTGGTCTGAAGCAGATCAGTAAATTCTACAACGCAACAAGTGCAGGTGGGGCGATACCAAGTGAGAAGCTTGTCGAGCTAGCTAAGTCTTTCAAATCAAATGCTTTTGCAGGAATGCCCAGTTATCTTAGGAACAGATTCTTTCGAGCTATGAAAGAGGATGATGAATATGAGGCTCCCGAAAAGGTAGTTGTCTTGCTTGCAGGAGAAGAAATCTAATCTCGTGTTGCAGAAGATATTACTCAAACTCTCACAGAGAAGGGAGCAAAAGAAGTACGAATTGTAGGTGGGTATGCATCCTCAGAGAGCAAGATTTCATTTGCAGTTCAGTGTGAATACGATGGGCCTTATCACAAATTGTCACCTCTCATGATGTCTTGGGAATTTGTCAGACTGAATGATGATGGTAGCTATGAGTTTGTGGGAGAGGATGAACCGGGTCACACAGTGCTCTTCCATTTAGACAGCACTGGGACTGTCTTTGAGGGCTTCCTCTTGGGTGATGTGGCATCGAAGCACGAACGTGGAAAATGCCCCTGTTGTGGAATAGATGGTCCCTTCTTTTGGGACATAGGACGGACAAATGACGCTCAGGCTCAGATTGAAGTCATGGGTCTAGCAGAGAAGAAAATCAAGGGTGCAGCTGTAAATCTTACTGCTCTGAGAACAGATTTACTCAAGATGGCAGATATAGACGAAATGCAAATAGAGGTTGCAAAGGAGGACATGAACGATCCCTACAGCATGGATGTTCTCAACCTCTACGTGGCTCCAAAAGGAGGGCTGGCTGGTAATCATGAATCTCTCGTTTTAGAGATCCAGAGGG
>CAJHYO010000256.1_pt1 | contig 12457 bp, 11 predicted proteins | sample 9198741 | NCBI WGS metagenome assembly CAJHYO01 (sample SAMEA7708364, study PRJEB35096) | sediment metagenome | biome: marine neritic benthic zone biome [ENVO:01000025]; feature: sediment [ENVO:00002007]; material: shallow marine sediment [ENVO:03000034] sea grass bed [ENVO_01000059] ... | reverse complement strand
TCAGAGATAATATTGAGAGCAATTGCTGAACTGCTTCCATCAGATGATGTGGATGTCAGACGAGTAGCTGCTTGGGCAATGGGGGTCTCTCCCTATCCTCCTGCAGCAGCAAGCCTTCGTTCTCTCACAAGTGATGCAGATGAACAGGTTCAGGACTATGCTAAGACCGCTCTGATCCGCTTGGGAGAGATAGACCCGTCTGATCTCAGACTATGAATTGTATTACATTGTTCCCTGATAGAGACCGCCATCCACCAGAAGAAGGGCTCCGTGGATATAGCTAGCAAGAGGGCTGAGTAGAAAGGCAGATACTGCCCCAAACTCTGCTGGAGTACCCATTCGTCCAAGGGGAATCCGTGCTTCCAGAGTTTCCATCGCTTCCTTGTTACTGGCCATGAGCTGTTCAACTCTATCAGTGTAAATGTATCCGGGGAGAATTGCATTGACTCTAACTCCCTCAGAACCAATCTCACCTGCTAGTGTACGCATCATTCCAATCACTGCGGGACGAATCGCATTCGAGAGCAGCAGATTGTTAATAGGTTGTTTCACAGAGACAGAAGTACTGTAGAGGATAGCAGGCGAATCAGACTTCTTCAAGAATGGCAATGATTCTCTTGTGAGCCATATTGCACTCATCAGAGTGAGGTCAAATCCTTTCCTCCAGTCTTCATCAGACACGTTTGAGAATGTTCCAGGAGGAGGGCCACCTGCGTTGACAAACAGTCCATCAAGCGCGGAACTGTTTTCCTTAACATAGCTAACTAGTGATTTCACGTCTTCCTTTTTGGAGACATCAGCAATGACATACTGGGCTTTTTCTCCCAGTTTGGAAACAGCCTCTTTCAATGATGCTTCTTTGCGACCACAGATAATCACATTGGCTTCTTCTTGAGCCAATGCTTTAGCAGCACCAAATCCAAGACCACGAGAAGCAGCCGTGACTAGAATTGTCCTGTCTTTTAGTTGAAGATCCATACTTCTGAATAAGCTGTATCTCCAGATAAGAAACGCGGCGTATTACATTGCACGAACTACAGCGGGCTTCTCAGTCTTAGAGCCCATTGCCACTTCCAAGTGCAGAAATGCGGCACTGAGGCGCTGAAAATCCTTGGGAACCTGAAAATCACCAACCCCTAACGAGTTCAGGACACGTTCTATTTTCATTGGAGTCAGTCTGTGATTTCCGTTTGAACTGAAGGCTATTAGGACTCTAGGGTCATCTGGATCGGGGATTCTGAATACTGACTGGCAAGGAATCCCTTTGTCTTCTAGACCGTGTTTTATCTTGGCCTCTAACTTGTCCATCTTGACAATCCACCGATATTTCGTTCCGGATTAGGGTACTAAAGCACCTGTATTAACATAGTAATACACCCAAATGGAGCTGATTTCGTTCCAGCACCTTAATTGAGATTATACAACTCCATAGAACTTGATTATTTCACTTTCTTTGCAAAGTCCCGACCAAATTGATATGCATCCTTCAGTTCATCCTCATTTGGAACCCATTTTGCGGTAAATGGTTCCATAACTATGTCCATTTTCCCACTGTTCATGGATTCCTGTATTCGTTTGACAGCTCCACCACCCCAACCAAAAGACCCGAATGCTGCACATTTCTTCCCGGCAGGTTTTAGTACTTCAAAATCTGAAAGTAAGGGAGCTACAGTGGGAAGGATATCGTTGTGTAGAGTTGCACTCCCAACGAGGATTCCTTTTGCTTCCAACAGATCTGCTATGATATCACCACGGTCATTAGTTGGAATAAGTCTGAGCAGCGGCGCTAATCCTTCATCATTGATTCCTTCCGCAATAGCCCGAGCTAGTTTGGTTGTACTATGATACATTGTATCCCAAGCAATGACTACTTGGTCCTTTGTTCTTTCCCCCTTAGCCCACTCAAGATACCTAGTGACGATTTGAAGAGGGTCTTCACGCCAAATCAACCCATGAGAGGGAGCAATAATTTTGATTGGGAGATTTAGCTCAATGACTTCCTCTATCTTTCGTTGAACCATCCTGCTCAAGGGCCAAAGTATGTTTGCATAGTACTTCTCTGCCTCTCTCCAGAGAGTCGTCTGGTCGACCTCTTCTGCAAATCGCTTCTCAGTGGCATAGTGTTGCCCAAATGCATCATTAGGCATGAGAAGTTGCTCTTCAACATAGTATGTAAACATGCTCTCAGGCCAATGAAGCATCGGTGCCTCATAGAACTGCAGGGTCTTCCCTCCAAGGTCCAGCTCATCCCCGGTCTTCACAGTCTGAATTTGCCAACCATCTGTGTAATGCTTCTTCAATTCGTCCACTGCTTTTGGTGTACAAACTAAAATCGCGTCAGTCACTTTCTTCAAAACATCTGGTACTGCTCCAGAGTGATCCATCTCAGTGTGATTTGATATCATATAGTCAATTTTCTGTGGGTCTATGACACTAGAAATACGTTCGAACATTTCATTAGAGAAATGACCTTCAACAGCATCAACAAGCGCGATTTTCTCTCCAAGGACTAAGTATGCATTAAATGTGGTTCCGTGATGAGTAGAATAGCTATAGCCATGAAAATGACGTACATTATGATCTATCGCACCAACCCAGTAGACATCCTTTACAACTTCAACTGCCTTCATCTGCAACACCTTGCCAGATAAGTTTCAAAGGGAACGCTACCTTCCCTCTGAGTTGCTCTGACCTTTTCTTTGATAAGCCAATGATACTGAAGAAGGTTAGCGTGGGGTTGTTAATTTGGACAAGGATGGTTATCGAAATTACTTGACCGATCGAGAACAGCCAGTTCCTGAGGAGAAGATTGGGCCAGCAATCGAGATGGTTGAGAGGTTTGAGGAATTTATCAAGAAGTCAAAGAAGACTCTGGAAACTGCTGCATCCTCAGAGGTAAGCGAGTTCTCGAAAATACTGATTGAAGAAGGACTAAACACCTACGATAGCTATGTTGCATTATCCAGATACGGATACTTCGTGCAGAATCTGGACCTATATCTTGCAGTCCTTGAATTGCTTGATGGTGCTGAGGTGATGGATGTCCTGCGTGAAAGATTGGGAGAAACAGCTGGTGAGGCTAAACGTGATGAGGTATTTGCAGGTATTGATGCACCTCTTGGTCTGCCATCTGCTGAGAAACCAAAGGTCACCAAGGCAGTCTTAGAACGAATGGGTGCATTGGTTGACCCCAAAGACTGCAAGAAAGCACTGATAGGTACTGCACATGGAATACCAAAGGAATGGTACAAACAGGAACGAGAAAAGTTCTTGGCGGCCAAGGACATTGACGAGTACATCGCTAAGAAGAGAGAAAATGCCATTGCAGAACTAGAGAAACACAGAGACGAACGCACTTTGTTCTACAATCAAGAGATCACTGATGAGGTGATTGAATGGGTAAAGAGCCGTCCAGATGTTCTGAGTGGCATGCGTGACGGTGACAAGATTGTTCATACTAAGATCCCCTATCTTGCCAAAGATTACCTTACAGAAACTGATGAAGACAAGAAGAGATACTACTATTGTCACTGCGCCTGGGCTCGGGAAACAATTATGGATGGTCAAATAGAGGTCCCATCAACTTTCTGTTATTGCAGTGCAGGCTTTACCAAACAGCCATGGGAAGTTGCCCTTGACCAACCTCTGAAGGTGAAGATGCTCAAGTCAGCGCTCAAAGGTGACTTGGAGTGCACATTTGCCATCCAGCTTCCAGCAGAGGTCGTGCCGAAGTAGAATATTCTTGATTCGAAGTGCGGAAACTTACTCCAGTTTCTCGTGTATTCCGAGTTTAAGTTAGATAAGATGGTTCCGTACTTGATTACTCATTATGACAATGAGTATTGATGAAGCCATCAAGGGACGAAGAAGCATCAGAGACTACAAGGGGGATCAAGTTCCTGAGGACCTGATTAGGCAGATTATCGAAGCCGCCACATTTGCACCCAGTGCAAAGAACGGTCAGCAGTGGAGATTCACTGTTTTGACTGGCGAATCAAAAGACAAGTTCACAGATTTATACAGGGATAGACTTGGAAAGCTCGATTTTGATGTGGGATCATCCTATGGATCATGTGAGATGATGGAAGAGGCTCCTGTGGTACTAATCGTCTGGAACACGAATCAGTTCGGTTGGGAAACTGAGATTCATAGTGTTTCTGCAGCGATTCAGAATCTGCTTCTCAAGGCGCACTCGCTGGGTCTTGGTACTTGTTGGATTGGTGACATCTTCTACACGTACAATGCCATGATGAAGTACTTCAAGAAACCATGGAAGCTATTAGCAGCCATCACGGTGGGGTGGCCAGCTGTCAGTCCGGGGCCAAGGCCAAGATTGACTGTCGATGAAGTCGCCGAGTTCATGAACTAAAAGCTAGAGTCGTTCCAGCTTGAACACAACTGGTCTTTTGCCATCTGAACATGAAACATAGACCACTCCCTCTTCTGTATCGGGGATATTACCACCAAAGTACAGCAAGTATCTATCCTTACGCAGATCCTCCCACGCCCAACTGCAGAAGCCTTCAGGCATGTTCCATCCATCAGTGGTCCAAGATTGGCCTTCCTCTAATTGGCATTTTGGCACAGGTTCGCCACTTGCCATTCTGAATTCATGACCAAAGACTTCCTCAGGGCTAAATGCCCTTACTACTGTAATCTTCAGCTGAGGCATACTCACCACACTAAGAACAGACAGAGTCAATATCTTGAGTTTACTGTTCAACGCCACTAAATTAGCAAGAAGAAGTGGTTGGGACTGCCGGTTTTGAACCTACAGCTGTTGATATCAATAGAGCCCACTTATAAGCACAGATTGAGAGTGAGCATTGATTGAGAGATTAAGTAGAGAATAAGTTCGGTTGTATTCTTGTAGTGTCTGGCTGGGCGATTCTATTGCATTGATAGGCCTATTATATGAATCCCGAAATGTCCTGCTTTTGCTCTGAGCCGCATTTGAAAATCGTAAGGAGTATAGTAGAGGTATATGGACATGGCAGACTTGGTTAGAACCAGAAAAGCTCGCACAAGCAAAAGAGAGGTGTGCATGGGCTGTGGAGAGAGTTTATTCACCAATGATTATGCTCGTGGTGAGAACATTTGCACTTCATGTGGGCTCGTAGCATCGGATCGGATAGCTGATAGAGGACCTGAATGGAGAGCCTTTACGTCTGAGGAAAGGGATGCAAAAGCAAGAACGGGGGCACCAATGAGGCTCAGCATAGCAGATAAGGGACTCTCAACTACAATTGATTGGCGAAACAAAGATGCAAGTGGAAGGACACTCACAACTAGCACGCGTGCAGCCATTTACAGAATGAGAAAGTGGCATATTAGAAGTAGGGTTCACAGTTCTCACCAGAGAAACCTTGGTTTTGCAATGAGTGAGATGGAGAGGCTTTCCTCACAACTTGGGATTCCACGTGATGCCAGAGAAACTGCGGCTCTGATATATAGAAAATCTCTGATGAAGAGGTTAGTAAGAGGAAGAAGTATTGATTCTGTGGTTGCAGCATCGGTCTACCTTGCTTGTAGGATTCACCGTATTCCAAGACGGCTGGATGAAATTGTGGCTGAAGCAAAGACAAATAGAAAACAGATTAGCCAGGCTGTAAGGTTGGTCATCTCTCAAGTCAACGTCGATGTGCCGCTTGCGTCTGCAAAGGACCTGATACCAAGGCTATCCTCGGACCTTAGACTTGAGGGAAGGACTGTGAGAAAGGCTACCGAGATAATCAAGAGAGCCAAAGATGAACGAATAACAATAGGAAAAGATCCTGGCGGTATTGCTGGGGCTGCTCTTTACATAGCAGGCATACTTGAAGCAGATAGGCGTACACAGAGAGAGATAGCTAAGGTTTCACACGTCACGGAGGTCACAATTCGTAATCGATACAAAGAACTTGTTCGTTCTCTTGGAATTACGTTGGACACCGACTTCTAGAGATGAAATTCACCAATGTCTTGAGGCTGTAAACTAAAGCTTTCCATAGCAAATGCCCAAGTTTATTAACCCTCAAGAGGGTGGTTCATTGCAGAAAGTGAGAATGGAAGAGACAGGTTAACAAAGAATGTATTGAAACCAGACCCGTTTCTCTGGTATTTGGAGTGTCTGCTTTTCGGAATTCACAGATTTAGTGTGTGAGATGAGTTGTTCTCATAAGGGCAGGATATAAAGAATGGAAAAACTGAAGATCAATTCTAAGACTGGATATAGAAGAAACCGTGTGAAAAACGGACATGGACCTCATAGAATGTTGGAAATGATACAGAAAGAAGGGTTGGAGAAACGAGCCAAAATAGAAGACCAAGAGAAAGATTCAGATTCGAGCTTGAAGACTGAAGAAGTCATGCTTTCTCGCCATAAAAATACAGAGGTGAAAGAATGAGTACCAGTTCATACGACCTCTGTACATGTGGACACGATCGTGAACACCATAATGACTTTGAAAGTGAATGTAAGAAATGCAAATGTGATGTATTTTACAGAAGTATGCGTAGCCAATAATCCACTAGAGAAAAGGATTGGTCGGGACGGCCGGATTTGAACCAGCAACCGATGGATTTACAGCTTAAGTCTAAAATCCATCTTCCGAAAGATGTAGTAGAAGAAACTGAACCTGGGTAGACTCATCGGATTTTGCTGAAATAAGGTAGGCTCAAAGCTTGTTCAGGCTCCAGTTCAAGACCAAGTTGTTTTAGCCTTGTGATTTCATTAGTTGGTTTGCCAGAGTCAGAGTCTATAGCGATGCACGCACCATCAATCATCTTGGTTCTGAGCTGCCCCTTGGCAATTGGGTTGTTTCTCAGGTGTGGGGCATCTAAGACACCTAGTTCCACTGCTCGCACGTATGTTTCAGGCTCAATGAGTGGATTTCTTGCGGTTTCATCACCTAGTGAGTAAATGGCTGCAATGAGCAGTGTGGCATCTCGTACGAGCCAGTCCTTCCTTCTCAAGACTTCTTTGTCATCCAAGGGATTTGGGGTTCCAAGAAGACAATCATGAATGACACGTCGCGTAATCTTGCAGCTTTCAATGATCTCCTCTGCAGTTGCAGCATGGTCAGCTTCACAGAATCCTACCACATGTACAATGTGTGGTTTTAGCATCATTCCTGTGTAGATTGAAGATGCAAGCTGACCCTTACCCGAATCGAGATCAGGTGGATAAGAAAAGAGTCCTGGTCTGATTTGTCTTAGAGATAGAAAGTTGTGATCATGCAGCGATTCAATCAGCTCGATTTTCGCCAGCATCTTAGCAAGATCCATTTTTGGAGAGGTTCCAAGAGGGGTATTCAACATATATTGTGCGATATAGTGCCTAACGCCAGCTGCCTTTGCATTGTATGCGGAGAGGTATGCCATCGCAACTGCAATTGTATCATGAGCGCTCCTCAAGCTCCAATGATGAGGCTCATTGATTTCTACTGGTATATCATGTTCTGCGTGCCAGCGGTGGTTGTGTTGGTTCTCAGTGATTGCTTCCTTGAGGGGTCTTTTGCTTCTTCCATCCAGCTCGCTATACCACAACAGAGGAGTAGCACACCAAGCATTATTTATTGTGTCCTTCAGCAACTGTGCCCAAGACAACAAATCACGAGTCCCGCTGTAACATCTCAAGAGTGGATAGTTACCTCGTCGTGAAGCTTCAAAGAGCCGTCGCAGTTCTTCGGGTTCTCTAAGTGGGACGCCTCCATCACCCTCTAGACTCTCGTTTATCTCAGTTGAACGAAAGAATGACTCCTGGGCGTTTTGATCAGGTCCAATTGAGATCACATCTAGGACTGATGCCTTTGCTATCTGTGTGACTCCTTTCACTGTTCCTTCGATTGAGGGCTGACCAAAATGGTGTCTGATGAGGGGTATCGGACTCTTGATAGCAAGACGTGTCATTAGATCCTGAGGGTTCTTCTCCTCTGGTTGCATGTGCGAGCGTCCTCGGAGAAATGCTCGTGAGTCTTCATCGGTGGAGAAGCCAGTAAAGATATTTTCAAACAAGCCGGTTCTTTCTGCAATGGGTTTGATTGGTCCTGTACATCCCAATATCCACCTCTTCTCCTCCAGACCACTCTTAATCACAGCATGTTTCAAGTCTTCGAAGAGTTTTGCAGCACTGGTTGCGGTGAGTCTGTAGCTAACGCCGATAATGTCAGGGTCGTGCTTCTTGACTTGAGATATCAGCTCGTCAATTGGGGTGGCAAAACCCAGGAAAGCAGTTTCATGACCTTCTTCCTCTGCAAGAGTTAGAAATCGAAGAACGCCTGCAACATGGACACAGCTTCCAATAGCGGCGCCTAAGATTTTCATGCTTCATCCACCTCTGGTCCAAGGATGTCCAACATTTCGTGGATGTCAGGATAGTCAACAGGTGGGACTCCCGTTTGGACATATTCTTTGACCTCATGAGGGCTCAATCCTTCGAGACCTAGACTCTCAAGGTTACGACCACTACGCCAGAAGTCATGCCTATAGAGCTGACAAGCGATGTTAATCACAGCATCTATAGATGGAGTTTCAACTCCTACCAGTGTGCCAAGATTGGAAATAGGTACAAGACCTGTTGGAATATCCTCAAATATGTAGCGATGTTCCAAGGATGAAGGACTACCGACTTCATTGTAGGTGTCAATGCTACGAATACATTCGTGCAATGTAACCCCTTTAGCGTCATACGTATTTTTCAACCATTCTAAAAGGGATACATGGTGTACTGAGAACTCTCGAGCCACATTTACTCTCTCTGCATCCATCCTTTCTACGAGATGACCTACCGTTTCGGAGATGGCATCATGATAATGATTGTACCCCCCTTGTTTTGACTCCAGGAGGCCAGCACTTAGGATTGTGGGGGTTGGATGTAACATTGCACCAATATTGTTGAGACTGGTTTCCATGACATCCTCTGCCAGCTCGAAAGGAAGTGGAAGTCGTTTCAGACTTTCCATCAATCGCTGGTTAGATGTTGATGGGAAAGAGCTTATTCTGACACTGTTCTTGATGCAGGAAATCAGTACCGAATCCGGTCCGGCAGTCCTTGATACGAAACTGAATGTCTGAGCCTCTCCTAACAGAATATCATTGGTGTACAAGTTTGATCTCAGTATTCTCGTAAACTCCAGTGCGCCGCCTGTCCGACCTGGCATTAGAAGAACAGTCTGATCTGATTCCAGATGCGGCCCCATGGTCTTGGCGAAGAATGGGTGTGCTTGGGCTGGAACTGTGACAATGAGAATGTCTCTACCAACAATTGCCGCAGCCATGTCATCTGTGACCAGCGGAATTCGTGCAAATCCCTCAACAATACCGTAGACATCAATACCCCTTCTGTCCAATATCCCCTTGACATTCCCAATTGTTCGATTATAGAGAGAAACATCAAACCCGTGCACAGAGAGATAGCCAGCAAGGCCTCTGCCCGCATGGCCTGCACCCAGGACCGCAACCCTGACAGGGTCTAATGTAAGCTTATCCGATTCTCTCCATGGCATGATATTCATGCCTCCAAAGTCAACTCGCAATCTTGGTCTTCATCAGTGGCCCCGGTGACCACGTACACCCTAAGTTGGACCAGCATGGTCCTGAAAGACCAAGGAATATAGCTCATCGCTGAAGTTTCTTTGCAGATTCTCTTCCGTGTGTTATCAGTGGATGCTTTTATTAGGTTTACGAAATTCGGCATTTGTCGAAGCAAAATTCACCATGGAGAATGAAAAGTGGTCGGGACGGCCGGATTTGAACCGGCAACCGATGGATCTACAGTCCATTGCTCTGCCAGATTGAGCTACGTCCCGTGCGTTTCGACTGCTTCTCTGCTTTCAATAAAAGGATTACTCAGTAGACCAGACAAACGTGAACTTCTCGGAATGTTGAAAGGGGTCCGTGTATAGCAAGTTTTCCACTGATAATAGGAGGTCCCAACCTGCCAAAGCGACCAATAGAGGTCAAGTTCCCTGTATCCAGAATCAACAGGATAGCAGAGAAAGAATCGACTGGGTTTGGCAGACGGCACTATCGACCGGTTTATGTCATGCACAAGTGGTGGGCACGAAGACTTGGGTCAATATTCCGGTCGATTTTACTGTATACTTTGAGTAATGGAGATCCAGACTCCCTCTGGGAATCCTACCCTAATGAAGTTAGATTCTCGGACAAAATAGTCCTTGACCCCATGATGGGTGGGGGGACAACTGTAGTCGAAGCTCTGAGGTTTGGATGCAAGGTAGTAGCAGGGGATCTCAATCCCGTGTCATGGTTCATTGTAAAGAAGGAAGTCGAAGACATTGATCCTGAGCAACTTCGACTAGCTCTCGTTAAACTGGAGAGTGATTTGGGTGCTGAACTGAGGAGATACTACCACACAAATTGCCCAGAGTGTGGAGAGAAATCTGAAGGAATCTACTATTTCTATCACAAAACGCTTGTCTGTGACGATTGCGCAAAAGAGATTCCGCTCATGCGTGACTATATTCTAGCAAAATCTCTCAAGAATGATGGAAATGTGGTGATTTGTCCCCAATGTTACGCCATTTTTGATACCATACATGCAGCAGACAGTGTAACATGTCCAGAGTGCAGCAAAGGGTTTGAGCCAAAGGTTACATCCTTCACAGATGGCAGAAAGTACTATTGTCGTGACGAGGGCTGTCACCCAAGGACTATTGTTGACTGGATACAGACTAACGGGCGACCTGAAGAGAAGATGTATGCTATTGAGTTCCATTGTAAGGCGTGCGAACAGAACAAAAATCCCAACTTGAAGAATGGCCGAGGATACAAGAAAGCGGATAATCTGGATCTTGAACTTCTGAAACGAGCCAGAGAGGAGTTTGCAAAAATAGAGAAACACCTTCCAATCCCAGACTCAGTCATTCCAGTAGGAGTTGAAACTAGACGAGCGCTGAATCATGGATACAAGAGATTCAGAGACCTGTTCAGCGAGAGGCAATTGCTGAATCTTGGTAAGATCTACAGATGGATTCTAGAAATTGAAGACTGGGACCTCAAGGAGTTCCTAGTCTTGGCATTTTCGAACTCCCTGAAGTACAACAATATGTTTGCAAAGTATAATGCCACACGCGGGTTCATCACAGACATATTCCGTACGCATTCATTCTCTCCTTCGATGGCTCCCGTTGAGGCCAATTGTTATGACACTCCTAGAGGAAGAGGAGCGTTCACAGCCTTTGTCAACCTTGTAATCGAAGGAAAGGAGTATTGTAGAAAGCCATTCGAACGAATAGTCAGAAATGACTCCATGGTGAAAGTCCAATCAGGTCTACCTGTAGTTTCGGAGGTTGCAGAGAACTATGACGACATAGATGAGAAGAGGAGGGTGTTCTTGCAGTGTGGATCATCGGAATCAATTGCAGCTCCAAGTGGAATTGCAGATGCCGTGGTGACAGATCCACCCTATTATGGCAATGTCATGTACTCTGAACTTTCGAATTTCTTCTATGTGTGGCTCAAAATCGCCCTCCACGAGAAACTTCCTCATTTCAAGCACGAATTCGTACCTTGGGAAAAAGAGATCATCGAAAATCGAGTGCAAGAGAAAGGCGAAAAGGAGTTTCTTGCCGGTCTCACGAAAGTGTTCTTAGAAACAAATCGGGTCTTGAAGAGTAATGGAGTCTTAGTTTTTACATTCCATCATAAGAAGGAGGAGGCTTGGGCTGCTGTATTGCAAGCTATACTTGACTCAGGTTTCTATGTCACATCTATTTATCCTGTCAGAAGTGAAATGAGAGCATCAACCCACCTTCATGATATGGCAAACATCGTCTATGACATGGTCATTGTGTGTCGAAAGCGAGCTAAGAGAGCATCGTCAAAGTCCTGGAGAACCATAAAGAAGAATATCAAGAAATCCACTCACCAGACAGTTCAAAGTCTCATTGAGAATGGTGAGAGTCCAAGTAAGCTCGATACTTTCGTTGTGGCACTTGGCAAATGTTTGGAACATTACTCGAAGCACTATCCAGAAGTGATGGATGGGAAGAGAAGAGTGAAGGTCAGAGAAGCCCTAGACTCGATTAGAGCTGCAATCGATTCTGAGGACCTGTCATGACCAAACAGGTTTTAACACGAACCTCCTTGTAGCCAATTGAGATTGCAATGACCGGCCGAATATGCAATGTAGAAAAGAACAAGGAGAATTGTGGGTGCAGCTATCCTGGTTGTTCTAGACAGGGATACTGCTGTGACTGTTTACAATATCACTGGAAACATCAGGAGCTTCCAGGTTGTCTATTCCCCCCAGAAGCTGAACGGACATATGATAGATCACTCGATTATTTCTTAGAAGTATGGAACAAGAAAAAGGGAAAGAACTAGGTAGTCTTGTCGTTTCTGGACCATATCCCAGTAGTTAATAATCTAAGTTTCTGACTCGTTATGATACTTTATGGTTTCAAGAAGGGTCTTTATTCACCGCTATATTTCTTGGTGGCTCGTCTTAATCTCG
>CAJHYO010000001.1_pt1 | contig 12482 bp, 8 predicted proteins | sample 9198741 | NCBI WGS metagenome assembly CAJHYO01 (sample SAMEA7708364, study PRJEB35096) | sediment metagenome | biome: marine neritic benthic zone biome [ENVO:01000025]; feature: sediment [ENVO:00002007]; material: shallow marine sediment [ENVO:03000034] sea grass bed [ENVO_01000059] ... | reverse complement strand
GGTCCTAATGCAATGATGGCGAGATCAACCTCTTCTTCAATATCTGCTGTACTGAAGTAGCACTTGAGACCACCAATACTGGAATGACGAGGGTTTACAGGGAACTTTTTCGCATTGTAGTCTCCAAGCGCTCGAAGGGTAAGGGATCCAAGTTTGTTAGGCTGATTTGAAGCACCTATTATCGCAATAGACTTTGGATTGAAGAGTCTATCAAGTGAATCCACTTTCCAGCTCAACCCATCTCTCCTCCAGAAATGTCATTCAGAATGTGACTGATCGCGTCAAGTAAGATTCGGCGAATTTCCTCTGAAGCTTGTTCATAGTCCTCAAGTGCCACAACTGGTATCGAATTCTTCTTAGCAAGATGTGCCATATGCTCTTGAATCAGACGGGTAGCTTCAAACTCACTCTCCCTCACATCTGCGTCAGATGATACAGTCTTGAGTCCCGCTGTACCGTGTTTTGCAATGAACATGGAGCGATGAGTTGCTTCGTCCGGATGTATCAGAATCTCAACGATGCTGGGACTAAGACCTTGCAGACTCCCTGGGAGTATGTGAACTCCCTCAACAAGTGCTTCTGTACCTTCTTGTATCAATCTCTCAACCGAAGTAAGAATGGCTGGTCCAACAAGTTCGCACTGTGCAAGGTATCCTCTTACAATAGGATCGAGCTTCTGTGATCCGGCTTGCCGATACTTGTGAGCCTGATAGGTGTGGCAGTAAAGTTCAGGGTGGTCTTCAGGAGTATGAATTCCTCTGAGCACTTGTCTTACAGTATCAGTGCTAATGATTCTCGTGATTGACAAATTAACAATAAAGTCCAGTGCAAGCATAGACTTTCCAGTTGCTGACGCCCCTTCAACTGCAAGAATTATTGGTGGGACATCAGATGTTGACCTCCTGAGCGACTCGTACCTGGTGAGCAGGTCGTAATTTTCTAGGAATAGATGGGGAACAAGTTTTCTAGTTTCTGTTGCGAGGTCACCTAATGAGAGGTGTTCCTTTAGGACCGCATCATGACTGGTTAGCTGATGCAACATGTCCTCAGCAGCCTTGCGTGATAGACCTGCAAGAAGCAGCCTGCCACGCATAGCAGCCAGTGGGTACGGTAAGAGGTTACCGTGGAAGTCAATCTTCATTCAAACCTCTTTGAGCAGATAACCAACTCAAAAGCCCTTCCATGAGCAGTATCCTTTCTCTTCTCTTCCCGGAGTTCCCCTGAATGATCTGCCTGACTTAGTACGAGGTCCTCTGCGATACGGTTTTCGTCCTGCAAATGGTTTGCTCATGTCAACTGATTCATTCGCCTTTTCGATATGCTTAGTGCTTTCTTTGAACTCGCCTTGTCGGCTTCGAAGAAGGTACATGCACTCATCGTACTCTCTCACGTACCCTTTGGTCAGGAGGTAAGTACAGCCCTCTTGAAGCGAGTCCACATCTTCATTCCACAGCGTCATGCTGATTTTAGCTGTTGAGTCACCAACAACGACATCCTGTACAAGATGTCTACTGCTAGTCCTAGTTGATGTCACTTGACGAACTTGATTCACAGTGATTATCTTGATGAGCAGCGCTACCGACCTGTGGTCTGGAGTCAGCTCAGCAACGCTGGCTAGCTCCAGATTCGATTCATCCCTATCTGGGGTCTCTGTGAGAGAGTCCATGATCCTTTATCCTCGCTACATTATTCTAATACATCCTAAAGAACTACTACAGGATTCGAAATTCATGTCCATCTGTCAATGAAGCTGCTTCAAATCCTAACCATTCATAAGTCGGTGTCACAATGAGAACATGTTCGAACACGAATTGCGCAAGGATGAGAGGTCAGTGACAACTACTATTCTCGTTGTTGATGATGAGCCAGGAATAGTTGAGATTATGACCGAGTATCTTCGCAGATACATAGATGATCTTGAGATAATTGCTGCACTCGATGGAGAAGCAGCTTTAGAGAAAGTAGATGAACTGAAGAAGGATGGTAGACTGCCCCAGATTACTTTGATGGACCTCAAGATGCCCGTGATGGATGGAATTAGTTGTACCGAGAAACTTACAGAACAAGGCGTTGAGAATGTGCATATTCTGACTGCCTATGTAGACCGCGAACTCATCAGTAAAGCGGTTTCAGCCGGAGCTAAGGGGCTTCTCATGAAGAGCGAAGGTCTCCGAACAATAGCAATGAAAGTGGCCGAGATGATTCGGGTTATGCGACCACCGGTATGACTATTTGTGCCAAAGACAAATCTATATCCACAATGCTTTTCTGCTCACAACTGAGTAGAAGCAACCCGCGATAGATTAGGTGAGGAAATAAAGATGCCCCGCTTCCGCCGAAGAAGATTACTGTTTGGCTTTCTAGCCGTATGTGGAGTAGTGATTCTTGCAAGCACCGTTCTTGCATCAGCTCAAGAGCCTCCTGATGGATGGTTCGGAGATACTGAGCACTTGCATGCTCGAATTCTAGTCAATGACGTCAGCATTACAAATACGTCACAGACGCAGCCAATTCCAATCGACCTTGAAACTGATACTACTTTCCTAATAGAAATCGACGTTATTGGCACGCAAGCCATTCATCATCTAAGAGGTGCTATCGGCTTTTGGTACCAGAGCATTAAGGTGTTTGAAATCACCATTGCTCAAAATCAGTCAGAAGTCCTAATGCATCCTGACGTCCCAATTCCCCCAGTAGGGGCTTCGCTTCCCATGGGTGATATTATAACCCAAGACTTTGGTGGAATCTCAATTGATATCATAACTGGAAAATTTGAGGCTTCTGTGAGCCTATACTACCTCTTAGAGGGCGAAGTTGATGGCGTTGATGATTACCACTCTATTGAACAACCCTTCTTCCTCACAATTCCACCTTCAACGGCTATAGATGCGATTACATCTGTAGCTGGCATCGCCACGACAGTAGCAACAGGCGGAGCAATCTTGGGCGTTGGCCGCGGATTCGCCTCCCTGCTGGAAGGTATTCAAACGGCTCACAAGGTTCGTTCCATCCAAAAGAAGGCTGGGGAGATAAAATCCCTCCCGAATCTCACAGTGCTAGGTGCATTACCTGCATTATTCTCACTCCTTTCATTACAAGTGAAAATAAGGAAGAAGAAAGCTACAGAGGATGAGATTAGAACATATGAGGGAGGAGAAGGCGGAGTTAGCGAATATCGAATTCGTCAACGAGTAAGGGAAATCGCTCCGGAAGCTTGGGCGAAAGACAAGTGTCCAAACTGCAAGGCCAAGTGGCAGAAAGAAGCACCAACTTGCAAGAAGTGCCATATTGACATTGAAGACGCTCAGGAGAAATATGCAGACCTCATTGCTGGCAAGGTGCCCAAAGCGCTAGAGGTGATGGGGAAGAAGAAATCGCTCTCAATTAGGAAGCTCGCCAAGAGGACAAAGTCAAATGAATACAATGCTGGCGTGCTAGGAGCAGCACTTGTGGATGCAGAAGTCACAGAGATTCAGAAGATCGAGACCCCAGTCCGAAGCTTTGTGATGAACATCGGTGGACTTGCATTCCTTGTCCTTACTTGGCAGACACTTTTAGGTGGGGCAGCTAGTACTTTCCAGACAACTCTTACTGTTGTAGGAGCTGCACTATCTCTTGCTGTCATTGTAGCCCTGTACGTTTCCAGAAAGTCTCAGATCCAGAAACTGAAAGTCACGCTCGATGATCAGGAAATTCCTGTGGTAGAAGATTCCAAGGCCGAACCTGAAGTTGAACCTGTAGAAGATGAGGTTGAAGCTGGGGAAGATTCTGACATTGAGGATGAAGATCTCGAAACTGATGAAGAACCCATCGAGGTCGCAGATGAAGAGTACTCTGAAGAAAACGAGGAGTGATGGCTACCAAGCCATCACTTTCTCTTGCATTTCTCCTATTCCTATTCAGTAGGTGCTATGCTTCTACTAGTCACTACCCGAGAAACTCTGCTCAAGATCTGTATTATCTTAGAAGCCAGGAACGGAATCACCACAAGGAAGAGAACTGGCATTAGCACTATAATTGCGAGTTGGAAGCTCTGCAAGAAATCCATTGCCATCACTGTGGTTGCACCCACCACGACTAAGAACATCAGGAATTTGATGCGGATAGAAGAACTGAACCTGCTGACCATAGAGAGTTTCTCATCTTCTATGATCTTCCGTGGTGTCCTCGCTTCCTCCATTCTGCCAATTTTCTGGATGCCTTTGCTGACTTCTCTGTATAGATTCACAACTACAACAATGATTGATGATACATATGCAACGAATATTGTAGTCATTATCGTTGGAATCCTAAAGTCACCGAAAGTAGTTGCCACCTCTATTATGTAGGCTCTAAACCAATCAATGCCAGTCCCATATACAAGAATCATCACTATGACCACGGGCACAAATACTAGATGCCACAATCCCATGACGATTCTACCCCTGCTCAATGCTCCCTTTACCAGCACTGCAGAAACTGCATCTCGGTAGAGCCAGAGGCCATACATGAGAACTGACATTCCGAGCAGGGCTACTGTGAGAACCAAAGCAAGACCCAGTTCTGCTTGTATATAGTACCAGTAGGATGACACTAAACCTACGCCACTAACCAGAGCCATCAGTAGGTATATCCTATCCATTCGCTTTACTGATCTTTGGAGTCCTTCCACAGACTCATCGTCGATTCTTGTAGAGGATGCGATCCTGAAATAGACAAACATTCCAATGATGCTCAGCAGGAATGATAGTCCTGCTCCCAAGCTGATGGATTGCGTCGACATAGCGAAATCTGGCACAGCGGGAGATATTGTCACAGATTCTTCCGTATTAGTCGACAGAACAAATTCACCATTTGCAGAAATGGTTACTGTGAAAATTCCATATCCCTCAGTTGTTGGAAGGTGCGTTATCATCGCTTCATAAGTCCCAATCACATACGATTCGGTTGCCTGAATTGGAGGTATGTTCATCAAAGAAACGAATACGTCCAAATCCGGAATTGGATTGCCATAGATGTCTTGCACAGCTATGACAACTTCCAATGACTGGCCCTGAGTACCTTTCTCTGGGAGGAAGGTGACATCAAAGACAAGCTGGCCTGTAACAATCAACGCTCCCTTAAGCGCATCACCAGTCTCGATGTCTTCATGATGGACAGACACTGAATAGTTGTATTCGCCAGGGGACCATCCAACTGTTGATACCTGTGCGGTATAGACACCAGGAGTGCTCTCTTGCATTGGATATGAGAGCGCCTTCACAAAGAATGTCACAGTTGCACCAGAGACAGGCCGATCTAGCCAATCGACAAGTGTGAGCTCCATCATTGTTTGGCCCCCTTGCGCTACTATATCTCCACCCAAAGATTGGATGGATGAATATGCACTTGCGTCTGCAAAGGCTCGAATATGCTGTATTTCTGACCAAGGATTGGCATATGTTGCGTTCACATATACCATGAAGGTATTATCTCCCATTCGGAAATCAGCTAGGACCATGAACACGAAATCAGGCTCACCGAAAACGCGAGTCTGTGTGTATCTTGTTCCATTAATCTCGATGGTCACAGAAGTCCCTAGGAAGACTGGGCCAAAATCATCTTTCACGAACACTGTTATGTTAAAAGTGGAACCTGCCTCCACCCTTGGTGTAAAGAACACATTCGGCACAAGGTTCCCAAAGATTTCAAACTCAATCTGTTGAGCTGGATTTTCTATTATTCTGTTATCTTTAAAGACATGCAAATCAAATGTATAATTCCCAATCCCTAGATCAACCGTATAATTGAACTGGTAGATTCCGGGCATGGTTTCCTCTAGGTGGAAAATCGAAACTCCACTTCTGAGAGACGCGCTCGCTCCGATAACAGGTCGGCCGTAGGCGTCGAAGACTTCAAACACAGCCTCAACTCTGTCATTCTGTTGCACAATCGTCGGGAAGTCGTTGACTATGCTTAGACTCGACGCCGGTGTCCGAACATCGATGATACGCTCTCCATACCCTGGACCAGTTCCGAAGGGATGCATTGCTGTCGCACCCACAAGATAGGTGCCTGCTTGAAGCTGCACCTCAGCAACCTCCAAGAAATAGGAGTCATTTATCGGAACTGCAGGATAATCTGAACCTCCAATATGAACCATGACTGAAGAGTCATTCACTCTGGTTTCAAGATTATCAATCACCAAGACCTCGACTGTCATGTTTCCTCCTTGATATACCAATTCAGGTGCAAATAGCAAAACTTCAAGATTGCTTTGTACAATCAATGCATCGGGCCATGAAGCATATCTGAAATGATAGAAATTATGATTAACGAGAACACTAAGGTTGACCGGTCCGATTGGCCATGTAGCATCTGTCCATGCTTCGTAGTGTGATTCATTGATATTGTAGTATGAATTGAAAGAAGGTGTCTGTAGACCTTCAGGTGTCATGAAGTGAGCTTCTACATAGACTGCGGCATCGCCCACTGATTCCCCATAGATATTGAGGACTGTAACATTTGCATTGAAAGGCCACCCTTGGTCTACTATAGCAGGGGAGTACTCAATGCCAACCGATAGCCTATAGAACAAATCCAGGTCTCGGATGGCACCTATGGCCGCTTCTCCAACATCAGTCACGATGGGATATGCAGCAATTTCCAACCCCATGCCCGGATCAACATCCCCGATAGGTATTGGGTCATAAACCTCTCCGACTACGGCTGTTCTCATGTCACCATCATCTGATATTATCGTGAGGAGTCCATCCTCTTTGGTGAACAAGAGAAACTCATTGACAGGCCAACCATTGAAATCCGTTTCAATAGCGCTTAGAGGTGTTGATCCAGTCACCTGAATAGTCCAATCAACTTCGAGAGTTACACCAGGTCTTGTTAGCATCAACTCGCCACTATCATGAATAACCACGAGTTCGTCTATGCCATCATGTTCTACGTCGAAGGGAGCAAGGAAGGTTACATCATTATTGGCAATGGTATGTACCTCTAGGTCTCCAAGATTCTGGGCTGTCCCATCAAACAGATACAGTCTTGCTTCTGGTGTAGGTCCAGTCCAGAATGTCATGCCAATGGCAAATTCCTCTCCGCCGCCAATGCTTCTTTCGAGAGTAGATACTGTTTTAGCTTGTACTGCTGAGAATCCAGCCGTATGGATGTTTATCTCACTATACGTGTCGATATCCGAACCATCAACTATCTCGATGAGAGAGTTTCCTCGGATGATTGTCAAATAACTGGCTTTGCCTGCTCCTGAATCAGCGCCGATCATGAATCGAGGACGAAGGTCATTATTCTCTGGATCCGTTAGGATCCGGGAAGTCCATGTTCCTCCACTATCCATTCTCGCTAGCGTGAAATTCTCGAATGTTCTGATTTGGTATAATTCATCTCTCCCATTTCCATCTCCATCAAGAATCTCAATTAGAGGTAAGCCCTTCTGGAAAATTGGAGATACTGTTGAGTGGTAGAGTGTGAAGTTGTTCCCATGCAAGACATAGACTTCAGTAGAAACATCCGCGCTTACAATTGCGACTGGGTCTAGAACTGAATCGTCATCAAGCATTCCGCTGGCAAGTCTGAAGTTATATCCAGATGTGAAGTCAATGGGATATGAATCATCAAGCTGGCCATCTGCCAAGTATTTGTTTAGGTAAACTGTTGTACCGGATGGATCTAGTTCTAAGGTATATATTAGGGGAGAACCGTCCGAGAGATTCCCTCTGGCAATCAGATGATGCGAGTAATCTGTGCTGTAGATCTCTGATCTGTCATGCTGCCAAGCAAGATGGCCAGTTACTTCGAACACATGCGGATGAGTTTCATTGCCCCAGTAGCCAATGTTGAGATACACATCGATGACTGCAACGTAATATTCGTAAATCGCAGCTTCGAGTCCAACCAGGAATGCAAAGAATGTATCACCATCATCTGGTGTTTGCATCTCGCCCTGTGGCTGAGTCCATTCTAGAGTGCCTTCCTTTCTGATGTAGAGCTCTGCTGACTCAACAGTTGTGGTTTCGTGTACACCAATTTCGACTGTGATGAAATCATCAATAACCGTGGGGTGAAGAGGATCGAGTGATGCATGTGTGACTGCAGGAGCATCAAGTTCTGATATGAGTATGTACAAGTCATTGCCTGAGGTGATGAAGAGATCTTCCATTGCATCTGCGTTTAAATCAAAGATTCGAATCGAATCAATCGAATCTATCAGTGCTTCGGAATACGCTATCTCTGCGTTGCTACCATGTATGAAACAAGGGTTCTCGGGATCAGCTATCAGAGTGACATCTGTGATCGCATCGCGGTCAATCATTCCTGTTTCAAATGCTTGGGCGGTTGCATACACACCTGGGGTCTCTCTAAAGATGTCCCCGTTTGTACCATTGATGAATAATGCCAGCCGCCAATTTGCGGAACTCACAACAAGATCCTCTTGGCCATCACCAGTAAAATTGCCATTCATCGCATAGAGCTGGCCACCTGGAGGACCTACTCCAATCTGATAGATTTGTGCGAGGTTAGTACCTTGATACAGAGTCAGTTCTCCAAGAATATCAAGAATGACAACGTCAGAGAGACCCCCTCCATAATCCAATTTCTCTATACCTATCGGTTGAGCATGCGTCATATTGAGAGTAGATGTACCATCACCGTTGACAACCCAAACAAGCGTGTCGTTAGTCATCACAACTTGGTCTGCACTGGGATCAGAGAATCTGCCTATTGCGCTATGGGTCCGAAGATTAGTGCCCACGTTGAATGTACCAATAATGCCCCCTGTACTCAGGTCTATTGTATGCATCCAATCATTGGGAGACCAATCAGCAATCATAGCAATATCGGGATTAGTGTCGCCGTCAAAATCACCTATGCCGAGTAAAGCCCCTGATACACCTGTATAGGACCATTCGGTCACAGTGTCGTCATTGAAATCCACGATGTAAGGTGTCAAAGTGGTTGATGTAAGCCGCTTCAGTCCAATGAACTCGTCGTGGCCATCATCATCAACATCCTCTTCAATGAGTGTATTGTACAGTGCAAAAGCAGGCCCAACACTCTTGTTGAAAGAAGTACCGCTAAGTGGATCCAAAAACAACACAATCATATCTCCTGTGTCGACATAAGCAAATCCAGTCAAACCCATAGCTCTTCCAGGTGCAACGCGGTATACACTAGGAGGTAGTGTAACATGGAGAAGATTCTCTGGTCCACCTACTGCTAGACCATTAAGATCTTCAGTAGGGCCATAGCCATATGAGGCTTCAATAAACCCGCCTCCGGTCAGCATTGGATAGATAACCATAAACGACAGTATTGCCAGACATAGAGCTTTCATCAATTCCTTCTCAAAGCCATGTGCCTGTCGTATTCTAGGTCTAAACCTGCTTGCATCCATTTTCATACAAACTCGCCATCCTTTGAATAATTGCGAATCCCTACATCGTGTTTATTGTCGCTAAGAACGCGGACTCCTATTCTTCAGGCTGTAGCCCCTTTTATTGATTCTGAGTGAAGGAGCTTGTTCGAATTTGGATTCCAAACATTCAAGTTGTGCTTTTCCTCGCCCGATTCAGGTCTTATAGCAACAAGTAGGATGAGGAGATGCAAAGAATGGTTGACAATATAGCTGTAATTGGTTGTGGAGCTGCAGGTGCCACAGCTGCATTGCAGGCAAGAAAATTCAATCGCAAAGTTGAGATATCAATATTCAACTCTGAGCCATACTCTCAATATTCACGCTGTGGTCTGCCGTACACAATCTCGGGAAAAGTAGGCGATTTTCATGATCTAATCCTCATGCCACCTGACAATTGGGGTCACCTAAAGATCAACTCAAACCTCGGTGTAACAGTTGACAAAATCGACCATAGTTCTCGAGAACTCCAATTCAGTAATGCTGAAGGTTCTGGCTCACAGGAGTACGACACATTGATTTTTGCCACAGGAGCGGAGAATGCCGATCCGCCAATCAAAGGCTTGGACAAGAAGCGTGTCTATGGACTTCGTACGCTTGATGATGCCAAATCTCTTGCAGCAGAAGTCGGTAAGGCAAAGAAAGCAGTTGTAATTGGGGGTGGCCTTGTGGGAATGGAAGCTGCCGAAGCATTTCATGAGAAAGGATTGGATGTCACGGTAATCGAATTCCTTCCTCATTGTTTGCTGGCTATGGTAGATCCTGACATGGCACAAATTGTTGAGGACCATTGCCGCGAACATGGGCTCAAGATAATAACAAACACAGCCGCACAGGAGATCCTTGGAAAAGACTCGCCAACTGGTGTAGTCCTAAAGGGTCGTGAGACCGAGGAAGAATCGACGATTGATGCTGATTTCGTAGTAGTCGCTACAGGAGTTCGTCCAGTCACTGGACTAGCTGAAAGTATTGGTGTAAAAACGGGATCCACACGAGGCATTATGACCGATGAACGGATGATGACTAACCTTGAGGATGTCTATGCTTGCGGCGACTGTGCTGAGCATTTTGACTATGTAACAAGAGAACCATGCGGAGGGGGCTTGGGTACAATTGCTGTCAGGCAGGGTCGTGTCGCGGGCATCAACGGTGCTGGTGGCAACGAGCGTTTCCCAGGAAATGTTGGCGCTAAGGTGACGAAACTCTTTGGTCTTGAGATAGCAAGCACTGGTCTTACTGATGATATGGCGAAAAGATACGAGGTCCCAGTTGTAAAAGGGTCTATAAAGGGCAGCACAAAACCACCATATTTCATCGGCGGCAAAGACCTCAAAGTAAAGACCTACTTCAACAAGGAAACTGGGAAGTTAGTAGGAGGTCAAATGGTTGGTCTGGAAGATGCTGCAATGCGTATCAACGTAATCACACTGGGTATTCAACACGAGATCAATTCGGTAGACCTGTTTGATTTCGAGAACTGCTATGCTCCTGCCATTTGTGATACATGGGATCCAATCGTCGAATCTGCAAATGCTGCCAGGCGACGGCTCAAGGTGTGATGATGTCAATATTCTCAAACGCATATTGAAAGGAACTCACCTGAGTAGGAGAGCTAGAGACTACGACAACCTCCCTGACTTTGCTCGACCATCTTGAATGCGTATAGATGGCCTTAGCAATTTCCTCCGCAACCTCCCAACTGGGGACTCTAGCTACTTCCAGACCCAGCGTGTAAAATCCAACTGAGCTGATGTTTTGCTTCTCTGCGCTTTCAAGCGCTTTCCTTGATGAATCATAAATAGCCTGGCGGCGGTTCTCGCTAGTAATATTCAGCTCAGGCCAGAATGCGATACTGTCAGAGGATGATGCTTCTTGCACTGTAAAGCCCAGTGTTTGAGTTGACCCAATTGTCTTTGATTTCACGGTGAGCTCTATTTTGCTGTCATCATATGGTCCAAGGTGAACCCCGATTTTAATTGAACCGAAAGACCACGCGCTCACTCATCTTCCCTCGCCATATCAACCATTACCTGATTTATGAAGGCCTCTTCGATTGCCTTGTCAAAGAGGTCACATACATCTTTATTGAGTCCTACTAGCAGTATTCTATTGACAGAACACTTGCTTCGTGTATAATCCGCAATAGCCTCTGCAATAGCCTTAGTGGAGTCTTCTTCTGATAATCCACCAACACCTGCACCAATGGCAGGAAGTGCAATCTCTTCTAATCGATGTTCGCAGGCTATATCCAATGCTGTTGTGACAGAAGATCGAACATTCCAAATTGTTGCACTCCCCCCAGCTGGCATTCCAGCACAATGAATAACATACCTCGCAGGAAGATTGCCGCCAGTAGTCATAACCGCCTCACCGGGTTTTATTGGGCCTATTGAAACGGCCTCTTCCTCAATCTCTTTCCCTCCCTTGGCTTTTATTGCTCCTGCAACACCACTACCCATCCATAGGTCAGAGTTAGCTGCGTTAATGATTGCATCTACTCCTAATTCAGTTATGTCACCATGGTGGGTTCGGATGAGAACGCCACCCACTTTTTTCTCCATCAGACGAATCCTCCTGTCCTCACAGTCCCCTGTATTAGGACACCAACGCGTAAAAGTATGTCGTGCCATCACAATCCTTTTTGGTTGCATGACTTTCTCTCTCTTAGGCGAGAAATCTGAAGGACATTGACCCCAAAGATGAAGAACTCATCATTTCCAAGTATGGTAAACCGAAGAAGACTCACTTCTCAGCTGATTTTAAGGAGTTTGAGTGTGACCTAGTGAAGCAGAGTGCTTCTAAGGGCAGATATCACGACATTACGTGTTTCATTCGTCGTGGGGACAAGTATGTTGGCATTCAGAAACACGCATATGCTGACACCGGGATCTATCGTGCTCCTTCAGGTGGTGCTAACTTAGGAGAGCCACTCGAAGAGGCTGCAAAGAGAGAGATGTATGAAGAAACTGGACTAACTATCCGGTTATCTCATTATATATTGGACTCTCGCTTAGATGTTGTATGTGATGATGGTACAATCCCTTGGCGATCCTTGGTGTTCCTAGCAGAGGTTGAAGATGGC
>CAJHYO010000391.1_pt1 | contig 12791 bp, 6 predicted proteins | sample 9198741 | NCBI WGS metagenome assembly CAJHYO01 (sample SAMEA7708364, study PRJEB35096) | sediment metagenome | biome: marine neritic benthic zone biome [ENVO:01000025]; feature: sediment [ENVO:00002007]; material: shallow marine sediment [ENVO:03000034] sea grass bed [ENVO_01000059] ... | reverse complement strand
TCCGAAAACGCTCTGACAATGGGTGCGCATCCCTCTGGCTGAATTACAACTGGTCTGGGGAGTCGATCAATCAGTCCTAGTTGCTGATACTCCCAGAGCCCCTTCATTGTGCCTGCCATCAAGCCTCCGCTACCCGTGGGGAAGAGAATCCAATCAGGTGGATTCCATGATAACTGCTCAGCGATTTCATATCCGAGTGACTTAGTGCCCTCGAACTGGAAACAGTTGAACGGACCAAATGATGGCGAAGGTGTCCACCCTAATTCGTTACAGGCTGCTTCGAGGAGTGTAGTTGTAGGATCGACCCCCTCCTCTACCTTACTAACACGAAATACACGAGCGCCTAGTGTTCTGAGGTGAATGAGTTTGCCTGCAGGTGCATCCTCTGGCACAAAAACCACAGCTCTTAGTCCTGCTCTGGCAGCATAAGTTGACATCGCAGCAGCAGCATTCCCTGAAGATGCTGCTGAAACCGTTTCTGCGCCATCCTCAAATGCGCGACTCACGCCAACACAGATTGGTCTATCCTTGAAAGAGCCAGATGGGCAGAGGGTTTCCAGCTTGAGAAACAGATTCTTGAGCCCCATCTCTGGTCCAAGTTGTTTACTTGACACAAGTGGAGTGTCACCTTCTCCAAGCGTAACTATACTCTCTTTTCTCCTTAGAGGCATCAATTCAAAATACTTCCATAGACCTCCCTTTGTCCTTTCAAGCCGATCTCTAGTAAAGGAATCCTTCACTGCCTCCAAGTCGAATGTGATGTCGATTCTTCCACCACATCCATCATTCGCTGGAACACTATCCTCACTGTATTCCTTTCCACACTTGGCACACTTGTATTTCTTGACTCTTGACAAGGTGGCAACCCACCATAGGGAAATCCTGTCCCCGTTATGTGGATTGTGGCAACCGTTGCCCGAAACCTACACAATCCTAGACATTGAGTCTGGGATGCTGTTCGGTTCCTGTTTCATCGAGGTAGCATCATGCAGATCCCTTAGGATCTACGAAGACGTCTTACATCCTCTCCACAGGCGTTTTAACGTCCCCGGCCAACTGACGGCGACGGTGGTATAGGTCTAGACTTGGCTCTTGTCCTGGACCTCCACTATACTGTAGTGTTCTATTATGAGGTATATAAGGGCCTAGAGAGCAGGAGGTCTTTTGATTCAACCTCCATCTAAGAGATGTCTAGGTCTGTCCAGATTTCTGGCTGCTGCTGTCAACCCTAACTAGACAGGAGAAACACCTAACTCTAAGATGATGATGTTCAATTGCTAAGGAACTGAGGAATGATGAGCGAGAGTAGATTTGAGGTTGAGGTGAAGATACCTATCAAGGATATAGAGAGACTGAGAGTAGCTCTGCTTGATATAGGTGCGAAGAAGCTCAACACTGAAACCCAGGTGGATGCATACTATGACCATCCATGTAGGTCCTTTCAGAAGACCGATGAGGCGGTCAGAATCAGGAGCAGGCAGCCCCATCCAGATGTTCACAGTTTCACTGATCCCTCTATGCCTTTGAAGGAGATGACCTACAAGGGTCCCAAAGTGGACCCTCTATCAAAGACTAGAGTGGAGCTCTCAGTTGGACTTGATGATGACAAAACGACTGGGCTCATACTCAAACAGCTGGGGTTCAAGGCGGTTGCAGAAATCACTAAGAAACGTTCATTCTACTCAATTCGTGAAATAACAGTCAGTATAGATGATGTGATTGATGTCGGCCTGTTCCTTGAGCTGGAGCGAGTCGTAGAAGACGAGAACGAGATCAAAGATGCCCGCGAGGATCTGTTTGCTGTCATCAAGGAGCTGGGTTTAGACCCTGCAAAATCAATTCGAACATCATACCTTGAGATGTTTCTCGAAAAGAACCCTCTATAGATCCTGATTTTGGAGTTCTGCTCTTAGCTCAGCAACAAATGCACTTAGAACTGCATGACGAGACCTGGCCAATTTCCTTGCTTCCTCGGTGAACATCATTTCATGGAGTTTCAGCAGTTTTTCATCTGCATGGTGTAGAAAACTCTCGATGCCATCACCTCTCGCAGCTGCCTGCGCAATTGCTCTGGTGATTCCAATTGCCCCTATCGCGTCCAGTTTGTCGGCATCACTGAGAATCTCACCCTCTAGAGATGTGGGTGAAAGTTTCTCACTGAATCGATGGGTCCTGATAGCAACGTTTACCTTCTCAATCTCTTCATCACTGTATCCTACTTCTCTTAAGATTTCAACACTCATCTCGCCTGAGAGAATTGAATGTGAGACTCTCTTCTCTTTCTCATAGGCTCTTCCAACATCATGCAGAAGGGCTGCTGCTCCCAACACCCTCATGTCTGCACCTAGCTCTTGGCCGAATCTCATGCAAATGCTATAGACACGTTTCACATGGTCATACGCATGCGCACCAGCGTTTGATTCTGACATGTGTTCTCTGGCGAATGAGTCGAGTCTCTCAATATGTGACATGAATGCCCAGCTCTTCTCGGGTGTGCTAAATTTCTGGTTCAGACTATATATTGGTGTTTAGTTACCTTTCGATTTATGGGAGGACCATAAGGCCCGAGAAACCCTTTAATTGCTTGAACCGGACGATTTGGGGTAGGACCAAGCTAACCACCTAATGCGAGTTCGCTCTATATGAGTCGTAACTCACGGAAGAAGAGGTATAATCATTTGGCCGCCGTAACCACAGACCAGCGCAAAATGGGAGCAACGACTGTATGTAGCTCTCTTATTCTAGTGGCTATGATAGTTTGGGCAGGTTGGTCCTTTGCCTTGGTAAGTCTGGGATTAGTTCGTGACTATGATCCGCATGTAGATGATCCTGAGCCGTGGGACTATCCCATCCCCTGGGCTGGAGGTAGGACAAACTGGTTTGACGACATCAACTATACGGATCTCCCGCTTGACCAACAGCTCCCTGACGACTTATTGAGTATGATGAATAACACATTATTCTATGTGGCACCAGAAGACCCGCCGCAATTGTGGCGTAGTACTGCGTATGACGAATATGATGGTTCAAGTTGGGGTAAGACGAGCAGTTTTCGGCAGTCTGAAGGACAAGGGACAATCGAACCATGGGAAGCAACCAATACAGTATATCGGGTATATCTCAATGTGTCAACCGATCCCACTTCTGAACCTTTTGAGATTCCTACTCTGTTTCCCAACATGAAAATCATCCGCGGGTCTTTCGAAACTGGTGAACTTGTAGGTGGCGTTTATCAGGCACATAGTCCAAGTAGATTGTCTAGCTACGAAGTTTTCTCCGATGACTATGGCACAGCACTCTTGAGCCCATTACTCATAGGCAGTGGAGAGTACCTTCTTCTCAGCTATCAAGTTACATATGACACTCAAGACCTGATTAGCATTGCAGCTAATTCTCTAACCGGTGACCAGGCACCATCAAGTATTTCCAGCGTATATCTTCAACTTCCTGGCCTAACCACAAATGTTGCCGGTAATGCATCGCTATTTCTCCCATCAACCAGTGCATATAGTACCGCAGTTCAAGTGGAACAGTACTTCAGGAACAACTATTCATTGATGCTTGACGATTACAACGATCGTCCAGCCCCCGGAGAGGAGGTCACAGCCTGGTTCTTGGAGAGAGGCGGTGGCCTACCAATGGACTTCGTGACATCTTATTGTGTCTTCATGAGGCTTCTTGGCATTCCTGCTCGACCTGCACTTGGCTATGCTGTTGGTGAAGCAATGGGTGGCTATCGTGAGATTCAGGTCCGACACATGATGTTCTGGGCTGAAGTCTTCATCCCACTACCATCCCATCCGACGGGCGGGGAGTGGATTCAAGTTATCCCTATAGCACTGCCAGGCGATCTCGGCGGGGGCGAACCTCCTATTAACACAGGACAAGGAAACGCTCAGTTGTGGCTCTGGCCGAGTATATCCCCTCCATGGATTGAGATAGGTACGCCATTCGACCTGAGTGCACTCCTGATGGTCGACTATACACCAATTAGCACTCCGGAGACCATCACTTTCTATGACAATACAGACCTAGTCTCGATGGGCAGTGCGATCATTCAACCTGGCATACTCTTGCCATTGGCCAATCTGACCTATGTTTTCCCAGGCGGTGCATCAGTTGGTATGCACAACATAACAGCAACGTATACATCCGCAACATTCTCTATAGCCAACTGGACTCCAGTCTATGCGGTCTCCCAACCTATTCCAAGGGATGCACCCTCGCCAGAGGAATCAGATTTCTTCTTGAGTGCAGAGATTGACATTGACATTAAGGTGGGTCTGGATACCTATGTTGCCTATTGGAATGATACTCTTGATATTCGAGGAAACATGACTGACTCGGAAGGACATGGAGTTGATGGGACTACCCTCAACAATCCGTGGATGTTTATCATGTGGGACGATGAAACGTTAGGCTCTGCAAGAATCCAAGCAGATGGCACTTATAGGATGCTACTTCACATCGATCGCGCTAACGCTACTCTGATGAACTTGATGTCGCCTGACGCTCATGAGTTATGGTCACGATATTCTGGTGAATATGATCCCATCACAGGTTTTCCCATCTACTTGCCTGCGCAGTCAGCAGACAATTCCACCGTAACTATCTTTGGCGCTGCTACATCTAACCTTGTCGTGACGCCCAATCCTGCTTATCGCGGTGCGACACTTCACTATGAAGGTACACTTGAGCTATTGAATGGAACACTTCTTCCCTTCGAATCTGTTGACATATACTTCAATGGAATGTATCTGGACACCAGAATCACTGATGCCACAGGCTTCTTCCAGTATGACTATCCGATTGCAGTTGCTCATGCTTTAGGGTGGTTTAACGCAAATGTGACTTGGACCTCGCCTTCTCCTGATATCGTTGATTTGAATGATTACATACCAGTCGAGATTCGGCTGCGGCCGACTGATCTGAGTACCATGGATTCAGCACCAGTGAGCCCCTCCCCAGTTCACATAGCACAAAACATCACAATCTATGGATTCTTACTGGATGGTGTCAACGGCACTGGTCTTGCTGGCAGAACTGTGGATTTCTGGTGGGACAATGGCACCTCAGTGATTCAAATTGGATCCAATGTGACAGAATTTGATGGTTGGTTTCAGTTTACATATACAGTTCCTGGTGGTTATGAGGGATTTGTTGATTATTGGGTGAACTTCACATCCCTTGATGGCTTTTATGACAACTCCCAGTCTCCAACTCGTACGATTGAGGTCAAGAAATGGGATGTAGCCATAACACTAGAGCCTATTCAGGACCCAATATACCGGCTAGACACTATCGCAATCGAGGGTATTGTGACCTTCTCTGAAGGTCCTTGGGCCTTTCCAGGTGCAAATGTTTCAATATGGTGGAACAACCAGACCGATGGGTTGCACCAGATTGGCTGGGCAATAACAAATTCGAGTGGTGGGTATCTATTTTATCATTCTGTACCATTGGGTCATGAACTAGGTAATGTTACAATCTATGTGTCATTCGACTCACCTTTCATCAATGTTGCCAGTGCAGAGTCTCCTCGTGCGTATCCTGACATTCAAACCCGTCCCACCATTCTAACAGTAGACACTATTGGAGGACTAAGAGTTTACTATGTCAATGACACAGTCTACATCATTGGCCAACTGTTGGACGGTGGCACACCTATAGTAGGAGAAACCGTTACAATATCTTGGGACAATGGAACAACTCAGAACTTCATACGCTCTACGAACTCCACCGGGCACTACAATCTGACCTATCCTCTTTCTCTAAGTGATGGCGTTGGAACGATAACAGTCAGTGTTGATTATGCTGGGGGTGGAATCTATGACCCCGCAGCCACTAATCTGATTCCTGACATCACCACACAGCTATACCAGACAGACATTGCAGCCTTGCCAATTAATGGAACCTATCACCTGGACGAGGTTCTGTACTATTCCGGTCAACTCACTTTTCCACACAATGGAAACCCAATTCCCGGCGCTACAGTCATTATCCATTTTGTTGATGGTACTGGAGAAAGGACTTGGCCGAAGGTAACTGACGCATCTGGTTGGTTCAATTTTCAATACAATTTCACACTGGCTGACCTTCTAGGCGGCATTTTGATTTGGAGTGAGTATACGAGTACTGATCCATTATGGGCAGATGCAAACTCAGGAAGTCAGTCTGCCAATGTTGAACTGTATCAGTTAGAATTGAATGCGTTCGTGCCAGCTTTCGTTTATCTTGACCAAGGAGTACTTGTCCAAGGCTGGCTCACTTACTTAGGAGGGGCGCCTCCACTTGTGGCAGAGGTTGTGGATGTTTACATATCTGCTACTGGAATCGAACCTTGGACCTACTTAGGAAGTGATACTACTGATGGGACAGGATACTTCTCCTACACGCATTACTTCACTGTCCCGCCTGACTCTGAAGGGGACTATTACTTCAAGTGTAACTATACAAGCACGAGCCCTCTAAACGCTGATACAACAACAGGTGCAATGCAGGTAACGGCGCAACGATACGCAGTAACTCTGGACATTATAGTAGCACCAAATCCTGTGTACCAGAATGAAACACTGACAATACTGGCCCATCTGTACTTCACCATTAATGGAACTGACATCAGCGGAGTAGCTATCGAATTCTACTGGTGGAACGGAAGCATTTCACGTTTGGATACTGTTCCGGTCTTCACTAATGGTACTGGGTGGGCTGAATTCGTCTATTCCAGTATGGACTTTGATACTATTAGAACTGGCATTGAAGTCTATGCTTACTATGACGGTTCACTGATGCTAGAAACAAGAGAGTCATTTCACGATACCCTTACTCTCTGGCAATGGCAAACAGTGATTTCGGGATTTGACACGGGCGCTCCCAGCTACTATATCCTTCAAACTATACCCATCACTGGAACGCTGACATATGTAGTAGGTCCATTTTCCATCGGAGGTGCTTTTGTCGATATCCTTGTTGATGGTAGCCCTGTTGGCAATACTATCACTGCATCAGATGGTTCGTTCACATTCAACTGGCCGATTCCAGAGTCAGCTAGTCCCGGCACACATCAAATCAGTGCAAGATTTCTATCTCCACTGAATTGGGTGGCGGATTATACAACTGCTCCAACTCCTGTTGACTTCCTGCAATATACAGTGGACCTCACAGCAACTATTGATACATACACAATATTCCGTGACAATTCTGGCACAATATCTGGTACTCTCGCGTTCACTAACGGAACCCCAATGGTGGGCTATCAGGTTGCGATTCAATGGGCCAATAACACTGGGGACTGGACAGTAGCAATCATAACCATTACAGACGTAGGTGGGGCTTTTGCTTACATCCATGACATAGGCTGGGGGCATGATGTTGGAAACAATCAGTATTATGTCCAATTCCTTCGACCAAATGCAGCATTCGAAGAAGAGTCTACAACTCCAGAAATAGTCCAGGTTCGGGATTGGATAGGCATCAATTTAGACACACAACCAGGAACACAGTTCGTAAGAGGAGATGGTATCACCATCTCTGGATTCGTCACCAATGGCGGAGGTCGTGCAGTCGCCGTTCCTATTCTGATATTCGATGATCTAACTCCGGTCGCGAGTCTATCAACTGATGGCTCTGGAAGCTTTAGCGTAGATCACACATTTCCAGACACTCATCCACGTGGACAATTCTACATCACATTAGGACTGCAGGCAGGGTCCTACTATAATCTCACTGGTCCTCCAGATTCTTGGCTCCTAGACATGTTCATTAGCTCTACAACTACAGTCACAGTCCCTCCGCTTGTTGATTTGCAGCCAGGAGAAGATTTCACTATCGATGTATTACTGGAGGACGCTGATGGTGTTCGTATAGACGATTCTACCATCAGGGTCTATCTCAATACCACATTTCTCGTTCAGAGGAGCTTTTCCTCTCCAGGTCAATGGGCTAACATCCAGATAACAATCCCCTCCGATTGGACGACTAGTGGCTTCTACGAAATAGTTGTAGAAACTGATGGGGATGCTGCAAACTATGTCCAAGGGTCAACTGGGTATGGGGCTAATACCATTCACATCTTTACCACAGTAGTCTTCGACTTTGGTGGTACACCTTCCCAGGTAAATCTTGGCACTCAATTCTCCATTACAGTGGCATTCAGAGATGATTTGGGTAATCCAATTCGGCTCCGTAATGCGGAGATTGTAGTGAACGGAACTACTTATCCTGTCAGTACACAGTCAAGTGGTGTCGTTAGTCTCATACAGGCTGGAATTGACCAAGAGAGTACCATCTCAATATTAGTGAGGCTCACTCCACTCGCCACAGGTGTGCCAACTGCGGTCTCAGATACTATCATTATTAACATACAGCCACCAGGCATTGGTTTTCCGAATCCCTTAGATCTGCTCTTTCCGTTGGCAGCTATGGGTGCTGCCGTAGTAGTACTACTCCTCTACCTCTATTTTGTCAGAGGATTTGGTAAGGGTATTTTCGTTTCAGTAGCTAGAGACCTTGCAAGCAAGCTTAGAAGTATCAAGAAGCTTGCAGACGATGGCAAGTATGCTGCCGCGATTTCTTTGACCTACCACACATTTGAGGATATGTGTGGGTCCAAAACCGGTCTGGCTCGACGGCATTCAGAAACAGCAAGAGACTATGCGACACGAATTCTTAAGGAACTTCCATTAGACAGCTCTTCAGTTAATGAGCTGCTTCAGGCTTACGAAGAGGCGCGTTTCTCCCATCATGATATAACAGAGGAGACATATGATGGTGCTATGCGCGTCTTTACAGATCTTTACCCGCGAATAGACGCGGTTCCAACTCCAGAATAGAAGGTGATGAAATATGGGCTTTAGAGAATCCATCCAAAGGCTTTTCCGCGGAGGAACACCGAAGGTCACAAGTGTTGACATTCCGGCCAAACTCCGCAACATCAAGAAGCTTGCAGATGCTGGAAAGTACAATGCAGCTATAACCTTGGCATATCGGACCTTTGAGCAGATGTGCGGCATGAAGACTGGCTCCGAAAGGGCTCAGTCAGAAACTGCACGTGAGTTCCTAGAACGAGTGTTGAAGGTGATTCCACTAGACGGTGTGGCTGTTGATGACTTCATAACATCATATGAAGAGGCTCGTTTCTCGAACCATGTGATTACACGGGAACGCTACGAGCTAGCAATCAAAACATTCAGCGATCTCTATCCGCGAATTGAAGGAAGGGCAATGCCAGAATAGTATAGGTGTGACTGATGGGCTGGAAAGAATACGTGCAGGTAATCCTCTTCATCCTGAGCTGGGCACCAGTCGGCGTCCTGATTGGGACAAATGTTTTCAATGTAGAGGCAACATACCAGCACGATTTCAGCATATACAACGAGGAATATGATGGCCTCAGCTCATATCGCTATGCCATTGAAGGTGCTGGATATACCGTGAAGACAATCCAGTCATCTATGAGCACACTTGGGCGATATGATGGGAATGCAACACTAGTCATCACAGGTCCTGTCGTGGACTACAGCGTAGATGTAATATTAGTTATATTTCAACACCTTTCTTCAGGAGGCGGGGTCTTAATCGCTGATGACTTTGGCACAACAAACAGCTCATTTACTGCACTCAACCTCCTTCTTCTAGGAGCTATGCAGGGGCAAGGTGGGGTCAATCTCACGGGCTTACTTAACTTTCCGCAGGGAGTTCTCTATGACCTAGACTCATACGGTCCCAATCCGCTCCTCCCAATTGTGACTGACTTCCATAGTATCACTGGCTATGGCCCTATTCTGACCCAGGGTGTTGGTTCCCTACATCTGAACTACGCTTCAGTTATCACACCTACTAGTCTCTTGGGGTATATGGGAATCGCATGGACAACACCTCGCGCGTGGTGCGAAAAGAACCTCACTTCAATCGAAACTCGTGAGGCTTGGCCTGACCCTGACGAATGGGCTGGTGTCCTGCCAGTTGCAGGTGCCATTGACCTAGGTGATATGCTTACACCCGGCGCAGGCCGTCTGGTTGCAGTGAGTGACCCCAGCATATTCATCAATGACATGGTGGAAGACTTTGGAGGCAATTTGCGATTCGGAATGAACATCATCAATTGGCTTGCACGTGGTGACACTGATCCAGACAGACCAATAATATTCTGTGAGAATCTACTTGAGGTGCCCTGGTCCACTCCCGAGTTCTTCTTTGGACTCTATCTTGGTAGAGCACTGTGGCTGTCCAGCATGCCTCTTCTTGCTCCTCTTTATCCCCTAGTCACAGTACTCGGTATTCGTAAATACCTGCCCGATCCCAAGAAACCTGAAGTAAAGAGCGTATCCGACGTCTTCTTACGAAGAGGCCAGACGTACTTCAGCGAACGGATGTCATATTATCGTAGTGAAGGCAACTATGGTCGGGTCGTGAAGATGTTATATCGAAAGCTGAGAAGGGCCTTGGTGAAAAAGTATCAATGGCGAGAGTTTGACATAAAGAAGGTCTTCGAGCTTTTGAGAATGAAAGACCCAAGTCTCAAATTAGATAATTTCAACAAGATAATCGCCAGGCTTGAGGAGATCTCTTCTAATCCTGGAATAAAAGTGAAGGAGAACGAAATGATGTCGCTCTTCTTCATAATTCGTGATATTCAAACCAAACTAATTGAAACTAAGTGAAATGTGAGGTAGAAGAAAAATGACAACAGAAGAAGCAACCGGTGCTGAACCAGCAGAAGTGCTTCAGCCGATGAGCATCGATGAGGTCTATTCCCTCAGCTCAGATATCATTCGTGAGTGTGGAAGGATCATCGTCGGCAAGGAGGACATACTCCATGATGTGCTCGTAGCATTCCTTTCAAACGGACATGTTGTGCTGGAGGGCGTACCTGGTCTGGCCAAGACCTACATGGCTCGCACTTTTGCGTCCATTCTAGGTTGTGCGTTTAAGAGAATACAACTCACGGTTGACACGCTCCCAGCTGACTTGTTGGGTAGTAATGTGTTCAACCAGAGGACAGGAGAGTTCTGGTATCGAAAAGGTCCAGTATTCTCAAATCTTGTGCTTGCAGATGAGATCAATCGGTGTCCTCCCAAGTCTCAGAGTGCTTTGCTCGAGGTTATGGAGGAACGACAGGTCTCTATAGAAGGCGTCACAAGGAAACTTCCTAGACCCTTCCTTATTATTGCAACACAGAACCCCGTGGAACAGGAAGGCACCTATCCTCTGCCAGAGGCCCAGCTTGACCGATTCATGTTTAGGCTTCTCCTAGACTATCCAACCGACTCTGAAGAAGCTGAGGTCATCCGAAGGAAGCACATTGGCGAAGCTACAGACCTTGAGATTCTTGCTGATCCCACAACCATTGCACGAATGCAGAATGCGTGCAAGACTGTGTACATCGAGGAGGACATTATCAACTACATCCGTGACATCGTCATACGGACAAGAAATGATCCTCAGATTCTCCTCGGCGGGTCGCCTCGTGCATCACTGGTCCTCATGGGTGCATCAAAGACTCGAGCAGCAATGGAAGGTCGGGACTATGTGGTTCCTGAAGATGTGCGGAAGTTGACAGTTCAATGTCTGAATCATCGATTGGTCCTAAAGCCTGAAGCTGAACTTGAGGGCCTGTCTGTAGAACGACTGGTTTCAAAGATACTTGGAGAAGTTGACTGTCCTAGGTAACCTGGTCTAAGCGATGTAAAGCACGGAGAAGAACAACTGTGATCACGCAAAGAGGCTTCACCGTTATCTTTGCAGCGGTAATATTCCTCACTAGTGGATTTGCTTTAGGGGGGAATTTTTATCTTGTTGTTTTGGGCATCTACCTCACAATAGGGCTTGTTGTCTCCCTACCCTTCTTCGCGCTGACCGCTAATATCGCTGGAATAGAGGTTGACCGTCAGGTCGATAAGGTCAAGCTGTTCTCAGGTGACTTTCTCCGTGTCAGAGTTACAATCAGGAACTCTTCACGAAGGCACTTCGACTTCATCGAGGTGCATGATCAATATCCGGAAACGTGGATCCTTGCCATAGGCGAAAACTTCATCGCAAGTCGGATAGAGCCAGGTAGCAGCATCACGTTCTCCTATATTCTACAGGCAAGGATGCGTGGCCGATACTATATAGGCCCAACTGAGGTAATTATGCGTGACCGCTTAGGATTGCACTACTATAAGAGGTCTTTAAAGGCCGAAACCGAGATTCTGGTCTACCCCACATGGAAGGATGTCCGACGCCTGGATGCTATCGGAAAACAGAGGCAATTGGGTCTCATGTTTGGTTCTCACCGCACTAAGATTGTAGGGATGGGGACCGACTTCACAGGATTTCGAGAGTACATGCCTGGGGATTCGTTCAGGCTGATCGACTGGAAGGTCAGTGCCAAGCGTGGTGATATGGTAATTAAGCAGTACGAGCAAGAGAAGAATGTCCAGATCATTTGTATGGTGGATACCAGTGGAAGCATGGGAAATGGCTATCCAGAGAACACAAAGCTTGAGTATGCCATCCGCGCAGCTGTCCTTCTCACTCATCTAGGAATGGAGCGAAAAGATCTGGTTGGCACCTGCGTGTTTAGTGAAGTTGTGCATTCATACGTGCAGCCAAGCACTCATCCAAACCATATGTATAATGTTCTTGAGGCTCTCGCAATGGCAGAGCCAAGAGGCTGGAGCGATTATGAATCTGCGATTACTCATGTTATCGAACAGACAAGGAAACGGACACTCGTTATATGGTTGACCGATCTCGAGGAGAGTCCAGGTCCACTGCTCAATGCAATGAAAACCCTTGTTGCAAATGGG
>CAJHYO010000035.1_pt1 | contig 12807 bp, 13 predicted proteins | sample 9198741 | NCBI WGS metagenome assembly CAJHYO01 (sample SAMEA7708364, study PRJEB35096) | sediment metagenome | biome: marine neritic benthic zone biome [ENVO:01000025]; feature: sediment [ENVO:00002007]; material: shallow marine sediment [ENVO:03000034] sea grass bed [ENVO_01000059] ... | reverse complement strand
GGCGGCGAGAGCCAGCGCATGAAGATTGCATCCGAGCTCTCACGAAGAAGTACAGGAAAGACGCTATACTTGCTCGATGAACCTACCACTGGTCTCTCCGCGTCTGACGTTCATGTTCTGCTGCGAGTCTTGAACAGACTTGTCGAAGGAGGAAACACAGTCATCATAGTAGAACACAATTTGGAGGTCATCAAGACCGCTGACTGGCTGATAGATCTTGGTCCGGAAGGCGGCGATGCTGGCGGTGAAGTAGTCGCGGTGGGTACACCGGAGGACCTATGCGATGCCGTGGAGTCGTACACCGGCAACCATCTGCGCGATGCTTTGTATAGTGGAACTGTCCGTTATGGCCCTCTCAGCTGATTAAATGGGTGTTCGAAAATCCGCGCCAACTATTCTCGATTTCTCGTAGACCCATTCAAATTATCATACGTCTCCAAATCTTATATTAGTGGAAAATACAAGGTCTCATTTGTCCGCCGGGAGGACAGGCATTAATGACTTCATCCAGACGAAAAACAGGCTCTGTTTCGCCGCTCAAAATGACCGCCTATGAATCGGACCTTCGTAGGCGACTAGCAGCTTTTCCCAGAAATGCACATGCTTGGTTCTCTTTGGGGAAACATCTTAGCTTGCGCGGTCGTCATCGTGAGGCCGAGAACGCTATACGAAAGGCCATCTCTCTAAATCCTCAGCCAAAGGAATTTTGGGAGGAGCTCGAAAAAACATTGTCTCAACTTGGGAAGACCAATATCATAGACGAGATTGACCGTAAGATTGACAGATTGAAGCAGATTGAAAAGCACGTGGACGGGGTTACTGCAAGTGAAATCTCACCATGCGTTTCGTGTGAGTACTACACATACTATGGATGTTCGAAGGGGCATTCTTGCGATGCACTCCTTAGTTGGCGTACGAATCTTATCCGTGCATCTGAATGAAGTCTCCAAGATATCACGTACCTTCCGAATCACTGATTTACAGGTCCTTATCTATCCAAAGCTAGAACGATAGATGTGACCAAGATGGTTGACCTTGCTGAGCTAGTACAAGACCTCCCTGATCTTCCAGGAGTCTATCTTTGGAAAGATGAGAAAGGGGAGATTCTTTACATCGGCAAGAGCAAATACCTGAGACGACGAGTAGCATCGTACTTGAATCCAAATGGCCAGCTTCGCAGGACAGCTGAGATGATGTTTTCGGCAAGAGACCTTGATACCATTGTCACAAATACCGATCGCGAAGCTGTTGTACTCGAAGCAACACTGATTCAGAAACATCGTCCTCCTTACAATATCAAGCTCAAAGATGATAGGCGGCACGCATGGATTAGAGTGGACCTTGGCATGAAGTATCCAGTCTTCGAGATAACTCGTGATGCTGAGAGAGATGGAGCAGCTTACTTTGGCCCCTATGGCAGTACAAAACGTCTTGAACGATTCTTGGACACAATCAGGAAATTCATACCGATTGCAATGTGCAAGGATCCCACTAAGGTCAAGCGTGCTTGCATGGACTATCACCTCGATAGATGTACGGGTCCGTGTGAGGACTACATCAGTGAGGAAGACTATCGCACCTTGGTTGAGCAGATGTGTATGTATCTTGAGGGCAAATCTGATGAATTGGCACAGATGCTAGAAGAGCAGATGAATGAAGCATCCAAGAACATGGAGTTTGAGAATGCAGCTGAGCTGCGAGACAGACTCACCGACATGCAGATTCTCATGAGTCGTCAGAAAGTGGTAGAGTTCAAGGGCGCTAATCGCGATATTCTTGGAATTTCCCGAACTGAACAAGCTGCATTAGTACAGATGTTAATTGTGAGAAATGGTCGCCTTATCGGGCAAGATCACTTCTATTTCGATGTGGACCTAGATACTCCCGATCAAGACATACTGACGGCGTTCGTAGGGCAGTTCTATTTCACGATACCTAGAGTTCCAGACCAGATTGTCCTTCCTGTAGAGATTCCTGAGATGGAGCAGCTAGGTGAGTGGCTAACAGAATCAGATGATCATACTGTTGAGTTTCTACTTCCCATCGACCAGAGTAGCAAAGACCTAGTCGAGATGGCTAACAAGAATGCTTACCGAGGTTTAAGGAAAATCCTGATTCTAGGCGAAAGCACTGAAGAGATAGTTCACGATGGTGTGAAGCAGCTCAAGGAAGCTCTTCGTCTGACTCAAGCGCCCATGCATATCGAGGGTTTTGATATCGCTAATATCCAAGGGACCGACCCAACTGGTTCTTGTGTTGTGTTCATCAATGGAGACCCCGATAATTCCAAGTATCGAATGTTCAAGGTGCGTGGTAAGACAACTCCTGATGACTATGCAATGATGAATGAGGTTATTTTTCGAAGGTATAAGGGGGTATTAGCACGTGGTGATTCTCTGCCTGACTTGATTCTTGTCGATGGCGGAAAAGGCCAGCTAAGTACTGCGCACAAAGCTCTATCAAAACACGGTCTTGAGTATTTGCCCATCGTAGCATTAGCAAAAAGAGAAGAGATGCTATTCACTAGAGATGCGAAGGATGGAATTGAACTAGAAATCTCATCAGCAGCGCTGCGGTTGGTTCAGTCAATTAGAGATGAGGCTCATAGGTTTGCTCAGAAATATCATCACAAACTTCGCGAGAAGAGGTTCACTGGTTCGATTCTGGAGGAGGCTCCTGGTATAGGACCCAAGAGGCGCCAGGCGCTTCTGGACTCGCTCGGAGATTTTGATGCTGTTAAAAATGCTTCATTTGAAGACCTGCGAAAAGTCGAGGGGATGACTCAGAAGTCTGCGGAGGCTCTGAGGAAGTGGCTTGATGAACAGAGTTAGCTGTCCTTCTCCTCATCGCCAAGCTCTATCTGTTTCTCAACCATGGGTATCCCACTCTTAGTAATGGGTGTATAACTTCCAACCGTGTTGTCGCTACTGAGATTCAATTGAAGCACGAAGACGGATCTTGCGACTCGTTCGGGTCTACTTGCCTGTAATCTCTCTATACTGCGTCTTCGTCCATAGCCGAGGTATATCACTAGACCAATCAACGCCAGCCAGAATCCCATTTGCAAAGCTTCGATGGACTGATTGACAATGAACAGCAAGCAGATTGCCACACCAAGTATCGGGAATGCCGGGTAGAATCTCGCTTTGAATGTACCAGGGACATTGAGCCTTCTAATACGCATGACTATCACAGAGGAATTGACTATGACCTGTCCAACAAGGTATGCAAGTCCAGCAAGGGAGGCGACAAGATCAACCCTCCCTGTGAGAGCAAATGCACTCACAGCAACAAATCCTACAAGAAGCGCTGGAAGTGGTGTCTTGAATCTCGGACTAACTCTTTCTAGAAAGCCGGGAAGGAATCGGTCTCTTCCAAGCGCATAGGTCACTCGAGCTGTGGAAAGAAATGTAGCATTAAGAGCAGCGTAGTTTGAAGCCGCCATTCCGGCTAGTCCAAAGTAGAATGCTCCTGTGCCAAACATTGATCCATAGACATAGGCTACCGGTACTGGTGACTCGAGATTACCTAACTCATTGTATGGGACGACTCCCACCATCACAAAGGCTGCGGTAACATAGATCGCCGTGGCAATAAGTAGTGTCAGAAGAATGGCTCTGGGAATGTTCTTGGCTGGTTCTTTTATTTCCTCAGAGGCTGTGGTGATGAGTTCGTATCCGATGAAGCTGATATAGATGAATGCGACGGTAGAAAGCAATTCCATAAACCCCGTTCCAGGTGCAAAGAATGGATCGAGATTCGTTGGTTGCACAAAGAACAGTCCGAGTCCAATGAATGAGAATAGGACTATGGACTGAGCAATGTTAAACACCCCCAACACCCCACTAACACCTTTCACGCTCAATATGTTGGTCACTAATGTAAAGGCGATGATGACCACTGCAATTGTCGTTACCATCTCTGGACCTGCGGCGGGGACGAATAGAGCAAGAGTATGGGCTACTGCAAGCGAGTAAAGCCCGCATGCTACGATATTGCCGATAAGTAGAAACCATCCTGTTAGAAAAGCAGGGAATCCACCATATGTGTCGTGCACGAAGGTGTAGCCGCCTCCTTGTTTCGGGATTGATGAGGACAGCTCAGCATAGTTGATTGCTGTGAAGATAGTAAGAAGTCCAGTAGCTAGGTATGCAACTATGAAACCCGGACCCACCATGCCTGCGGCGATACCTGAGATGACATAGATTCCACCACCGAGCATGGCTCCTAATCCGAGATTTGTAGCTCCTGCGAGACCAAGACGTCGAGCGAACTTCTCTTCAGTAGTTCCTTGCTCGACCATCTCTGACATTATCTTCACCTAGAAATCCTTCAGTTTCGCCCTCATGTAGCATATTTTACTGTTCTCTGCGCGACCTCTTAGTGTCCATTTGAAAGTTCCGAAGTGGTCATTGGAAGTCGAATTGCCCAACCCCGAAGTTTAAATGTGACATATGGCGGCACTCAATTGCAGGACTGATGTAAAAGTCCGAAAGCGAAGTGACTTACCATGATGTGGAAAGTAACAGATGCATGTACTGCGTGTGGGACTTGCGCCGACGTTTGCCCAGTCGATCCAACTCTATATGTTGTGAACGATGTGGCAGTCTATCAAGAAGCACGTGCAGATGAGTGCACAGAATGCTACGCCTGCGTCGACAGTTGCCCTGAGGGCGCGATCGAAGAAGCATAGCGTTCTCGCAGCGAGAAACCTGACAGGGGGACGTCGCTGGATTCAGCGGAAGGTCCCCTGTCTTCGACATTCTATTTCTGAGGTTAATCATTGCTTAATCTTGACAGGTTCTCCAAGAAGGCCATTGAAGAATTGGAGGAGGTCGTCATTGGTTATGGTTACAAGCACCTTGGTTTCATCTCCTTCAAGACTCAGCTTTACTACTTCTAGCCCACTGTCCTCTTCACCATACATTAGAATAGATGTTTCACCATAATTTGGTGCTCTTCCAAACTTTGCTTGGACTGCTTCAACAACCTCATCACGCTTTTCTGAATCAATGACATAGTGCGCTTTTACCTTAGGAATTGCTGTCAACCTCCAATCGGGGTGAGTTCAAAACACGTACTAATCAAACAACTGATAAAGGGTAGTGTTTCCGTGACGAAATAGGAGAGTGAGGACGCTTGCGTCATTTATCCATAATTGCGATAGTAGTTTTGCTTGCGCCAATGATATCTATAGCAGTGCCTCTTGGCACGCCAATCAATAATGGCTTTGAGCCCAGCCAATTCACCTTGGAGACTTTCGAGAAGAACATGAATGTGACGACATTTGTCACTCCAGATGATAGTATGGAAGTAGTGTTTCATTTCTTAGACTCTGCTCAGGAAAGTATCTATGTTGAGATTTACCAGTTCAACAGTCCGGCGTTTCTGGACAAGATGCACGAGCTACATACTGCAAATCCATCTCTGGATATCAAGGTCTTAATCAGTGAGGGTGTAGTCAGCCTCGGAGACTTCAATATTCACACTGCATGGAATCTCACGCAACTAGGAATTCCAGTTCGGTGGACATCTGACACATTCACCTTCTCTCATCAGAAATTCATCATAATAGACAACAAGACCACGATTGTTCAGTCGGGCAACTGGGCAAAGAACAGCTTCCCCCGAGATGAGTGGACCTCTGGTTCTGCTCCAGGAGGATTTACTCAGAAGAACTACAGAGCCAATCGTGAGTATCACATTGCGATGACCGATGTAGAAGTGACCGGCTACTATCGAGATGTGTTTGACTATGATTGGTCAATCGGAACTGACTACAATGAAGGGACCGATGGCACTGGAACACCACTGACATGGCTACCATCTGAAACTAGTTACTACCCACGTCCGTTCCATGAAGAAGGCGCCTTCTCAGGGGACATGAAAGTAACTCCGGTGTTCAGTCCCGATACAAGTCTTGAGGCAATTCTCTGGTGCATCAATAGTGCACAAGCGACTCTCGACATTCAGATACCCTACATGAACAACAACTCTGCATCTGTGCGATCGATAATTGATACTATAATCGCTGCCAAACACAGGGGTGTGACTGTTCGAATTATCACCAACGAGCACGAAGGAAATAATGAAGAAATAGCAGAAGACCTTGCAGAGGAGAACATACCTGTTCTATGGATGGACACCCGCTTCTTCTATCTGAACCACAACAAAGCAATGATAGTTGATGGAAGGATTGTGTACATCAGCAGCATAAACTGGAGTGGTACTAGCATCGACAATAATCGCGAAGCTGGGGTGATCATTCAGCATGAAGGCGTTGCCGCATGGTACCAACAAGTGTACAACTACGATTGGGGCATTGCTGATTGTGATGCTACAGGAGAGGTCAATGTAGGTTGGGATCCTCATATCCCCACAAGCTCTGCACAAATCAACGTCACTGTGTATGCTCAAATGCTATACAATGACGTTGAAAATGTCACATTAGGTGTAAAGATAGGCAATGGGGCATGGAGCAACACCACAATAACCTCCAACGTCTATACATCCAGTGAGGGGGTTGACGAGAACTACTTCCATGTCCTCTCTGCACAACCCGATGGGACAAATATAACCGTCCAAGCATTTGTACAAGCAGCTGGGGTATGGTATCGTGGAATTCAGTTAGTCATACCTGTACGTAATGATCTAGGTTCTACTACCACAACAACTACACCCCCCGTCACCACCAACTACACCACCCCAACGTCACCACCAACTACACCGCCTCCGACGACAGGTGGAATTGCAGAACTGTTAGCTGAGTATGGAATCTACATTGTAGCAGCTATCGCAGTTGTTGTTCTAGCTGTGATATTCAAGAAACGAAGTTGAAATCCTGAGATTGGTCTCAATCTTCAAAGAGGTGCGGGACCAAACTCTTCTCTTTTTATGACTTCTCTGCAAACTCTGCGAACTTGAAGCAGCTCTCAGCATCCTGAGTTTCGCCGCGTTTTTCGTGAAGCGTTCCTGCAATTCTATACGCGCGAGCAACTTCAGCCCATTTCTCTTGAGCATCTAAGCAAAGAGCAAGTGCTTTCCAGGTCTTTGGATTCCCAGAATCGTACTTGATTGATTCATTATATGCTGCTATTGCATCATCTATTCTCATCACACTTTCAAGGGCGCGGGCTTTCTTTTCCCAGAGGTCAGGGTCCTCTGGAGCCCATTCAAGCCCTTGTTCTGCTACAGCCAAGGCTTCTTCAAAATTGCTCAAAGTCAGATAGGCTTCCGCCTTGTAACTGTACGCTCTTGGATCATTCGGATCAATGGAGATAGCGAGATCGAAGGCGTTAATCGCTAATGTCTGCTCTCCTATCAGAATGTGGACAAGGCCCATCTCATTTAGCGCATCGAGGTTGGAATCATCAACCTCAACGACTTGTCTATATGCATCTAGTGCTTTCTTGTACTGTCCCTGCTTGCGTAGTGATCTTGCAATGTCAAGGAGCCCTTCACTAGATGCCATATATCCCCTCCTGAATCTTCATGTTTTAATGATATTTCATGTAGACAACGCAGCCAGTGATGGGTCGCCTTTAGACAATCCATAAACAACAAGGGTTTTAACTCGTACACAACCACGACAGTCCACTCAACCCTATGAGGTAGCAACATGCCAAGTGACGAATTCGCGTCCTAGGATGAATCTGAAGAATTTGAGCATGATGAGGACTACGAAGAAGAAGCGGACTTTCCTGAAGAGGTAGAGAGAGCCCTTAGGCTACAGGATTCTAGGTTCACAGCATTTCTAGAAGATCCTTGGCCCAAAACAGCTTTCATTCTAATCCTTATTGGGTTTGCAATAATTCTTCCATGGCCCGAAGCAATTTGGTTCACTTGGTTGTACCACATTTTAGCATTGTACTTGCTTAGCATTCTTGGAGTTGTAGCAATAGTCTATTCACTTAAGGCGTGGATTACAGGAAGTACAAGAATCCGTTTCATTGGAATGTTTTTCATTGTAATCTCTATCGTGAGTCTGGTAGTGGGATTCATTGATACAATTGCGTGGGCAATCACTGGTAATTCCTTTATTCCTGCCCTCCAAACACCTCTAGTAGTCCTTCTGGTTGTGATTGAAGTGTTCTTAATCTACACTCTGTGGATAATGCGAAGTCAATTCATGGAACCCAAGGAGTAGGTGTGTTAAGTGAGCCAACAGGAGCGCTCACTTCAAGATTTAATGAAGGTCATTCGAGAGTTCGTAAAGGAACGAGGATGGGAGAAGTATCACAAGCCAGAATCACTAGCAGTGTCTGCATCAATAGAGATTGCTGAGTTGCTGGAGCTCTTCCAATGGCTCGAAGACAAAGAGATTGAAGGTTATCTTAAGGATGAGGGATTCCGTTCCAGACTATCTTCAGAGATAGCAGACGTGATGATCTACATGCTGCGACTCTCCGATGTCACAGGGATTAATCCTACTGACGCGATTCTCGGCAAAATGAAAAAGAACGAGGAGAAATATCCCTCCGACGAGTGGCACTCTCGAATCCCGAGTAAGACTAAGGAACATCAGTGATTCGCTTATAGAGATCAGGACGTCTATCGGTCAGAACATCATTCTGCTTAGTGATTGTCTTGTTATCTGCCTCTGAGAGATCTACGTCAGCCCACAAGAGACCGTTATGTTCTGCTTTCATCCGGCAGAGGACTTCTCCTATGGGAGTTGTGATTTGTGAGCCGCCTATGAAGCATACCTCACGTTCTTCTCCTGTCCTTCCCGAAGTAGCTGTAAAGACACGATTCTCGATTGACCTTGTGATCATCGCGTCTGGGCAAAAAGGGAGAACAAGATTCGCTGGATGTAGTATCACTTGAGCTCCCTTTAGTGCTAAAATTCTCGATATCTCAGGGAATGCCCAGTCAAAGCATACCATCACTCCATAATGATGACCATTATATTCTATGACCGGTGGTTCTTCATTGCCAGGTAGAAACCACTCCTTCTCTCTGCTGAAAAGCTGAATCTTACGATACGTATACACATGCTTCCCATTGCCAAAGACTGCTGCAGAGTTGTAGTGCTTTCCGTCTTGCCTTTCGCAAAGACCTGCAACTACTAATCCCCCGCTTTCGGACCAACCTTTGAGCACTTCCGAGAATTCACCATCTGGAATCTCTTCTGACAGGGAATCCACTTCATCTTGACTGTTGAATACATAGCCGGAATTGGTCAATTCTGGAAGCACAAGAACATCAACCTCGTTATCAGAAGCAGAAGCAAGAATCTCATTCATTTTGCCCAGGTTCGCTTCTGTTTCGCCAATAGTAGGAGCCATCTGACCAACTGCAAGCCGTATTGACATTCTAGCACCTTAACCATCATGCTATTGAGAAGGCTATCACTTCTTCGGTAGGGTCTCAAGCAAGCTTTTTCTTACACGAAACCAAATGCACGAGTAGAGGCGAACTCAGTGTTCTTCGATGATGATGACTGGTTTGATGCTGAAGAGGACTGGGAAGACGATGAATGGGAAGATGACGACGACTGGTAGTTGTCTATTTCACTGACTGAAGATGCGAATCTGAGTCGTTCAATATCCGGCTCATATCTATTGTTCCTAGAAGAGTCCACCTTTCATTTTGGTCTGGCAGTCACACCTGGCATCCTTTGGAATATTGTCAATCATTTCAAAGGTTAGTTTTCTAACACGATCTACGTTGTCCGCCATTGTCTTGAGAACAGCCTCGTGTGTGACGACTTCATCCCCGTGCACATCATAATCTGTCGGCATTGAAACATTGACAAAGCATATTCCTGCCTCCATTGCGAGGGCCGCCTCGGGATATGCTGTCATACCAATGACTTCCCATCCCTGATTGTGAAAGAACATTGACTCTGCTCTTGTGGAGAACCGTGGTCCGTTGATGCAGACATAGGTCCCTTTGTCATGAATCTTGTACTTCAGCTTGCCCGCAGTGTCTACGGCGACTTTGCGTAGCTCGGGACAGAAGGGTTCTGCAAATGGCAGGTGGGCGATTGGACCTCCCTCAAAGAATGTGTCTTTCCGTTGTCCAAACGTTCTATCAAAGATTGAGTCTGCAATTACGAATTCACCAAGCTTCACCTTGTCGGGTTGCAGACTTCCACAAGCGGCAGGACTGATTATTCTTCTGACGCCAAGAGCCTTGAGACCCCAGATGTTCGCTTGATAGTTAATGGCATGAGGTGGAATTGTGTGACCTCTACCGTGTCTTGCCAAAAAAACAAAGGAGCGTCCCTTTGCCTTTCCAACGATGTAGTTGTCAGAAGTTTCCCCAAACGGAGTAAACACTTTGATCTCCATTGGGTTCTCTATGACGGTTGGATCATAGTTGCCACTACCTCCGAACATTCCAATTTCAATCGGCAGGAGTTTCTCTATCGCTTCCTTTTGGGAACGATCCACTGGTACAAACTCAAGCTTTGCTTCGAATGCCATGATAGCTCATTCCTCCTTAATCTTCCAAATCTTGTCCAGGGGATAGACAATCTTATCCATGAATCCAAGATGCGCCTTGATTTTTGATAGCTGATCATCTGACAACACCACGTTGTTATACTCTCTGAGATGCTTCTTCAGCTCAGCTGTAGTCATTTCTTTGGCTTTCTCACCCTCGAAAACCTTCATGATGAGTGATGTGACGTCCTCATAGAAGTTCCAAGGCCAGACTTCCCAAGCCCAGGTGATCTCAACTCCATAATAGTCAGGAATGAACTTCGACCCATCGATGTGCATCAAGGCTGCAGTCTTGACATCTCCTGGTTTCCCGGATTTTTTTATGTGATCAACAGCGGTCAACAGACTCTGGCCCGTATCAGTAATATCGTCTACAACAAGGACTTTCTTACCCTCAACATCTCCGACAAGTGGGACCGAGAGCTTGGCCTTTCCGTCTATGGTCGCGGTGACTCCCCAATGATCAACTTTGACACTGAAGAGGTCCTTGATTGCTAAGAGATCACATTGAATCCTTGCGTGGACCCATCCGCCTCGAGCAATGCCAACAACAGCATCTGGCCGCCATCCAGACGCCTTAATCTTCAAGGCTGTCTGATACGCGTAGCTGTATATATCATCCCAATCGAGAATATAGCATAGAGGGCCCTTGAGTTCCACGGTATTCACTCACCAGTCATTCGGCCTGTAGATATATGATAAAAGTGTGCCCTTTTGGAGTTTGATGAATAATTACTTTCTACAGTTACTGAAGGGAGGGGAGTGACCTTTATCAGCCATCCATCTTTCCACACCGTATGTACGATGGCAAGCTCGTTTCCCTGAGAGCATTGGAGATGTCTGATCTTGATGCAATCGAGGAGCACTGGAACAGCTGGGAGCTTAGAAAGACCATTGGAGTTCCACTCCCAGGATCTAGGCGGGAATGGCTCGAATTCGCATCAAAGGCTGATCCTTGGAAGGATGGTGAACTCCACCTTGCCATTGTTAAGAAGAAGACCGGAGTATTTCTTGGCGCTGTCGGTCTAAGGGATATTGCACTTCCTCATCGGAGGGCCGAGCTAGGCATATCAATTCACGATCCCAAGAACCGTTCCAAGGGCTATGGGACAGATGCTACTCGAGTGATGCTATGGATAGGATTTCACATCTTAGGTCTGAAGAGTGTCTACCTAGATACATTCCCTGACAACAAGGAAGCACTTCGTGCCTACGTAAAAGCTGGATTCAAAGAAGTTGGACTTCTCCGCAACACTGAGTTTCGAGAAGGTGAGTTCCAAGATCTCTTAATAATGGACATTCTGCGTGATGAGTTCCTCGAAAGCTATCCGCCGGGTACTACCGTTTATGATTCCTAGCATTGCCCTGAGTGTCATCTACTTTGCATTTTACTCTAAGTGAATTAATGACAGCTGGGGAATAATGCACATCAACAGAGAGAATATCGCCCTGTGAAACGCTCATGGGTTTCTCAAAAGGCAGCAAAAGGTCTCTCCACCCATCCTCCATTCTCAACTTAATATCGTCGATGAGGAGAGCTTCGAACACACCCACAAGACCATGGACTGTGCCGCTGCTGGTTATCGTGAAATCAAGTTTCTTGTCGACATTCCACTCATTCTGATGAAGAGTGAAGTCGAATTCCTCTAATATACTGAGGAGCGCAAGGTCTCGAGACTGATCTTTATCCATCGTTTGAGGGACCCGAGGAAACTCGAATCCTGCTGTGCTGAACCTATCCCATACAGGATGACACTCTACAGGAGCAATATACACAGTCGCACTCTGAGGAAGGAGAATACCTTGGTCTTTCAATATGCTATTCACTGCCCACTGACTTGCAGGAACCTGCGGCTCAACCAGCATGGCAGAAGAGAGCATCTCGCATGTGACGATGTCAGCTTGTGTGCGAGGTTTGAAGTCAGCATAGTGACTCCTGACAACCTCGATCACATCGTCTAGTCCATTCTGTTTAATTGCCTTCGTAGCATACTCCACAGAGAATCTGTCAATCTCTACAGCAGTGACTTTTTTTGCACCAGCCCTGGCAGCCATCATCGCAAGTATTCCTGTTCCTGTGCCAAGGTCTACTACATAGGAGTCATCTGTTACAATTCGTTCCAAGGCTTGTTCAAACTTCGCAAGTCTAGAACGATGACTCAATAAGCTAGCTGCATGAAGTATGGAGAATGGCGTTGAGTAATCGTATTCGTCCATCGTCTTATTGCCATATCCAGAGGTTCTTATAATATGATATGAGCCACTCCGAACGCTGATAGCACTAGACATACACTCTTGGTGGTCATGCATTGACTAATGGAAGTATCAAGCTCGCATTGGATGCCCTGGAGGAAGGGCG